>Ga0179593_1574631_pt1 | contig 17064 bp, 16 predicted proteins | sample CZODoug2_1_08_16_FD_185931 | JGI IMG/M metagenome (GOLD analysis project Ga0179593, IMG submission 185931) | Vadose zone soil fungal communities from Angelo Coast Range Reserve, California, USA - CZODoug2_1_08_16fungal (PacBio error correction) | ecosystem: Environmental > Terrestrial > Soil >... | reverse complement strand
TTCCTTGTTTCGTTGCCTCCTTTGGGGCGAATGCCAACATTTTTACAGACCCTCTTACCCCCCTCTTCACTTTTGAGTCCTTTTCTCATGTGGATTCAAAGGTTGCGATCCAAGATGCCTAGAGCCTTTCCTTTTTTCTTTGCTATTACGAATATTTGTCGGGCCACGCGCCCCCCTCTTGGATGACATCTTTTCCCGGCCTTTCTTTTTTCCCTGCTACCGGCCGGATGGTAAAGAAGGCAATGCTTCCCCTGGCTTTTTTGCCCCCCCAAACTTAAAGGGTGATAGAGTCGGTTTTTTTATACGGTGGACGCCGTTTTTGGTCCCCCCCCCACCACGTTTTTTGAGGTGGTAAGAACGTTAGTGAGCGTACGCTCCCTTGGCTTTCCCTTCTTAGTATTCCCTTGATAAAGCGTTCTTTTTCCATGGCTTCTCAATCCCAAAGGGGTCTCAGTTCCCTCTTTTTTTCGCCAAATTGGGCCCATATTTTTTAATGCTCCTTTTAACTTCCGACTAGAGTCCCTTACCTCTTAATCGCGATAGATGATACGACCATAATAGGAGCACTAGATAATATTCTACGATTTTCTTTTCTCTCTCCATGTTCCCCGAGGGATTACTGAATTCCTTTCGACTTTTGTTACTCGTTGAGCGGATGGTGTTTCCTTTTTCCATCCCCGGCACATCCCGGCCTTCTTCGGTGAAACTTTTTGGTTTTTTCTTTTTTTTTGTGGTCGCCGCCTAAATCGTCCCGTTTTGCATTCTTTCAAACTTTTTTTCGTTTCCCCGAAGTCCCCGCCGTCTTTATTTAAGGACTTTTTCCTTTTTTTTCTCTTCTTCCTTTTTGGTGGAATACTTCATACGCGTGCCCCCTCATTCCTCCCCGCCCCTTAGCACCCCCTTTTCTGTCACCTTTTTTTTTTTTTCTCTCAGATTTTTCAGGCACGCCGCTAGCCCGCTTCCCCCGCCCCCCCCCCCCTTTTTTAGGGCTCGCGCCAGATAGCCCCCCCAGTATTCTTTGGCCCCAGCCTCTTTGCCGCTTTTTTTTTTGCCCCCAGGAAAGGTCCCCCCCAGGTTTTGTTTGTCCCCCTTCCGGGTAACCCCTCACTGGTTTTCTCTGGATTTCTTTTTTTCTACTCTTTTCCCACAGGGAGCCCTTTGCCAGGAACCCCCCCTTATTTCCGCTGTCAGTGCGGGTTACTAGCAAGCCGATGCTCACTCCATGTCCACATCCCGATTTGCATTTCCCCTCCTCCTTCTGCCTTTCTTTTTTAGGGTTGCAGTTTTTGGTTATGTCGGCGATCGTCCCCTTGCTTGTATACCTCCTCCCGGCTTTGGTTTTTCCCTGGATCCACCTTGAGCCCTTCCTGACCATCCTGGGGTTTTTTCCTGTAGCGCTTTTTTTTCTTTCCCGACTTTTAGTACAGAAGCGAACTCCTTTCCAGTCAATCCCGTTCTTTTTTAAGACTTCTTTCCCCCCCGATTTTTTCCTCGGTTGTCCCTGCGGTCTTCGTTATGAAACTTTTTTTGACTGGACCTCCCCTTTTTCCCCCCCCTGCAACCTTTTCGCGAACTGGCAGGATGATTTGGAGTTATATGAGCCGTCCCAGTGCTTCCCTAGCGTAGGTAGGTTTGCAGGGGTAGGAGCTAGGCCCCTTTGACCGGCTCCCCCCCTCTTCCCACCTCAACTGAAAACCGTCTTCAGCGTATCTCCCCCCCCCTCTCCATTTCACCCCCCTTCTGGTGCTCGGGCCGGCGCGGCATGATTTCCAATGCCAATCTCTTCTTTGCTTCCTTTTTTTTTCCTTTCCTTTGTGGTCGTTTTTATTGACCAGCCAGGAGCAGTTGCCCTCAATCTTTTCCTCCCTTTTTCCCCCCCCTCCACTTTTTTTTTTTGCGAGCGGGTGAAAGTCAGCTGGATCGGCTGGAGACGTTTTGGTTCCGTTTCCATTTTCTTTCTTTGAAGGCCCCTTTTATCGGTTCCAAACGCTTCTTTCCTTCTCCCCCCTTCGGGCTTCCTTTCTTTGCGGAGCACTTCAATGGCAGCATCAGCGAAGCCTCTTTTCCTTCTTTTTCTCTTTTTTCGCTTCGAGGGCGTCGGATGACCCGTGGTTCCCGGCTACTAGTTTTTTTCCCTGCGCCCCCTACGGTTTTGCACCCTTTTTCCATGATCGAACGACATCACTTGCGGATGTTCTTTTTCGTTGGTGGTTTTTTTTTACATCCCAAACAGGCCTTGTTGTTGATAAGTAATTTTCCCTTTTTGTTTTTTTTTCTTGAACCAGGGATGGCTGCAGCGTAGGTATTTTCCCTTTTCCTCTCTTTTTCTTTTTTTTTGAAGTTCATGAACTGCTCCACATCTTTGCTTTTTCCCCCCCCCCTCTTCATTCTTTTGCCTCCTAATCTTGTTGAGAGTGGAAGCATCAGGCGATGTGTTTTTCCTCTTGAAACCCCAATGTAGGAATTCCCACTAGATTGATCTTTTTCTCCTCAGACTTCTGCAATGGCAGCTTGAGCACACGCCCAGAGAAAGGAACAATGCTGGACCCTTCCCTTTCATCCCCCAGACTTTTTTATTAAAAAAAGCCTCTCCCCTCAAGACCTTTCCATCCATTATGCTTCTTTAAGTCAAAGGTGCGACGCAGTTTAGTGACCCCCAAAATTAGACGTGTCCAAGCTTCCCTACTTTTTTTCTCGGCCCGCAGGAGCTAGACCCTGTCGCGCATCAGAATTTTTTTCTGCCCCAGGTGCGGAACACCTCTGACCGCACCTGTCCCTCTGATTCCGTAGACTTTGAACGACGTTGTGAAGTCGATCGTGTCTTTTTTACCCCCTCCTTTTTTGAGCCCCATAGATGCTTTACAGTATCTTTTTAGACGGTATCGCCTCATCCTGCTCCTTTCGTTTCTTGACCCCACATGGGACGGGATCTTCCGGTGGTCTCCCTTTTTTTACACCAATCCCTCTCCTCCCCCCCCTCAAAGCAAGAGCCTCCATTGTTTTTTTCCCTCCCAGCGACCTGCTCCTTCTCCCCCGGCTTTCCTAAGCGGCTGTGGCGATCCAGCGCATGTGGAATTTTTTTGTTGTCTCATTTTTCCTCCTGGGATTTGTTTTTTGGCCGGGCGTATTTTGTTACAGCTCATACCTTTTCCCCCCTTCGCATTCCAGATCGTCGTCTGTCGGCTCACGATAATGCCTCTGATTAATCCGCATTGTGTTTTTGATGATGTTTTTCGTTCCCCCCACGGTTCACTTCCATAAAAAACACCCTTCCCCCTTTTTCTCCTCTTTTGAAAATATTTGCAAGAAACCAATTCCCAACGTCCCGTTTCCCAAGTCCCCTCGTGCTTTCTTCGACTTCTTTTCCGATTCCGAGCAGCTGGACAGCAAACAACCCCTCCCCATCCCTTTTTTTTTTTCCTGAAGGTAAGGACGGGCGACTTTTTAGTCCCCTCAATTTTTTTTTCCCCAGACCTTTTTTTCGTTCCACACGAAAGATTGGCCCGCACTCTCCCCCCCAAACCTTTTGAAACGGCGCGCCCTCTTAAAGGCTTTCCCTTTTTTTCTTTTTCATGCTCACTTCTCGGAGGATGTTCCTGCTTGTGATACTGTCTTTTTTGGCCTCCTAGTCCCATGCAGACAGGAGAGGAGCCTTTTTCCTTGGGACATACGTTGATGTTTTTTGATTTTGAACCCCCGCTGTCCCCTGGGCCCCTCTTAGGTTTTCATGCGGGCAAGCACATTCAGCTTTTTTTTCCCCACTTTCTTTACCAAAGGCTTTCTTTTTCCCCCTCATATGATATATGGCAAGAGACCCAAACATTTTGGCGATCCTTTCCTAGCGACTTCCGGTTGCAGCTCACGAGGAAGGGTTTGTTTTCCTTTTTTTGCTCTCTTGCGAGGACGTATTAAATCATGGTCCCCATGGTCATTCTCTCCAAACCTTTTTCCTCCCTTTTTCAAAGAAGCCGGGCGCCAAATACTTGAAATCTACTCCCTCCGAAATTGCGAAACCACAGCTCCCTTTACCCCGCTGTTTTTTCCTCCCGGTTGCATTGAGCCGCGGACAAAATCCCCCAACCCCCCTCCCCCCCCAGTAGCCGACGCCGTAGCTCCTGCTCGAGTTCGAGGCTGCAACCCCAATTCCAGTCATTCTCGAGAGCTTCTCATGCAGAATTTTTTTTTGCGCCCCATTGCCCTCTCCCCCCCCCCATTAAGCCCCATTCCTCAAGTCTTTTCCGTATTCTCTGCTTTCTTGTGTGGTGTCGATCCTCTATCTTAAGTATTCACAGAATCTTGAAAGCCCCATAGGAATCTCAGCCTTGACCGGTTCTCAGTTCTCTTTTTTTGCCCAAGGAGATCTTGAAACCGGGAACTGCAAGTCTCTTTTTTCTTGGGTATTTTCTGGTTCCCGGAGAACTTGCCTTTTTTTATGTAGCTTTATCGTTAAGCGCACAGAATTTCCAGCTGATCATGAGACCGGCTTTACCCCTATCCGCCCAGCCAGCGTTTTTTCTTCCCCTCCCTGTTATATTTTCAACAGGCGATACGATAAAACTCAGTTTCCCCCGCGGATGCCCATATTGCCCGCCCTGGATCAGGTCCTATTTATTCGCCTCAGCGGCCTTTTCTTCTCCCGCCTTGTTATAAACACTTTCGATTCTCTTTCTTTAACTTTCACATGCCAGAGACTTTCGAAACATTTCCCCCTTCGACCTTTTCCCCCGGCACTGATGGTGAAACACTATTTCCGCGTGAACCTTTTCTGGCGAGTTGTAATCGTGTCCAGTTCCCCCCTGGTCCCTCCCTTTCTGCAATCGTCAAACGTTACTTCCATCTCCCTCCCGGTTGTGTGAGGTATAGATGGATTTCTTTTCGTCCCGGGGTTTATTACGTTCTTCCCCCCCTCGTTTCCCCTCCCGAAAATTTTTCTGGTGTTTTCCCGCGGGCCTCGATCGTTTGTTTGGCCCACGTCCAACTTGTGGCCGCTTTTTACCAAAAGAGCAATTTGCTGGGAGATTGCGAAGAGTTTTTTTCAGGTCCTCCTGATTTTATGAACGTGCTTGCAACCAAAGGCGAAGTACAGCTTAATTTAAGCAGGCGATGATGTCAATTTTTTTTTCGGACAAAAAAATTTCCCCCCTGTTGCTCGATCTCCCCTTTTCCCTTCCCCAGCGATCTTTTTTCCCCCGGTGGCAAACTGGAGAGGATTCTTTTTTTCCCCCTTTCTTTTTAGTAGTAAGCGTGATGTATTCTTCTGAAGGGACCCGATTTGATCTACGGATTGAACACGTTACTCGCAATTCTCCCGGTACCCTTTTTCTGAAGTTATACACCCTCCTGTTGCAACTCCTGTGAACTTCTACACGAACTGAGACCTAGCTCCCATTTTCCTCTTTTAATATTTCCCTTCTAGAGGATCGACCCACTCTTTCCCTTTATCCTCGTTTTCTTTCCAGTTTGGCCCCTTTTCGCTGGCCTCGATGAGGATTCAGATTCCCTCCTTTTTTTTGAAATATTGAGGCTAGGTTTCCTGTTGGCGGCCTCTGCTTCCCTCCTTACGGCGAAGGAGTCTTGTACTGTTTAAGTGGCGATTTGATGTGGCGGCGCCGTCCAGGGGCTCTCAAAGGCTTTTCATCCCTAGTTTTTTTTTCGACCTTTGAAGTCGGAACATTTCCTTTAAGGGTTCCGAGGCATTTCGGAGGTAGTTTTTTTCTTCCGAATCCTTCCCCACGTTAAACTTGACCCTGCTTCGCCCCACTTTTTTGCTTACCGTTAGGAACGTTTTCGTCTCTAGGCCCTTTGACCGCACTTTTTTTCTTCGAGCCCAGAGAAAACAATTCTTTGGAAACCCCCTTTCCTTTATTGTTTCCGTCTAGTTTTTTTCACATTGACCTTTTAACAAGTTATGGTGACCTCACCCTCTGACAAAGGTCCCTTCTCTTTTGCCCTGTTTTCGGTTAAGACTCTATGACACAGGGCCGGGTAGGCAGAAACCCAAGGCAGACTTAGCTGGGGCTTGATAGCTCATTTCCAATTTTCTTCCCCCTACCCCATGTCCTCACCCCGAACATGACGGGCTTGCCTTTTCCTGCCTCCTCTCCTTATGGTGAATGACGCATGGAGGGGAGGTATCTTGAGATTTTCCCCCCCCTTTAGAGGGAAAGAGCGTTTTTCTTTCCTTAGAACCTGTGGCTGGCGGGAGGAAAGATGGGATCCACTCCCCATTTTGAGCCCAGTCTTTTGGTTTCCAGGGAAGTGGAATGTTTCGCGAAAAGTTGGAATTGTCACCAGCTTTTTCTTTTCCTCCCCTGACCAGTTTACGGGGGGCTTACCCCCTCGAAGCAAGCTGCATTACCTTCTTTTGCTGCTTTCTTACGTGGGCCGACCGGGGATGCCTGAGATCCTACAGGGATTCTTCAGGTTTTCCTCCTTCCCTGGTTACGAAATACGTCGAAATGGCTCTCGCGGAGCTGATATGAGAAGGCCCCTTACTCCTCTCTGGAATTTAGCTATTGAATTTTCCCTGTAAGGTCTGTAGGTCCCTGTCTAGACCGGCCTACCTTCTCTTCTGGACCCTGCCCATTCCCTTTTTTTTTAGGAGTATCCAATAGATAAATGTAACTTTTTCTAGTCTCCCCTTCCTCTTCCTGATTAAAAACTGAATAGCATTGAGTTTGTGTAGCGCGGATTTGGTAGTGGGATGGCACCGTTTTTCCAGCATCCTCCCGGGTCTGTAACCAGGAATTTTTTTTTTGACCCCTGCCTGTTTTTATGCGAGGGCTGCCAAGACGTTTTCTTTTCTCTTTTCAGCAATCTCTAACCGCGAAATCTGATTGACGGCTCATTTTTACTGATTAAAGTCACCCATTTCTATTTTTCCTTTCCTTAAACGGAGTATTCTTTTTTTCTTTTCGGGTTTCCTTAGGCAGGGAACGATTTCTCAGAAACCTCTTATATGCAGTGAGTACCCTAGATGGAGACCCATGATCCCTCTGACTTGCCCCTCCCCAATGGTTACGGGAGAGATCGCCGCTGGCTGCGATGGCACGTAAGGAGGATTCTCATGTTTTGCCACCCCAACGGCAAGAGAGGAACCCACGTTTGTTGAGAACGTAAGAACCCATGCGCCCCCGTAAAAGAAACCCAGACAGGGGCCATATCGGCAAAAGGAACCACTGACCCTTTCGGGGAGGGACGTTCCGGTGTCAAGGCTTCTGTTTTGGGGTTCGACCCCCCCCCGGGGTTTGCGAGGAGAAGGGAAAGCCTTTTGTGTGCTGGTGCGTCTTGGAAAGATTTCCCCTTTCTTTTATGACCTAGGATTATGGTCGCGACAAGATAAAGTCTGTTTCTGTAGTTCATGGACTTGGTCCCCATCGAACCCTTGCCCTTTTCCCTATCCCGGTGTTTGTTGACTGGACCTTGCCAGCGGCGATGTTGTGCCCCCGAGGTTCCCACTTTCATGAACGACATCAGCACGCGATGTTCTTATTTCCTACCCTTCCGAACCCTTTCAAAATTGGTCCCAACTGATGTTTCCGCCTTTCCGTGCCAAATGATGGACACGGCCCTGCCCCCCGTTTTTTTTTGTAAAAAACAGTGCGTGGCCAAGTACTCAGGGCTTTTTTCTTTTTTCCCCGACCTATGTCCCCCCCCCCTGTTTGCGCGTCGGAAACCCTGCCTTTTGGTCCACGCTCATACTTTCTGACGCCCTATGTTCCAGTGAAGTGATCACCGTCGCGGTGCCACGCCTTTCGCGGCATGCGGGTTTCAGTACGTCTAAGAAGCACCTGCTCTCCCTTTTTAGGACGATAGCCGTTGTGACGTCGTTCGGCGGAGGTTTTATTTCACGTCCCTTTTGCTCGCTGCTTCAGCGATCAAGGCTGTCATCCCGCTCCCCGCCTTTTTGTGTTGGTCCCCTTTTTTCCAGGGGAAAGAAAAATTTGGTCGGCTGTCCCCCGCCCCGCCGATCGGCTAGACACAGGCAGCTCCTTCCAATAGACGTGGCATCTCAGCGCTCCCGCTTTGTCTCCCGGATAGGAGGGAATCGTCTTTTTTCGGATCCCTTAGTCAGTATGTTATTAGGTGTCATGTCCTAATTTTAGAGTTGTGGGAACTTGGTCCCCACCCCTTGGTTCTCAGAACTTCACGCAAGGATCCCCTCCCCTTACTTCGATCAGCGTAGGAAGTCCCCCTCTTCCCTTCCAGTCCGCGAGACACAGAACCCTGAGTCGGAGGGCTGGGATGACTTCCGGGAACCTTCAAGAACGACGGAAGTAGCCCCAGAGCCCTAAACATTTTCTTTTTTTAACAGTACAGGTTCCAGTGAGTTTCTTCCGACCATGAATGCATGGCAGCAGTAGCTTTTTTCTTTTCTTTTTCCCCCCAAATTTTGAGCCGCTCTTGTCAAGCTCCCCCCCAGTCCTCTCAGGCGGGCGCGATTTTGATTCGTCCCCCCGAACCCGGGAAAATGCCTGGGAGGTTGCCTCCCTCAAGCAAGCTGTTTTTACCCTTTCTTTTTTTCCTTTCCTACACCCCCCCCCAGACTCCCTCCTCTCCAGACCTAAGGGTCATATCGTTAATGACCGTAAGGTAGTGGTTGTGGCCCTTTCGTGGACTTTTTCACCCTTTTGCCGTCAAAAGACCCTGACTGGATTAGTTTCTTTTGTTTTTCCTGTGAACCCTGCCCTTTCTCCATGTTTTCCTCGACTCTTCCCCAAAGCGGATATGCCTTTAACGCGGGGTTCCTGTTTCCTCCCTCTTTTTTGTTAAACTTTCTTTTCACACCCCCCCTTTTCCAAAGAATCTGTGGCCGCTTTGCTTCACAAAAAACACTGTAGTTTCCTCTGTTTCTGTCTTACGAGAGGTGCACGCCCCTGTGCGGGCCCGAACTTTTTTTTGCTTACAGTCGGATTTAGGTCCTTTTCATCCCCCCTATTTCGACGAAATGCAGAAGAGAGGTAGCCTTAACCTTCCCAGTCCCTTCCCAGCAAAGCCCTCAAATGAAAAAGCTTGCCTTTGCCCGAAGTATGTGATGAATCCCCCCCCTTCCCCTTTTTCTCTCTCCAGAGTTCCCCAAAATCACCCCCTACCCCATTTTTCCCCATCGCGACTTGATGCTGGACTCATTTTTATTAACATGTTCCCTGAATGAAAGATTCTCTCCGCTTTTTCTTTACCGAATAGCCGGCCGTTTTCCAGACCCCTTCCCAGAGCGTTTCTTGAACTTTATCGCGGGCTCCCTTGATTTTCATACTCGTAAAACGCTGTACAGTCCCTCTCTCTGGGCGACTTTCACGAGGTCTCATTTGCTTAGTGCTTGGTCCCCCCCCTTCCAACTGAGACAGTTCACCAGAATGAGATGGGATTTGATTATATGTTAATACGTCTTTACATCTTTATCCTCGCCCTTGATCCCCGTCCCGAGCTGATCGCTCCTGTACCCACTCCTGACGAGTGCCAAGAGTGTGCCAGCCCTTCCTCGTCCTGACCCCCCCCCGCGATACCCTTTGCCCCTTTTAAACTTTTTTGGTGTCATTAGACCGATCTTGAATTCGCCTTCCCCCTCACTGGAAGGTCTGAGACACATTCAAGTTCTCAGTAGCGCCGCGTTTCAGGAACCCCTTTTCATAGATTTCTGAGAGTCCTTGCACCGTGATTCTCGTTCGCAATTATCATCTTTTTGGTTGACGACCCTCGGTAAACTTGTGTGCCTGCCACACAGACACGCATGCCCTCCTCCTTCCCACTCCCTGGAGGGTCCCAAGGTTTTCACAGGGTTATTTTTTTTTTTGCCCCGTAGTAAAACTAGTCCTTATTTCCCCACTTAAGACTCCCGTTTGGATGATAGGCTGGCCTGGGACTGTCTATAGGGGGCGAAATGCCAAAATTTCCGTCTCCCCGCCCCTCCCAGAGTTGGAAGGTTACATACTAGTATGTGGGTGTACCCCTCTGTTCTGGAGCATTTTGCCCTCCTGCTTTTCTTGGCCCATGCGTACTTTGTCGCCAGTTTTTCGTCTTCGTGGATTTATTCTTTTCAGTTTCTGAAACTGTTTGACAGGTTCCGTTCCAGCAGGCGTGCCCCTCGTGTATACCCCGCGGCCAAAAATTTTTCGGGTTGGAGATGTGTGTTGAGGATAAAATCTCTCTGAACCCCCGCGGCGGGAACCCTTGCTTCTTCTTAGGGTAAGGGTGGATCTCTTTAGCCCAGCGCGGGGTTTTTTTTTTGTTTGGCCTCGATGGTCCAATTGAGGCTTACCGTCCTTCGGCACGTGCTATTTTCCCCTATCCCCAAATTTCCCCCACAAATCGTTCAGGTTTCCTTGTTTCTGTTCGTCGCCCCTTTCCTTTCCATCCCTGGAAAAATTAGACCGAGAACTAGAGTCCGCGTTTTATTCTTCCCGTTGTCTGGCCAAATCTTTTATTTACCCTTTTAGAACTCCCGATAGGAGCGCATGGCTAAATTTTTCTTCTAGGCCCTGTGATTCGGGTAAGGAAGCGAGAGCTTATTTCTTTCTCTCTCCTTTTCGATAGGTTTGTGGCAGTTGTCTCGAATAGAATGAAGCAATTAGGGAATGATCCGAGGTCAAGTGTGATTTTGTCCTCCAACAGGAGGGGGATGACCCAAAGTGTAAACGAATAGAGTGTATTACCATCTTGAGGGGAAGGTATTTTGCCCTTTTTTACTTGGAACCTCTAAATTCGTCTTGGGAGTGCTCCGGAACGAGGAACTAGGTTAAGACCGTTTTCCCAAGCTGCCTGATTCCTGATCAAAAGGTGAAACATTATCGTTAAGAGGCCCTTCTTATTTATATATGAGCTCTCGACAATTTTGCTTTCGGGCCAGAAGCCCTCCCCCCCAACCTTTTTTTTGTTTTGGTTTTTGGGGGGTCCTTTGAAGTATTTTTTGTGAAGAAAACTGGCTCTTTCCCATTAGCCCGTGCCATCGTGACGTTGTCTTCACCTTTCTCGTGGTAAGACTCTTCCGACTGCTTGGAGGTTCACAGGCCACCACCAAAGCCATCGACTTTCTCCAGTGGCTTGGACCGCTCCCTCCCCCTGATACACTCCCATTTTTCAACTGACCAGTACGGCATGCCGCTTACGGCTTTTTCTGCAGGGCTGGAGTTCTCCCTTTTTTGTTTTTAATGTTCCCATGCGTTTCGGTTCTTCGTAACTAACCTTATGGCTGGAATCGGAGCTTTAGCCACCAAGTTGCGACCCTGTCCCCCTTCACTCAGACCGCGGGAAGAGTTAAATCCGTGCCCCCTGATACGTTTTCTTCAGATAGAAGATGGGAATAACTAAGCTGATGAATCATCTGGGGAGACGGTTCGTGCGTCAGATGCTCCTCGTTTCGCCCCTTCTTTTCTGACGGTACCGAATGGTAGACATTTCCCAGCACTTCCCTTTTCGGCGTAGCAGTCGGGATTCCTGCCCCGCTTTCTGGACAGCGACTGGATAAGGCGGTACTTTGAGGGGTGTAGGTAGTGAGGACCCCCCTTTCTTCCAGAAGGCTTCATTCTATGAAACATGTTCCGACACCCGACGAAAGCCTCATGCGCTGAGAAAAGAAGAGACCTATCCCCACTTTTGGAGCTGGAGGAGCGCTGAGCAAAACCATGACTTGTAGGAGGAAGGGCTGGTTTTCTCCATCTTGCTTGGCCCTGGAGCTTTTTTTTTTCCTTTGAACTTTGACCTTAACGCACGCTGTTTCTGGTCAATGCCGTATTGTAGGATGGAATCTCCCTCTTCGCTCCCCCAGCTTAACCTTATGATTTAATTATCCTCCCGACTCAACAAGGAGATTTTCCTTTCCCGTTTTGGTATGTTGTGGATCTCCTTCCTCGGCTTTTCTTTCTCAGGTCACGTGCCCGCCGCATTCCCGAGAACTCCATGCGTGACGAGGTCCCTTCTCCCGTTTCCGCGGGAGTCAGAGGTTTCCAGGTTTTTTCACCGGAATTGGTTTTCCCGAAACTAGCAGCAACGGAGGGACGACTGCTCAGACCCTCCCAATAGGACGGTGGGAAGGAGGTGCTTTCTTTCATCCCAACAAACCGGGGAGATACTTTGAAAGCATTGTTCCTTCCTGTTGAGTAGCATGTTTTTTTTTTTTTTTTGCCCCGTCTTGGCCGGGGTCGGTGGAATGCGCCGATTTCCCCCTTTTTAGCGATGGGTGTTCCTCAGTGTGGCCATTCTACCCTTTTTCTCCCCCCCAATCTCCTCTCTCATCATACCTTTTTTTGAGACCCGTGTCACAGCACTTCGTGGCTGGCCACAACATGACCGACCCCCCAGAGGCGCGATTTTCTTTATTCCAGCCAAGAATCCTTTCCTGCGGCCAGCCGCCTCCCCCCCGCCCCCCCACAACTTTTTCTTTCATCTCACCCTCCCGCTGTATTCCCACAGCCGCCTCCGCCCCCTCCATAATTCCCTTCGCGGTGACAGATACTCATCCTGCTCTCGCCGTTTTCTTTATGTTGCACCCCAGGTGAGAAGGGTTGTACGTCTTCCCTAATTTTCCTAAATTCGGCCAGCGAGGCTCCCGACCTTTTTTTTTTTTTCATTTCAAAGCCTTTCGCCGGATTCGTGCGGCACTTCAACTTCCCGCTCAATCTCGCTTAGATCTGTCTCTTCTCAGATCCCCGTTGTGCCGTTCCTAGCTTGTCTCCCCCCGTACCACTTTCTCTTTGACGCTCCTCGCTTCACCCGTCTGGCTTAAGCGCCCGCGGGTCGTGCAGGTTTCCAATTTTTCGGGGAAATTGCCCTTCGTCACAACGGGCGGTGTTTTCCATCCCACCCTCTATTCCGGCGACACAGGCAACGCCTCCGACTCTCTTTTTCTTTGATTCCAATATCCCCATCTCCTTTACACACTATTTCGTGCCTTTAGAGGATGTTTTTCTCTGGGCATCATTAGGTGCCGGTTTTTCTTCCTGGTGAGAAGGGGAGGCGGGGGCCCCTGCTGCATCCCTAAAGACCGGACACCTAACTTTTCCCCCTGTCGGACCGTCCGGCGGTGGGCTAGATTCTAAAATATCATAAGCAGTTTTTCTCCCTCCTTGTTTTCTTTGTACAATTAGTTACGTTATTAATAATAAAAGACTTTCCGACCAAATTTTAGGCCATCCGCTCCTCACTCAACACGGTTTCACTTCTTCATCGCGGCCTTTCCATCTTTTTTTTTTCCTTCTGTTAATAGCAAGTTTACGAGCCTATCACCCTTGCCAACTATTCGCCCCGATCCCCATCCAAGGAAGCAGGGTACCGCCGTTCCCCCTCATTTTTTCTTGTCTAGCTACCCCCCCTCCAAATCTGCGACCTAATTTTTCTAGGTTTCACAGTTTTTGAAATTTTTTTTCTTTTTTTTTCTTCGAAACAAGCCTGAAAGCCCTTCACCTCAACTGCTTTTTCTGATTCAGTCAATGGAGTTATGGATGGCTCCCCCCTGTTACATCTCTTTTTATGGATTGGATATGCCCCGCCACTGAGAAAGGCCTGCGGATGCGTTTAAAACCCGTGAGCCTTTTCCTCTGGTTCCCATGACCAGGGGCTCCCCAGAAACTCTTTTTTTCCTTTTCCGGGTATGGGCAGCACATTTTGTTTTTTTTTCCCCTTCCAAACAAAGCGTCCCTGCAGATGTGGGCGCTGGTTCCCCCGCGCCCAAAACTTTGCGAGTCTCATAGAGCGATTGCCTGTGGGGGCTTAACTCTCCTTTTCACGTAAGCATGCTTTGCCATATTTTGCTTACCGTATAAGATGAGCTCGCGTTTTTTTCCCTTCCTCCGAAGAAGAGCTCTACCCCCCGCCATTCTAACAGGCTCCCAATCCAGTTCCCCTTTCTTTAAAGACCGCAAATTGAAACAAAAATACAATCCTCAACTACGACTTTGAGACGCCCCTCGTTTTTTTATCTAGCCGTCGTACCAACAACAACACTCCCCAACGCCCCCGCAGTCTCCTACTTGTTTTACCCCACGCGGGTTCCTCACAACACCTCCGCCGGACAGTCCCCTCCTATTTCGAGAGAGTACATTCCCTTCCTTGTTCCCAGGCGCGTTTCCCAGAAAAGCCGTCGCCGATTATCGGGGTTCTAGGACGTTTTACAAGTATTACAACGAGGTCACTTCCCCACCTCGGATAGTTCTCAGTTCTGTTCCTTTTCATAGTAGTGCAAGATTTTTTTTTTTTCGAGAAGTCTCACCTTTCTGCTTTTTCCCTTCTGGAGTTATGGAGTTCTCCGACGTAACCGCTGACCCCTCGCAGGGCTCCCCGTCCTTTGAGATTTTTCTTCCTACCGGATTTCCCACCTTCTTAGACTTGCAGCGGCACGACGGATGAAATCTTCCGCTGTTCCCCACGGCGCTCCATTTCCCCCCATTTTCAGAAAAGTTTTTGCCGAAGACGACAATACTTTCTCTCATTATGGAACTGCGATTTTTATGCCAGTTTCAGTTGCCGTACTAGCTCGTAATAAATCATGCCAGGTTATTAGCGGACTTGACCAAGCTGCATTCGCTACTCCCCCCTTCCTTTCTTGTGACGATTGAGACTCTTTTCCAACCCTGGTGGCAATCACAAGTTACACGATCTTTTTCTACCACGCCTGGACCGTCCACCCCCCCTCGTTTTAGTGTAGGTTTCCGCGTGCGTCCCCGTTCCGGCCTAATGCAAATAGTCCCCCCTGTAACTTTCCCTCTCGTTTCCCGTTTTGTTGTTTTTCTCCCGGGACTTTCGTGCGGACGGTGCCTTTTTTCCACAGTGTTTAAACGTCCCTCCGACCACAGCCGAGGGTTCTTTACACTTTTCGTTTTGTGGATTACCATGACGGTGATCCCCCCCGATGGCCGGCACGCCTTTTTTTTTTTTGATGCGAAAGGCCGCATTGGCCAGGACGAAGACCTCCGTTTGTTTTTATGCCAACCTCCTTCCTTAAACTGGCGAGAAAGCCGTTTCGAAGGCTGATGTCAAGGTCCTTTGGTCCCCCTTCCCACAAATTTTTATTCAAAGGTGTTGCTCGATGCCTTGTTTGCCTGAAATATAGGGCCATACCGTTTCAAACGTTTTGGAGAGGTTCGAGGAACCCACCCCGGTGGGCCCAGAGGTTTATTCTCCCTCTGAGGCTCTCCTGGCAGAGGAATCCAGACCTTTCTACGTTTAAGGCGAGAAACTTCCATAAGCCCTTTTACACTTCCGGGCGGTGGGCGGGTTTGTTTTTTTTTTTGGGGGGTTTTTGGTTTGGTGTTTTTTTTTTTTTTTTGGTTCCATTTCAGCCAAATCCTTGGGCTGATCACCTAACCGGTGGACTTGACGTCGAGTTTGCTCTTTTTTTTCCCTTGTCTCGCGGAGACACTCCTTCCTCCCGAAATCGTGTTTTACGCTTCTTTTTTCGTCGAGGGACTGGTCGAAGGACTGCATGAGACCTTCGAGAAAATCTTTCGACTTCTTTTGGTCGCGTACTCAGATTAACTCGACTTCCTCCTGCGTACGCGCGGTGACTTCCTTTGGCGTTGTTGATTTTTTCTTCAATCGAACTGTCTCCCGGTTTTCAACAGAATCTCCTTTGCTCTTTCGGGTCTTTATACCTTCCCCCTTTCTGGTAATTGGCTGCTCTTCTCCCCTTTCGTCTTTACGAAATGAAGCTTGGAAATCATCGGTCCTCGCAACGTTCCCCCGCCCGAGGATGGCCTTCTCAGTTCGCTAATTCTAGGTTCTAATGAGATTTTTTGTTGTTGATCTAGGTCAGTCTCCCACATTTCAAGCCTCCTTGCGGTGTTTTTTGAAACGAAAGTTTCAAGTTTGCTTTGCTGCCAATTCCGCCAGTTTCCCTTGATTCTGGGGTTCCCACTGTTCCTCTGACTCTTTTGACCACGGAGCTGGGGGTTCAGGGGGGGAAAACACGGATAAGATGTAGTGGCGGGTGACTGCGCCAACCACAAGTTCACCGCCATGTTCAATAAGACCTGTGTGTTGGGCAGACAGACGACCTTTTATTTACTTTCTGGACGGGCGCCTTTGTCTTTTCCTGAAGAGGTTCCCCGAGTGCTGGTCGTTGAACCTAAGATGAGCGGAAGACTTTTGAGAGGGAGAAACACTCACTCTCCCTGAATTCCTGGGCATATCGAGCCTGAGTGTCTTTTTCCCGATTGAGAGAAGAAGGCCGATACCATTTCGCCCTCCAGATAGGGAGAAGAATAGTCCCCAGGAAGACTACAAGACGGGTGCGCTTCGGATGGGCCCTACTGATGCGTCCGTTATGAACAAGCAGGTACCGAATTGTTTCCTAACCCCCAATTAAAAGCACAGTGGCGCGGATGGCCGGCGGGACGAGCGGCCGGACCAGGACAAGATTGGTCTTTTTTCTCGGATGGCAGGGGCCAGGGGCCCACCGTCCAACGTGCAGAGCCGTGCTCAATTAGCTGCTTATTCCGTACACAAGACGCATGGTTCCCAGACGCACTTCTTCAGCGGGTGCTGTGTCGGCCGCCTTCGTTTTCCCCCCAAAACTTTAAAAGCTCTGCTGCGTGCCGGTTATTCTGGGTTGGTTATGACCGGGCGAAGCGGCGTCCCCTTCAAGTGTGATTTTCACCCTTTTAACAGCACGTACTGATTCTTTCTCCACTGCCCCGTCTTCTTGATAGATGACGAAGCGATGGAGCGCCAACAAGTTGTCTAATGGCGCTAGAAGTCGAAGGACGGCCTGTACATACTCAGATTATCTTGCGGCGAGCGGCGGTGACTGCCTTTCATTCTTTCCCCTCTAGTTTTTGAATCTTACGGTGACCTGCTCGCTGATGCCGAGGGAGTCAGGTCCACTTTTTGGGAAACAGGAAAAGCGGGTTTCCGTCTCGTCGAGACCGAGTTGACCTGATACGTCATACATCACTTTCGAGCTCCTTTTGTTAATTAAGGCGCTGCTTGGTGACTTACGGGTTCGAAGTCAGCCATTTTTTGAGGCATGGAGTGAGTCCCCGATTTCCTTCTTGATGCAGGTCGTTTGATGCGAAGATCAATTGCGCCTTTCGGTCGTTCCGAAAGTTGTGGCATCTGCCACATGTCCCACAA
>Ga0179593_1548606_pt1 | contig 17064 bp, 21 predicted proteins | sample CZODoug2_1_08_16_FD_185931 | JGI IMG/M metagenome (GOLD analysis project Ga0179593, IMG submission 185931) | Vadose zone soil fungal communities from Angelo Coast Range Reserve, California, USA - CZODoug2_1_08_16fungal (PacBio error correction) | ecosystem: Environmental > Terrestrial > Soil >... | reverse complement strand
TTAATACACCCTTTCCAAACGGCCCCTCAACCCCTTTCCTCCCGCCCGAGAATTTACAGCATGGCGCTTGCCAAGTATGAGCAGAAGATTTACCCATATCTTCTTCTTGCCGTCATTTCTTTCCTCTTTGGGTCGCGCGACGTATCCCCCCTTCGCATTCTTTCCCCGATGTTTCCCCTCCCCTCCCTGATGCACAAAGTGACCTTTTCTGCCCGAGAACATCACTTCTTCTTGCTCTGGCCCACGAAACTATTCCCCCCTTCCCCTTTCTTAGCCACGCCATCTTTTTGGAGTTAGGGTTTACGGCACACTCCCCTTCAAATTTACTTTGCTGTCGAATGATGCGACATTACGGGCTGGACAATGTCCGCTGGCCCCCTCAGATTCATTGGACTGCCCCTCTTTTTGGCGTAAGTTTTTTCTTCTTCCCTCTTCCCAATGACGTTTTTCCACAGGGTGTTCGCCCACCCCAGACGCTCGGGAGGGCCCCTGGGACGATTCTCAAGAGAGCGTTGTGATGGGAGCTTTTCTTGCTTCTTGACCGCGATTTCGCGAGGTCCTTTCTGGTCTGTGGATTGGCAACCGGGGCCTTCCTCCCGATCGCAATCCGACGGACCCCTGTCCCTCGCTCTTTTAGCTAGTTTTTTTCTTTTAGGCTCCCTCCCCCTTCTCCCTTTCACCCCCCTTTTTTTCTTTTCTCCCCGAAACGGGAAAATACGTGAAGCGGGGCGTTGCGCTCCGGTTTAGTCTTTACTACTGGTGCTGTTGCTGTTCTGTTCTGAAGGTTTCCACGCAATGTCCTCTTTTCTCGCAGAGGCGTTGTTCTCTCGTGGGAGACTTTTTTTTGACGAGGTTCGATCGACCAACTAAGAGTATCTTCCTTTCTCCTCCACTCCATCCCGGGAGGAACCTGTCTCCCTATTTCCTGATCCCTCTTCGGTTTTCCTTATAAGTTTTCTCCCCCCTCTCCCCAGAAGTCGCTGAAACCTGATTCCCTGCAAGGAGGAAGTTGCTCTCCCAGCCCCCTTTCTTTTGTAAGCTTTTTTTCTAGGCGGAACATCGGCCTTGAAGCCAGGTTTTCCCGCCTAGTACTTTTTACTTCCCCCCCCGCGCTTTGCAGCTTTAGAGTTAAGCGAAGACCTCGTGACAGTTACGGTATGTTCGTTGATTGGTCGGGTTTCCCCCCCCCCCCCATCCCCGTGGCCCTCTATAGTCCCCGTTGAGTCACTGGTAATTTTGTGATAGACAACTTCCTGATCAAATAGAGCACTCCCATCCGACCGACAAGATTATTGATTTGTCCTTTGCCCGCTTTTTTTTGATCTTTTCTTTTTCCTTAGACACTGTTTCTGGTCGCGCAACTCCAGGTTGATACAGCACAATCCCAGCGCGAATCCCTTCTCCCCCATTATGCCACCTGATCCCGCCTACATTTTTTTCCTGCAGGTTTGGTTTCTCCACCCTTTCTTCTTTCTCCGTGGCAATCCAGGCCCCTTTCCGATAGCGCCCTCGTCCACCTACCACTCTTGCTTGACCACATTTGATCCTCTAGCCTGAAAGTTCCTTTTTCTTCCTCTTGTTACGTATGGAGTTGTCTTCACCTCAAGCGTTATTATCTAGGTGTCTCTTGCCCATTCGTCACGGTTGCCCTTTCTACCTTATCTTCACCCCAGACCGCTTAGTTCTAGCCTCCTTATGCCCCCTTTCTTTTCCCCCCCCAACTCCCTTTGCTTCCCCCCCATCACTGTACCGCCGGACTTAAACACCTTTTCCTTCCTCCCCTTTTCTCGTTCCCCCACTGCCTTTCTTCATTCGCATGAGCAGACGTGGGCCCTAGTCCTTTAGAACCGTTAGAATTTTTGTTCCGCTCCTGATTCCCCTTTCATACTATGTATGGCACGGCCGTCCTGCGGAGAAAAATCTTCAGTTTATATCTCTTTTCTTGGCCACCCGACTAAAAGAGGACGCTCCCCTTCGAGATAACATCTGAACTTCTCAGCTTCTTATCTTGAGCTTTCCTGGCTTGATGAGTCAACTTGATCGCACCGTAACGTAGGGATCCCGATGAATGTGCCAGCCCTCAGTCATTAATTCGGGTTCGGCGTGAAAAGGGCCATTTCACCCCGGGTCAATCTAAATTTATTTCCGGTAAAATAAGTCCGTGTCCGTCCTCTGCGTGCTAGTTACTTTGATATTTTCTGAGCACTCTAGCCACGCCCGTCACCTCCAGTCCCCCTCCGCATTCCCATTAATTTTCTCCTCTCTTTTACACGTTTCGGTGACCCCTTCGAAGTAAGTGCGCATTGTTTCGTGCTGAAGTCCAGAATAGAGATGTTGACCCCCCTGAAGGTTGCCGTATGCGTGTTGTGGTCCACCAGTAGATTTTTTTCTCTTGGCCTATTCCTTTGAATGAATTAAAATTTGATTCCGGTTGGTTCCAGCCCCCTCCTTCCCATTTCCGACGTGATTCGCATGTAACTTTTTTGACGTGTTCCCCCCCGCATTTCTTCCCTACATCGCCGCCCGATATCCTACTCTTTGGCTGGTTGATCCTGATTAGAGCTTATTCCTTTTGGTTTTTTTCTATTCATCCGATATCATCACTTAAAATGGTGAGGGTATTCCCAGTTGAGGGATAAAGCTTCCTTTCGGCCTAGAATCTTCCCTCCCCAATCTCTATTGGCTCACAACCCCCCCCCCCCCCCGTGCTACTCCACCTTCAAGGATTTTTCAGCATTCTTTGCCCCTTAAATCGCAGTACTCGTTCTCCCCCGTGCCCTTCTCCCGATGCTCCGACTCCCTCCTGGTCTCTCTGGAGCGGGTTAGGGTGACTGGGCAAGGTTACTTGCGAAAATTGTATCTTTCTTCCCCTCGTCGAGCGAATTTTTCCTTCCGCCCCGTCGTGTACCCGGCTTTTCTGCCAGTTTACTCCCTCCCGGACTTTGAGTCGGCCTAAAGCAAGGATCGCTTCCGCTGCCCCTTACCGCGAGCTCTCTGGCGTTTTGAGACTACCTTTTTGGCCTTGCTATTATGGCGGGTTGGCGGATCCTCTTCCCGATTCAAGCAGTTTCCCGCTGCCCCATCATTACCCGTTATCGTCTTAGATTACGCGTGCTCACCTTGGTTCCCCTTCCCTGCAACCCCTGTCTGCCACCACTTCCGGCTCTCCTGCCCCGAATTGAAGACTACCGCAGTGGTCACGGACGTTCGGTCTGCCCCTTCCCCCCTCTTTGCATCTGCTGTGAACCTTCCATGCCTTCTGATATGTGATGGGCTTTGCCAATAACATGATTTGTTTTTTGCACCGACGGTTTTTCTATTTTTGACCTCTGTTTTACCCCTAGCCTCCCGGTTATTTTCCTATGGCGTCAGCAAATCGGGTGCGCCGTTACATTGGATGGCCCGCTGTAATCAATAAACGCTTTTTCTTTTCCCGCTCGACTCCGGTTCCCTCCCCCGGAATCGGTGTGCCCTCTCCGTCTTTTCTTGTTTTTCCCCAATGCCTTTTGAGTTCTTCCTCCATTAAATGCCTTACCGCTGAAAAGCCGTTGTAGTCCTTGTCTTTTGGAATTCCTTTGTTTTTTATTACTCTCTTCGTCTTTTTTTTTCCCCCTGTGCTAGTTGCAACCCGTTGCCTGCCTTGTAAGTCGTCTCGTCTTTTTTCGGGCAGACTCCCCGAGGCGTTGCAACTTTGCCTTACCCTTAAGGTCGATCTTTTTCCCCGGTCTTGATCTTGGCTTTCGTTTGATCCGGACCTGCCACGTGTTTTGATCCCCCCACTCCAATGAGACTCCCCTCTTACGCTTTGGTTACCAAGTTTCCTGGCCCGCACACTTCCACCTAGAACGACTCTTTTCTGATCCGCCTTTTTTCCCTCTATTCAGAAAGGAGATTGCATTAGGTCGCGATGTAAGCGGGATTGTTTCCCCCCTTCCCTTGTTTAATCGCTAGTCTGAGTAACCTTCTTTGCCAGACGTTTCACACTCGCTGCTCCCCCAATTCCGATTCAGCTCCCTCTGGTCGACCTGATAGAATTCCCTCCGTTTGATTTTTTTTTTCACTCTGGTCTTCCCTTCTGGCAGTTTGAGGAGAGGAAGGCTACCGACCCTTGGTCCGTTTCTCTGCCAAGAGTTGCACCTCGTCCCTCCTTCCCCCGATTTCCTCCGCATTTCTTCCCCCCTTGGTGTGCGCTCCCTTCGGGCCCATCCACGAAGCCTGCACCCTTTTTACCCCCCGTCGGACACCTCTCCTATGCCTTCTTGGTCCGTTTTCCTCTTCTCTTTATTTGAATCCTGTTTTTGGGACTTTTGCGGTCGGAAGCTCCTTCCGCGTCCTCCCACAAAGAGCTCCCTTTTCCCTTGCCGCGCCACTTTTCTGAGTTTTGACCTCTTTTCGCGGCAACCGTTATGCTGCCAACGACCTCGTTTACATCCCCTTTTAGTCCCGTATCGCCGGTTCCCGTTTTCTTTGGACAAAAAATATCAACCTTTGAGACCCAGCCTTCTCTTTCGCCTGTACCGTTTCTACCACGGTTTAGAACACCGTGTTTTCCCCCCCCCGACTATTTTGAATATACCGACATTCAGAAGGTCAACCAAACTTTCTTTCACGATGAATGTTTACTTTGTTACTCTGCGATCACTTAAAGCACTTCCATTTTTTAGCTGGTTCGCTGTTTGTGCTTTCCCTTAACCCTAAGCCGCTGTTTTGGCTCTCCCCCATGGTCTTTTATTAATGCGCCTTCTTTTTTGCGTCTTGCGTTCTAATTTGGCTCGGTCCTTGCCGCCCTTTTAGATTTGGGATCGGATCCTTCCGTCGAGACCCCTCAGCTTTTCCGGCGTCCTCCCCCTTCCATCCTGGCCATATCTCGAGTCCTTTTTCACAGAGCCTTTCATTTCGTCGCGGGCGGATTCCGGGTGATGTATACCGAAGCCCGCCCCACTTTTTCCCCTATTCAGGTCTCCGTTCTGTTCTTCCCTCCTCTTTTCTACTCCGGTGTTGGTTGTATTTCTCACAGACCTTCCCCCAATCCTTCTTTCCTGTAATCTTCCCCTCAAGCTTCTAATAAGGCCTTTCGCTGTGAAAAGGACGACTTGCTATGACTCTGATGGTCCCTTGTGACCCGACTTTCTTTCCCTGTCGACTTTTGATTTCCACCCCCTTTTTCCTTGGCAGTCTTCCAAGATTTCTACCCGCCGATGAGACCCCCCTTTGAAAGCTCGACAGGCCGCGCTTTCAATCTTTCCCTCTTCCCCGGTCGACCCTACGTCTCTTTTTTCTTTTCCAAATGGTTCCCCACGCCCAAAGCGTCCACCTGAAAAAAGGGCCCAGTTTTTTTTTCGACGGGCTGGACCAATTCCCCGAGGGCAGCTGCCAGTTTTCCTCCCTTTTTTTTTTTTGTTCATTCTTCTGGCCCGCGTTAACACGCTCAACATTCGCCAAGGCACGACGCTCTTTCTGATCGCTTGTGGGATGGCTACCCCCTGCTGTAGTTTCTGATGTCGTCTTCCTCTTTTTCCCTTGATGGTCCTTTGACCTTCCTCCACCTTCGCCACATAAGGTTTCTGCAACGTGGAGCGGGATTTTTAGCTTTTTTTTATTTTTTCGGAGTGGCGCGGTTCTCGGCGAAATTCCACTCTTTTCCCTCACTTCGGAAGTTCTTTATTCCTTCTATAGTCTCATGGGCGAAATGATTGGTATGGGCCGCCCAGTTTCTTCCAGTACTGTCCTAGATGTGGTTTTTCCTCGAAGAGGCGCTGTCCAAGTCCTTTTCTCTTAGGTTTTCTCATCTTTCCCTCTCGAAACTCCTTCTCCCTGCGTAGCATGCCCTTAGGATAAATCCACTGTTTCTTGGATCACCCATTCCATATCGATGAAAGATTTCCCCTCTTGGACGCTCACTTCCTCTTCGACTTTCTTCTTTCTTTTATTCTTCTTCAACAATGAGGACTATCCCTTTTTTGGAAAGTATTGCCAAAATGTGCGTAACGAGACCTTCCATAAGCACTCTAACGGTGTGAAGCCGAGAGCTACCATCTCCTGGCCCTGAGAGGCACTCAAGGCGCCCTTTTTTATCTTTGTTTTGTTGTTTCCCAGTTATTCTGCGTATTTTTAGAGTGGGCGGGTTTGTTTTTCCAAACGTTTGTCCCGCGATAGGAACTCGGTTTTAAGGGTCGGCTTTTTCCCACCCTGGTTTTTTTTTTCAATATCCCGTCATCCAAGACAATTCTTTCCCACCTTCTGGACCTGTGGATTTCTTGGTATGTTCTGCCAGCCGAGAAGACTTCCAAATGAGAAGTCATGGTACCTCTCCAAAGTCTAACCAGCACATTATCTTTCCGAAGATCTCCCCAGTATCCTTGGCGAGATCAAGGTGTCTCCTTTCTGCTGAAGGCCTTTGCCTTTGATGTGACCGCTTTCCTTCTCCCTTCCCCCTTTATATGACTGTCGTTCCTTTTCACCAGACATCCGTTCCCCCATGTCTCTAGAGCCATGCCCTTCAAGCGTTGATGGCCCTCACAGTCTCTCTCCCAATTTTATCGGACTTCCTCCCCCCCATAGGTCACATCAATTTCTAGAATGGTTTTTTCCCGACTGCTGTTCCTCTACCTTGGCTGAACTTTTTAGTTTAATCTTTCCATCACTTCCTCTCCTCCCCCATGACGTTTTTTTTCGCACGTGTTCCTCTAGGGAGGCGCCTGGTCCGCATCCGTTGACACAAAGGGAGTTCTTCATTTTTTGACCGACGTGGCCCGACTTTGCTTATCCCTGCCTCTTTGCTGTCATCTCGTGGCATGACATAACACCGAGTCTAACTATGTTTTTGCCCGTCCGGCACTTTTTTTTTTCAACCTTTCGTTTCTTTTTCCTTTTCCTCCAAAAGCAGTCAAGGCCGCCGCAAGTTCGTCGCCCCCCCAATCACCGATCCGTTCCGCTAGGAGAGAGGGGCGAGAAGGTTTTTGAAAGAGATTTGGGATCCCTGAAGGAGGGAGCGCACGGCGGCACCCACACTCCACCCCCACCACCCCACCCTCCCGCCCAAACGCCGACCCCCCAACCCAAACAACCCCCCCCATCACCAACAAAACACCCAAAAACCCCACCCCCACCCACACAAACACCAAAACACACCCAACCCGCCCTCACCGGGCTTTCCCCCCCACCCCCCCCCAAAAAACCCACCCCCAACAAACCCCCCCCCCCCCCCCTCCCCCCCCCCCCCGCATTTTGTGACACCTGGCCTTTTTTGATCTCCCCCCCGATCCCCCCGCGGTCACCTTGACCAGTCACAATATTCCCCCTCTCTCGATATAATCCGTCCAGATGATAGGAAATTTTCCCTTTCCGACCCTCCTTGGTTTTTCTGTTCAGTTCACAATAGATGCTGAAATAATTAAGGTGTCGGTCTCACCTTTGGTGGTGTGTCTGTTTCCACCACGGTCATTTCTTTGGCTTTATGTAAATTCGATTGATAAGGAAGACTGGCTCTAAGACCCGCACACTTTCTCGCTGTATCTGTCTTTCGACTGTTTTTTCCCTTTTTCTTCTAATGCCCCTCGATCTATCTTATTTTAAGAATCAGAATTTTTTTCTAGATATTCTATGCCCGGGGTGACTTTTTGTTGTTCCATTTCTTTCCAGTCCCCTGAGATATCCAATGTTGCGGCTTTTCTGTTGATCGTGCGCCTACTTCCCCCCCTCTTCCCATCCCCGAAAGGTCTGGGCCTTGCACAGAAACCCCCACCCATGCTTTCCGCCCCAATCTCAAGGCTTTAAGCCTTCTTCTGGACGCGACATTTCGTCCCAAGGAACTGCGACCCTTTTTATGAGTTTTCCTCCCCCTAAGTTCCCCCTTCTCTTGAGCGTGTATATTGTTGGAATGGGAACGGTGTCCGTCGTTTCAAGCGGTTTTGTTAGGAATCTCCTGAACTACTTTTTGAATTCCTTCTCAAGTTCCTGCTGACCCGGCGTGGTATGAAAGTTCCCACGAAGTGTAGGCTCAGGCCTTTTCCACCTATGCCCCGTTTGTGACCCGTCGCGATCGTTATAGGAGTGCTCGCCTGGGAGGCTGCCGGCGCCGGAGTATCTGTTTTTCTCCCCCCTCTGCCGGAATTTCCATTACATCGTTTTCCCGTTCTTGTTTCGAGCCACGCTGCCAGCGAATCTCTCTAGTCGCACTTTTTCCACGTCGGCTTCTTTTCTTCCGAACTGAAGAAACGCACCGCAGTTTCCGCGGTCTTTTTACCAGCTCCACCCTGCAAGTGCTTTGGTGTGGGCCTTTTTTTTTTGCTGCTTTGTGATTTTTTTTTTTTTGCCCTAACCTTATGCTTGATTTTCACCCGAGTTTTATGTTTATTCAGGCCTGTGATTGTTGCCGATTCGGCCAGCCCCCAACGAACCTTTTCCCTTTTCTCCGCTTCTTCCTTTGCGCTCCACCTTTCAGGTGCTCCCGAACCTTTCACGGTCGGTCCTTTTTCTCGACCTTTCAGATCGGGAACTTTTCCTTTGGCGCTGGAGTGCCCTCGTACCAATGCAACTTTTTTCTTCCTCGGCCGGCCCATTCGACCTGCAATGCTTGACTTCTGGCATTCCTTTTGACCTTTTTTTTTCTCTAGAGTTCCTTTTTGTGGAATCTGTGCGAGTGTGACGCGTCAGGACAGTGTTATGTCTTCTGTCTTGCACAGACATCGGGTCCTTCCCCGTCCCTTGGCAACGCTCGTCGTTTTTTTTATCTTGTCGTTGATGAGAGATTGCTCGTTCCCTTCATTTCGATTCCAACCCCCCGCCAATGGACTCTGACGATTTCAGACCCCTCCCCCCCCATCGCCAACTCAGCGACGCACAGCTTTCCCAAGACTTGGATTGCTCGGCCCACCACGCGGCTTTTTGCCCAGTCCCCCTTTCGGTAGGCCATGGTCTCGGCTTCCACTTTCTTACGCGTCTTCTTCGCGACGTGCAAAGTCCCCTTTCCCCCAATTCTCCTTTCATGCGTCTCTTAAGATACTTCTTATTCTCCGCTCCGTGTGAGCTCCTCCTTTTCTGATCGCTCTTTACTGCTCCATTTTTGGCGTCTCTTGCATGCTAAGACCCCCGGCTCTTCATTTCCCAGCTGATTCCTAGTCACACTCTTATTTCCCCTCAATTTTTTTGGCGACCCCTCCAGGTCAAGTGCTTGTTTCCCCACCCGGCCGACCTCCCCCGCATAGTACCCCTCTTTACATCGACCTCTGAAATTGAATTGTCCGGTTTCGGTCCTATTGTGTTTTGGAATTTCGCCTTTGGTCGACCCTACTGCTCCATAAGCTAAGCCTCCCTTCTGGCCATTTTCTTCGCAGCCCCCTTAGGTTGATGCGACGCTTCCTTAGCAACGCCACGACTCTGCTTGGCTCTTTCCCCGATACCCTCAAACTATCTTCCCCTGTGTGTCGCAATCCCCCCTTCGTCCTGCCTTCCAGTGAGCTTCGCGGTGGCGAATTATCACGCCCCGCGGTCACTGCCCGGAGGCTTCCAAGTGAGGCCGTTTCAGCTGCTCTTCAAGTCCCTGCCGTCGGCGATCCACTTCCAGTTCTGGGTTTCCCCCCCCCCCCCCCCCCCCCCCCCCCCCCCCCCCCCCCCCCCCCCCCCCCCCCCCCCCCCCCCCCCCCCCTTTTGTTCTTTTTTCCTGCGCCCAACTTTGTTTTTGTTCTTTTTCCGCGTCGACCCCTTAGTTCCTTTTCGCTGCAGGCTCATGCGGACTAGGATGGCGAGTTTCGTGGTTTCTCCCCCCGTTCGGGTAGCCTGCCACCGTGCCGCAGGAGTCGCGCATAAGTTTTTTTTTCAGACTTCTTCCCCCCTCTGAAGGGTCGCGTCGCTCATTCGGGATGGCACAGCGCAAGTTTTTTTTTTTCTCCGGGTGATGTCTACCTGACAGTCGCGGGGTTCACTTCCTTTTTTCCTCATCTTTTTTGTTTTTTGTCATCTTTTTTTTTTTGAGATAGATGCGCCCCCGATTCCTACCACAAACTTTATTCCCAACGAACTGGCTGGAATCACCCCTTTTCCCCTTTTTGCATGGCTGTTTCCCCCCGTCCAGTCGGACGTGACAATCTGGCTTTGGTCGCTTTTTCCTGCTGGCCATGGCGTTCTTTTTCTCCGATGATCTCCCCCCAAGGTCCCCTTACTCCTTCTATGGATCCCAAGTGCCTCCCCCCGCTACTCCCATCCTAGGAGCATGTTCTCCGGTTCTCGACCCCTTCCAGGGTCGACGCCCCCCTTTTCTCCCAAAGCCCGGGGTCTTTCTTTTTTTTCTTTGCCTAACACCCCCTTTTTTCCTCCAAGGGCCAATTTTTGATGGCTTCTTGATCGACGCTGCGGACAATTTCCTATTGCGGGTTTCTTTTTTCCGCCGCAGGCATGTACCTCGCTGTGGACTGCCCAGTCCGAGTTTCCCTTCTTGACACAGGTGGTTTTTTCCCCCCCACCGACGTCGTTTTCAAAGGCCGAGGCGAGAGCGTTTTGGCTGATGATCATTTTCTGATGGAAAGCTCCCTCTGATCCGGCGCTCTCGCCGTTAGCTGGTTTGGTGAAATTGCATTTCCGATCCTGGCCCTCCCGCTTTTTTTTTCTTTTCCTCCTGTGGCTTCCTTCTGGAGTTTTGTGTGGGTATTTTGTCGCGGAGTGTCTTCCCGCCCCGGCCTAACCCCCCCCCTCTGGCACTTTTTTTTACGTGCTGCGGGTTTCTTCTCTGTAGTGATATCATTGAACTGATCTTGCTCCCCTGGTCCTCTGGATGGTCTGTCCCCCCTTTGTCCTAGTAGTGCGTTATGTCGGTTTATTTTGTTCTCCCTCTTTGAAACCCTTTTTCTCGAGGACAATCGCGCGTAGCCTGCTCGCCCACTATCCAGGGAGGTACCCATGCCGCGTTTTCCCTCTTTCTGAGAGACCCTCTCTTTCGACCAGGCAAGAAAGTATCTACCCGCATTTACGGCCCGTGTTTTAACTCGTGTGGGAGACGCGAGCCCCCCGGAGTAAGCAAGGCGGCCGCTTTGTCAATCCGCTCGCTTAATTCCGTTGAGCGCAAGCACCATTTGCCGCTTTTTTATGCGGCTTTGGAACTTTTTTCCCGGTCGTTTCGTTGTCGATTGTTTTGGTGGCGAACGTGCACTCTCTCCCCCCTCTCTGGGGAGCCCTCCGGATTGTGTTTTTGATCCAACCCTTTGCAGGTCCGAGTCCCATCCCCTGCTTCCCGCTCAATTGACGCTGCTGAACTTCTTTTCTGCTTGGATGCCTCCGAGACGAATGAGGCCAATGCCCGCCTGGTCTTTCCCACGTGGTTTCCCCTCCCCCACATTACTCTATGGCGAACCGGATCCACCTCTTCTGCTCCTTCCGCGTTCTTCCTTCCCCTTGTGAAGACGAAACCAATTGGACTTTTTAATTTTTCCAATCCCCAGCGCCACTTTCTATCTCGCCGTCGCGCCCCCCCGAGTGTTGACATTTCCTCCTCTGCACTGCACACAGCTTTGAGCGCTGATTTCCGCTCCAGGCATCCATTGTCACGTTTTCTCGGATCCGCTGGGAAACACTCGTTTTCCTCTTCAGGACTCTTTTTTCAGCTCCTCGTCCTTCCTTAATAAGGTTGAACGCCCCCTCAAGGAAATCTAGCAAGACTGTCATTCCCCCATTGACCTTTTTGGAGGCGGCTGGGCACTCGTTTCACTGTTTCTTATTATTCCCTTTCCCTGCGACGTGGGCGAAGGTTGCGTTCCCTGGTTCCACTTCTCTTACTCCGTTTATCTGCCCACCCTTTACAACCCTGGGCCCCCCACAAAGGCCGGGAACTGTCGGACCAGTTGTGCCATAGAGTTCCCTTCCACCTTTCTCCCCGCTTCCTCCCTTTCGCGCACAAGCATATACCGTACCTTCCTTCCAGCTGGGATCCCTTTTTTGCCCGAGACGTCGTCCTTCCAAAGCTGTTTCCGCGCAAGTTCCGGAAGATAAGTTGACCTCCCGTTCGACTTACTGGCTCGCCTAACACCCGCTTGCACGTAGTAATCGCGATCCCCTTTCAAGACAGTCTTGGATCGATGATTCTTTCCATGCATCTCAGTCATTGCGTCCCCTTCCCCCCCCCCCCCCCCCCCCCCCCCTTCTTTTTCTTCGCCCCGCAGGAATCAGCATAGCGCTGCTTGACCTTGTCGATCACTTTGTGGGTGGTTGTGTGCATCCCCCGTTCGATTTTTGTGCAGTCTTTTCTGACATGCATATTCCCGGCAGGCATGGCGCCTGTGCCCTGCCCTTTTCGCTTTATCTTGGATTAAGACCAGTTTTTGGAATCAGGCCCCTCCCTCTCATCTTCCTCTTTTCTCATCAGTTGGTGTGGTTTAGAGGCTCGAGGCTGTAGATACTTTTTGTTTTTGGTCCACGTCTCTGTTTTCCAAGACTTTCCGAAATCTTTGCCCTGGTGCAGGCGTTTTTGTGCGGGACCCGCTCGTCCAGTGCATTCATTTCTTTTGCATACTAGAACTATGTGGGTTATGCACCCTCACACCACCCACCCACAACAAGTTTAAGCCACCGTCCCTTCCAGCATCGGATTGAAAGCGCGTCCACGTAGTAGAATGCGCACCTTCAGATTGATTCCCGCTACCCTTTCAATGAATTCCCTTTGAGAGGGTGGTATATGTGGACTGGGGAAAGGTTTGAATCGAAGTAGCGGGTGTTAGGCATTTGAGCCCGTCGAACTCTTTTTTATCACTGACCTCCCTCCCCCGCCAGGAGCCCCACCACGGCTTGGTGCTCTGCCCAGTTTTCAGAATCCGACCCTTCAGGCCTGTTCAAGACATGATAGTCGATGGCTGGACCGCCGCTCCCCTTGTCCGCGACATGGGCGGTTTTGGTTCTGCGGGTTGTCCGGCGAGCAACTCTATCGAAGCTCTAAGTTCCTCCGTGACCAGACAATAGTTTCTCTTTTTTAAAGTCTGCCGCCTTCACGATTTTCCTCTTTGCGACAGGGCTTGAACAAGTCTTATGATGCGACTTCCTAACCCGACCCCGCAGTGGTTCGAGAAAGTGAGGCTGCTTTAGACCCCTGTAATCATTCCGGCAATGATTTTATGTCCCGAGTTGTGGAAGGGGGACTTAACCCCTTCCTTTCCTCCTCCTCCCCTTCTGTTCTCCTTTTTTTCTTCTGCCAAATCCGCTCCTACCCCCGCCCCGTCAAGTCAGGGTTTCAGCCCGTCCGCTGAAAATTTTTTCTATGTGCCTTCTTTGCTGCATATAGAGAGAACTTGGTTTTTATTGCCGTTGATCTTCATCCTCCCCGATCCACACTATGACTCCTTCTCCCCCCCCGACTTGGTCAAAGAACACGGATTGGTTTTATCTACTTCGAGATCGGACGGTTTGATTTACCTATTAATCCCTCCCCCAAGGTTTAGTCTCAGAACCCAAGGGGACTTTTCACTTTCTGTGAACATCCCAATGGTAAGTTCAGGTTGCGTGGATTCTTCCTTTTCAGATCGCGTCATTTTTCGCTTCCCACATGGCGCTTTTCAGACCCGGCGGTATCCGTATTTTGACCTCCCCCCCCTCCATTTTCCCCACCTTTGACAGCAATGCAGCGTAGATTTTCTTTCTATATGGATTGCCTGGATTGATTCGGACCCTTTTACGGGGCGGCCCCCCCCCTGACCAACCAATGGACGAAACCGATGGACGATAGCGTTCCACGTTCGGCCTCCCACCAATTTTTTTTCCGGTGCTCCCAAGTAAATGCTCGTCACCTACTCACGAAAGTTTTACTTGTGCTTGCCTCTCAGTTGGTTTTTTGTTCGTTTCTACACAGCCTTTTTACGCGCTGCTTCGCTCGCGTGCACCTTCGTTCGACGCTTCCCCCTTTACTTCCTGCGTTAGCTTTGATTTTTTTCCTGGTGCTCGGGTGCGCCCGCCTACTTGACGGAATCTGTCTCTGGCATGGGCTTCCCTGGATGTTTGCTGAGGGTAGATCTTTACGCTTTTGAGGGACCCGATTGTCTCGCGCCATATTTTACCTCTTCCTTTGAGGCTCCCCCGTGTTTTCTCGGCTTTCCCGTTATAAGTTTCCTTCCCTCCCGCTCCTTTTTCCCAGACAGCACTCTCCGATCTTCCACTACCGAAGCGGATCGCCCGCTTCCACGGGACTTGTCCCGTTTAGCGGACTCCCTGTTGGATTTCTTTCGCGCACTTTGACATACCCACAAATACATCCAGAGGCGCGCCACGTGCGACCGTTAGGGGATGCCTCGCGGTTAGCATTTCTCCTAGCCCCATCGGTCCGATTGAACTCCCTTGGTTCCCTCGAACAAATATCCCGGCCTTTTCCCATCCCCCGCCTAGGCCTTTTTTTCGGTTGGTTGTAGACCCGTTCGAAAGCTGTGAACGCGGCATCCTTGCCAAACCACCTGCGCGGTGCGTCCAATGCTTCTTTGGCAGCTGCCTCGGTCTCCCAGTATCCCCCACCTTGGATTTCTTTTTTGCTTGGTAGGGGAGTGCCTTTGCCGACACCCTTAAGCCGTTTGCGCCACGCGTCAGAAATTGGGGTCCTGGTCCTAGGCCGGATGCTCCCTGCGGCATGGGTTTTTTGGCCTTTATCGAGGTGGGTCGCATCTATACTGACCCCGTTCCTTTTTGATTCGTTCCCCATCACGCTGCCATCCTCGGGCTAATCCTCGGGCATTTCCCTCGTTCTTCTCGGGAATTTCTTTTTCCCAGCGCATGCCTTTTTTTCTTCCGGGTGATGTCCAGGGAAGCCATGGGCGGTGTCCCGTACGGTGCCTCTTCCGTTTTGCGCGATGCCCTCCCCGCTCTGACCAAATCTGTGAACCCCGCACCTCTCCCTTCCCCCCCCCTCTAAATCCGACTTTTCTACGACCCCCCGATGAGCGTTTTCTGACCATGAGGCTTGCCCCTTCTTCCGAGGCTTGGCCGCGTCTGGGTACGATGATCCCCCCTTAAGCCCGGATACTTCCCCAGTTTTGACCCTTGCCGAACCTCTCGACCAATCTATTGCCCCTGATCGGAATCCGTGGCCAATTCAAGCCCCTTTTTTTAGCACGCCACCACTTTAGTTCTTTTTTTTTCATGGCCCCTTCCGCTCAAAATTCCCCCCCTTTCCAAGGTGCTGGACAGTCACTGGTCGAACACCGAGGCATGCATCCGCCATTACAGGTTCTGGTCATCAGGCCGCGTTTTTAACAATGCGTACATGTGTTAGCCCGGCTCTGTTCCCCTTCGCTTCTTTTTATGGAGACCTCTTTTTTCTATTTGTCTGAGAGCGAGATCCGTCTGCTAAGTTGGTCGAGTGTCGGTGGCCATCTGCCAGAGCTCAGCCTCTTCTCCACTTTTTTTATGGCCGTTCTTCTTGTGTGGTTATGTAGCTTAGTGGAGCGTCCCGTTTCGACCAATCCACACCCCGAGGATTCTACCGCTGGCCAAGTCGGACGTCCTTTTGATTCTCTTTTCTGTTGCTTGCTTTTTTTTCCGGAGCTTCGACACGCACTGGGACTCGATCGGGGCCTCCTCCTTGCGTAAAGAGTGGGAGCCTCTCGTGTGACGAGGTTGCTCCTTAAAGCTTTTGGTATTGCTCTTCCCGCTCGACGCGTAGACCCTTTGAATCTAAGAAGTCCTGCCTATTTAGCAATTGCCCTCGATGACGTCCTTGCGGCCTTTCGACCAAGCCCCTCTCCTTTGAATCGGAACGAATTAGGCATCAGGTCTGGCACGATTGAGGCCCGCGATGCGCGGCTTCACGCCGCGGAACATCGCCGGGGGTAGAGCCCCCTCGGCTTCTGCACAAGGGATCCGTTGCCGGCGTGAGAGGTGGCGAGCAGCCATTCGTTTGGTCGTTCACCTGGTTCGCGTCGTTGTTTTTGTAGGGTTGCTCTTCTCTTTTCCCCGTCCTTAGTTTTTATTTGGCAGTTTTTTTTTTCCTACAAATTTCCTTTCCGAGAAATTTCCTTCAAAGACTGCCCCTACGATTTGCCTTTTTTTTAAAGTGCACGCCTCCCTCGATGCTCCCCCGTGACGCGATGACACTGCTCGCAATGGTCGCGCAACGCTCCCTTGCTCATGCTGAGCGAGAAACCGGACTTATCCTCACTCCCCTGCCACAGGTTTCTTTTTGTCCGTGACCTTCTGTGTCTTGAAGTTGCCAACAGTTAATGGGAGGAGCCCTGGACCAGACGCGCCACTTAGATTCGCCTTAGCGCAACCGCCCGACCTTCTTGTGCTTTCTTTAGCCTGCATCACGTGTGGAGTTTGAAGATCCGACCCCATCCTTTGATTCTGGCCCCCGGTAACAAATCCCTCTTTTCTCCTCGTCAGCGCTGTCAGCTACCGCCCGTCGTTGCGCCAATCAGGGATTTAGCGACCAGACTTTTTTTTCGTGTTCTCCTAGTGGCTCTCCCCTGGGCAGACGTTTTTTTCGGACCAATGCGGTCAAATTTCGCATTCAGAGCCGCTGCAAGAAGTTTGCGTTGTCGCTTTCTGTCTCCTCGTGGAGTCTGCCAAAAATACGAGCAATATGTATGGCCTTTTCCGGCACTGGTTTCCCAAGCTTCTTTCAGATTAGTTGATCCCTGACTCACACGCCCCTCGACTGCCGCCAGGTCGCGCACCACGGACTACCTCTCGCGACTTCGTTTTTCCTGAGAAGGCATTGAACAAGGAGAGGGACCACCCGCGCTTTGTCCTGTGCTCCAAGAAGGTAAGATCTGTTGATCAACAGGAAACTCCTGTGAGACGGCTTTCCTTGAATTACTTACCCGTTTCTCCCAAACGCGGTCACGCACAGACCAATCCTTGATTAATACCTCTTCTTCTGTTCGGACATCTTTTTCCATCCCTTCAGTAAGTCTTAAGCAGGAAAGTATTCTGTATTGCTGAACCGGTGCGTAGCCGTTGTGGTTGGTTCACTTTCCCCCCATAACCGTTCTCCTGAGATGAGGGAAGCTTGGCATGAATGTTCCGACTGCCACTCCCCTTCCAGTTTCAGAGAGTGATGTCATCAATAGGAGTTGTCCCTAAGACGTGGACCCACCCTTATCT
>Ga0179593_1485493_pt1 | contig 17067 bp, 19 predicted proteins | sample CZODoug2_1_08_16_FD_185931 | JGI IMG/M metagenome (GOLD analysis project Ga0179593, IMG submission 185931) | Vadose zone soil fungal communities from Angelo Coast Range Reserve, California, USA - CZODoug2_1_08_16fungal (PacBio error correction) | ecosystem: Environmental > Terrestrial > Soil >... | reverse complement strand
CCCTTTTCGCCATTTTTTTCGGCCCTTTTTTTTCTCATGCTACCCCCCCGCAGGGCTGGATCACGTTGAGGTGGATCATTCTTTCCGGCGTATCAACACTCTGTCTCTCCCCCTAGCGTGCATCCCACGTCCATTTTGTCGGACCCTCCCCCGTTTTTTCCCCTCGGGTCCTTGGGATCCAAACGTCCCTGTCTTTATCGCTTTTTGTTTTCCCGCTTCCATGGAACCCCCCCCTGCCCCGCGGAGTCCCTCCCACCACTACTGGAGGCTTCTTTCCCCGGTAGTTCTCCCTTCCAACCATTTTAGAGTCCTGCGTCGCCGTTTATCATTTCAGCAAGGATCGCCTCGTCCTCTTGTCCTCCTACCTTTTTTTTTCCCTCGATAATTTTTTTCTGGCGGGCGTGTTTCTATGTTCTGCGGGTTTTTCCCCCCAAAGAATCAGGCCGAAAATCCCAGGTTATCGGGCCCTTGTGCAAGTCCTTACTCTGCCCCCCCGCCCGAGCCCCTTCGTGTTTTCCTACGCAATCCTTGAAGAGGGGTTCGCCGATATACCGTTAGAGGTCGCCACCCCGTTTTTTATTATCGTTCTTGGACTTCTTCTTCCCCCCACGCGATACCAGGGGCACGCCACTGACATCCCTTGTAAAGCGGCTTTGGATTTTCTCCCTACGTCGTTCGTTGTCTTGTGCAAGCCTTTGCCGCTTTTTACCTGGCAGGAGAAGGCTACTCCCCCATATCCTCGGGGAAACGCTCTTTTTTATTTGACCTTGTCGTAGGGGTTCTCCTCTGTAACGACGCCTTCCCCCCTAGCGGGGTACTCCCTCGGAGTCTTCGTTGATCCTTCCTCGCTTTAACAAGGGATTCACGAGGGGGACCAGAGAATTTTCGGGTCTTCTCCCCATAGGTTTTTTTTTTTTCCATTTAAGAAGATCAGGCCGCTCTTCTTTTTCTTAAAGCCCATCCCCTTTCAGGTATTCCTCCGGGAGAAGCGCAATTTTTTTTTTCCAAGTCGTTTTTCTTTCCTCTTCTTCATAGCAGCGACACTCCCCCCCCACCCCTTTTTCGGCGTCTTTTCCTGCTCAGCGGGTTTGGTCGGGCCCCTCCGTCCCTCCTCTCTTTAAGGACTGCCAGGGTTGAGCGGACACTTAAATTGGGCCGCCCGAACCATCTCTTGACCCACACAAGTCAGTCTCTTTTGGTTTACGTCTCGTGGAAGAGCAAGGCCCCTCTTGCTCCCTTTTTTCAGGACCTTCCTTTTGGCTTTTCCTTTTAGATCCCCTTTTACGTGTAGCATCCTTTTTAATGATTTCGTATCCACCTCCATCCATATTAAGGTTCTGTCCATACGGAGAACCCCCTCACGATCTTCTTTTTTCTTCCGTCACCTAACAGAATGTTCATTGTACGATGCCATGTAATTTTTCATGCGTCTTTCTCCCCAACCTTTTCCCCTCGACCGGTTTTTTTCTTTAGCATTGACTCCCTGAGTTGATCCATCCAGACCGGCCACCCCCCCCCTTGGGTTTTTTTTTTTTTTGCCCCCTTCTCGGATTTTTTTACTGGTCCCTTAGGGATGAAACAGTAGTATTTCCGGATTCGGAGCACTCCACCTTTTTTTTTCTCCCGCCCCCACCCCAGAATCTTATCTCCCCCGGTGTGTGAGATGAAGTAAAGACACCAGCTTCCCTTTGGATGCGGTCCTCCCGGTGCCCCCCCTCCCCCTGGCAGGTTTCTAGCTTTCAGGGGGTCAGATGGTGGTGCACTCTGCTTGGCCACAACCGCCCGCTTACTTCTTCCCTTTTTTAGAATTACCTCGTGTTTTCTTTTCCCACCGCAGCCCTCTTTTGAAATTTGACGTTGGGCTTTTGAATTTCGCTTGTCCTTCTTCTTTGCGTTGCTTACGTTTTTAGTCACCTCCCCGAAGTTTTTCTTTTCAAACCCTTCCCCCGGAACCCTAGATTAAGGGACAAACTTCAATCCTGCCCCTTTGCATCCCGTTTTTTCTTATCTGGATTCTACGGTTTTCTTCCCGGCTTTTTTTTTCCCTTCCCTTCCCCAACGGCCCCGGTTGACCATATAGGCTCCAAGGGGGCATTTCTTTTTTACTGGTGCTTTCTCCGTCTCGGTCTTCACTCTTTCAAGTCACTGCGTCGGCTTGACTTTTTTCGGCTTTTCCTTTTTGGGGAGGTCCCTCCGCCGCCCCCCCTTGGATTTCCTTTCCTGGATCCTTTTCTCCCGGGTCATTCCCCGCCTTGTGGTGTTGGCGGCAGCAATCCTCTTTTCAGCCATCATCCTCCCTCCGTTGTTGTATTTTTTTCTATCTTCTGGAGGTTTGCCTACCGAGTGCTGGCCCCCCCATATTTCTTTCAGAATCTTTTTCGGCCACCTTCCAAGGGGGGCTTTTTGAGTCACAAACCCCTAGGCCTTTGATTCGACAGGTTTTCCCTCGTTAGTCGTCACCGACCGTTCACCCTTCCCCCTTTTTTCTGTTTTTCCTTTTTCCCCCTGCCCCTTTTTTCTTCTGCAGTGGTTCCAACCTTTCGTTTTTTTTTTTTCTTGTTCGTTTCTTATGTTCCCCTCCGTTCTTCCCGCCCAGTCCCACTTAAGGTTTTCTCAACGCTTCCTTGACTTTTTTTTCCCTTTTGCCCGGACAGCTGGGAACGGATGGCGAGCTCTTTTTCCTTCCTTCCGAACTTTTCCTTTTTCCCTTCCTCCCCGAATTCTCCTTCCTAGATTTCAGTTTTCTTTCCCTCGCCCGTAAAAGATCCTTGCGCGTGGTCCTAACTTTCCTCCCGGGCCTTTTTCCCCTTTCACACGCCTCTTCCACGCCCTGACCCCCTGCACTATTTCGCCCTTTCGCGACGCCTGGCGCTTTTTTCGGCTCTTCCAGCGCAAACATGAGAGTCTCCATTTTGGGCTTCTTTTCCTCTGGTTCGATTTCCTTTAGGTGACTCCTTTCCTTACGTTGGCCTCAGCGACCCCTGAAATGCCGACTCCCCCAGCTCCGGGGCCCGGGCCCCCTTTTCTTTTTTGGAGCCGTGTGGGCGATTCTCTGCGCCCCGGCCTTTTTTATCGGGTTCGCAAAGACGGCCGATTTTTAATTTCTTTTTTCATCTTTCCAATTGCGTCCCCATTTGATATTTGGACTTCCCTCGTCGGATCTGCGGAATTTTCGCGATGTCGAACTTCCTCCTCATTTTTTGGTAAAGTTCGTTTATTTCTCCGTGTGCCTCCGAATTTAGGTGGTGATCCCAGTTCTCCTTCTTCGCCCCAATTGGCGGCGTCTCTCGATCCTTTCGTTTTGAATATGCCGGACTCCCCGCTTGCCAGTGAGCGGGGGTGAGAGGTTTCTGCCCTTCTCTTGCCAACCTTGGATGCATTCCTTTATTTCCGTCTTTCCAATTTTTTCAACCTCTTCTCGGTTTAGCCGTGGGCGCAGCCCCCCCTCCACCTGGTTCGCTCCTTTCGAAATCTCCGTCAGGGACCCCCGTCCCTCTTTTTTTTTCTGTTTTTGGGTTTAGACACCAGTTTCTAAGAGCCCGGTCCCTCCTCTTCTTTAGTGTTCCTTCTAGGAGGTACTACCTTTCCCGTGGTTTTTCTTTAAAATTCCCGGCCCGGGCTCATCGCGGTTCGTGAATAATCGTTCCTCACATACTTTTGGTTCTCCCCCAAGGTTTATGTTATCCCCTGAGGCCTTCCTCCGATCCCCAAGCCGCCTGCAAGAAGGGAGTCCCAGACTGGCGATCCTTTTGTATCTTTCGTTTTAGTTCCTTATATCCCTACTAGGTAATTAGATAGGCAGGGTTTCCCCCCTTTTAGATGTCTTAGACATTCCTGCTCCTAACCAGGCCCTCTTTATCCTGCCGGTCCCCAGTCTAGGCGGCGACGGCGCCCATCCCAGCAGTTCTCTTTCTCGACCGCCAATGCTGTCCGGTCCTTTGCCGTCGCCGGACCCGCCGGCGAGCCTATTTTGTGTTTTTCCCCCTCTCCTGGAGAGCGTTTTCAGAAAACTTCCTTAGTTCCCTAGTTACCAGAAAAGGAGGTGAGCCGTTGTTTTCTTAAGGCCGGGACGCCCAAGTCCTTGTTACTTTATCTCACTTGCTTTGGGCTTTTTTTTTTGTAACGATTTCGAGTAACATTCTCATCGTGCCTCCCCTCTTTTCCTTCCTTCCTCTTGCGGTGCCTTTTTTCCCCTCTTTTCCTCACTTTCCTTCGTCGAAGGTAGCGAAGGAATCCTTGACTCGGGCTTACCTGGGGGAGCTTGATTTTTTACTGGCGCAATGGATTAGGGTTTTACGGCTCTTCCTTCGGTGTCGTGTAGGTCTTGTCGTGGGTACATTGGGCCTATGTTTTTTTTTTCCGACACAAATCTCGGTGGCACGTTACCTAGGCAACCTTTTGGCTCTTCCCAGACCCCCTTTCTCCAGCCTTTTCCCGCCCCCTCCTTTTCCCTTCTTCCGCGCGCCTGTTCGACATAGGAACCCTTGGTGAGGCTTATCTCGTCCCCCTGTCTGTCTTTTCTTTGCCAGCCTCGGGCTTGTCGCATACCCTCCTCTGCTGTCTTCTCCCTCTTGTTGATGGGCCTGCACCGTCTCTCCTTGGATCCTCCCCTTCCTTTTTAGATTTTTTCCGGAGGATGCTCTTGTCTTCCGGGTTGTATTTTTATTCCGGTCATGACGTTTTTTCCCAAAGTGACTCTTTGAACACTTGTCGCGCCTTACGGATCTTTTTAATCTGCGTTTTCCCCTTTTCTTTTCCCTGATATCTGTTTCTCCAGACCCCTCTACCCTTCTTTTGACCCGTCGTAGAACCGCGTTTTCTGCGCGCTTCATTCGGGACTCCTGACAAGCTTCAAACTACGCGCCCCGGGGTCCCTTACACTCCTTGATGGTGTTCTCTTTTAGTTCTCCTTGCGATATCTTTCCCCAGCAACTCCCCCTCTTTTGCGCCCTCCCGATTCTGGGATAACGGTTCATAATCAATCCGATGCGGATCCTCTCTCTTTTTTTCGTTCTATGTTTTCCCCCCTTTCCCCCCCGTGCCCCCCCAACCTAGCGATTGCACCGTCAGTTACCTGTCGAGTGTTTCTCCTTACCTTTTTTTCAGTTCTTCTTCTCTACCTGTATTGCTCTTGGGAGTTCGCTTCTTTTTCAGTAGGTGCTTTGTAACCTTCCGACGTCGAAGTTCTTTCGCTTTGTTGCTTCCTTGAATTTTCCCCCCACTTTTCCTCGTTTGCCCTCGAATTTTCTGCGCCGGTCGTCGACTCGGTGATTCCCCCACATTGGCCTGATGAGTGTTCTCTTCCGGCGTCTTGACCATTTTCCGGCTTACTGCCCTTTCCCTTTTGCGGCCCCCTCGGTCAAGCGTGGATGGCCATGGGCTCCCGAACCGTATTCGTTCCCCCTCTGTTTACCTCCCACGACCCATTTGCTCTAGTCCTCCCCCTATCACGCCCACATTTTGAGCAGTCGACTCGGATGCTTCGCTCTCCTGCGAGCGTTCCTGCTTGGACGTGTTTTTCAGCAAAACGCTCATTTTTTCTTCCCTATAAAGGAGATGCCCAACTCTTACCACCCTGACCTCTCATTGTTCCGTTGGTTTGCAGGGATCCCCAATTTGGTTCTTAGAGTCGTTAGGACACCTTTCTTCTCGGCGGTGGTAGGTTCTTTCCGTGGCACTCACCAGTTTCTGCCTCGATTACGAACCTTCAGGACGACTCATTTTCTCTTCTTGTTTTTTATTTTCCTTTCATCGACTACCCAGGTCCCTTACTCAGCCCGCGTTAGACGATTTGCTGTGCAGGACCAGTCTTTCCAGTTTTCCCTTAACTTTGCTCCCCCCTGACCCCCCCCTCTCCCCCCCGTGCCTACTTGAGACTCGACCGCTTTGCCCCATATTGTCGCCCGTACAAAAACGCGGTTTATGCTACGGTTTTTTCGGTGCTTTATACCACTTATTTTTGCTGATTCCTGGTCGCATGTTTTTTTTTTGCGCGAGACCTAGCCCCCTTTTTTTTCAGATCGCAGTCGCGGTGCTGGGAGATTTCCTTGCGCCGCGTGTATGAGACTCTTATTTTTTTTCCTTTCCCTTTGAACCGGTGGTATGCTTTTCCAGAGTACCGTCGTTCGTCTCTTTGAGGGAATGTCTCAATTGAGTTCCACAAACTGGCCAAAACCCTCTCCGCTTCTCCGGCTCCCCCCCTCCGTCCGTTCCCCTTTCATCCTGTAGGCTCAGGCAATTTCCGTTGTGTTTAATCTATATGAAGGGTCTTTTCCTATATTTATTTTCCTTGCCTTTCCCTTTCGGTTTTTCTTTTGGCGTGTCTTCTCGGTTTCGGGCGTCTCGTCCGGATTTCGCGCTGGCACGGTCAAAAGTTTACTTTCCCCCTTTTTTTCCTGACCTCCTCTGACCCGATATCACGGATATTGCTCCCTCAGTCTGTACAGATTTTTGTGAGTTGAAAGGAAATATTGTCTTGCTTTCTTTTTAACCTTTCGCTCTTTTTTCCTTTCCCCCGGCGGATCTTCATTCTGTTCACCCCACGCCTTTTCCATTTTTTTTTTTCAGCTTCTACCCATTTTCTTCGCTCGCGACTGATCCCTTTCTTTCAATGTCAATCGCTTGCCAGGTCTTCGCTTCCCATTTTTCAAATCTAGTCGATTTTTCCCTCTTTCTTCTCCCGCTTTTATTGTTACGGAAGTCTTTTCCGCTGGACTCCAGTTTGCTTTCCTTCCAGTGCCACCGTCTTTGGCCTTTTCTCCTCGCTTTTCTGCTTATGACGTTTAAGCGTTTCGCATGACCGTGTGTGCGTCCCTTAAGTTCCTCTCCCGCTATTCCAGCCCCGGTTTTGAGCCCCTAGGCCGGTCCTGCCTTTAGTCGCTTATCCAAAATTTTTTTGATCGCGCCGGTGCCTCTTGGGGGTGGGTTTTTTTTTTTCACCGCGAAAGCGTTCGCTGCGTGCTTTTTCCCTTTTTCGCGGCGTTCCGACCGGCACTATTTTTTTGAGCCCTTCTCAGGTCACCTCCTCATCGTCCGCCGAGCGGCCATCCGAATCTCTTTTACCGCTTCACCTTCTCGGTCGCGCTCATACGAGGTTTTCTCAGCCGTCGCACTTTCCCAAACTTTCACGGAGTTAGTCCCCTGGCTGCCCCTTTCACCGGTTTTCAGGATTACGCGCTCACTTTGAAGTTATTTGCGCTTTTCTTCTTTAACCCCTTACCGCACTCTTTGCGGCGCACTTTCCCGTGCTTTTTTGCAGTTTCATTTTCCCCTCTCCTTTCACCAACGAACAAAATCCCATCTCTTGTCTGCCCTTCCGCAAAGTAAATATGGGCTTTCCTCACGCTAGATGGGTTATTAGCGCCGCGATTTCTTTCTGGCATCCCATGGAGGTCCTTCCCTCTCACTGGCGGCACTATGCTGTTTTAATCCTCCCTGAGAGTTTCGCACTTCTTTTTTTTTCACTTTGAAAGTGTCGATGTTCCGGCGACTTCAACTTTCCCTTTTTGTGGTTGAGAGAGATTTTTCCCAGGCCTAGCCCTTCCGTTCGTCACCTCGTGCGGCACGAGAGACGTCGACTTCGCATGTGCCCCCCCGCCATAGGCTTAGCTTTGCTTGGGCTTTCCTCCCTTCAAACGCAATCTTGCTAATTCAAGCGGAGCGACTCTTGTACTATTTCCCTTTCTTAATTTTTTCCTCCCCCCAGCGGCTGCTTTGTCTTTTCTTCCCCAGTATAGGGTCCTTCGACTCCCCTCTCGTTGTCCCTCAGAATAATTTTTAACTACCTCAAAGTGGCAAATTTTTCTTTCTTTCCCCCGAAAGCTTTTTTCTACGCCGCAGGCCGAGCCCCCACCGAGTACAAGGGTTGAGCTTTAATAATTATACCCCAACCAGACTCTGCAGCCCTGCCGTTTTGCCCGACAAATCCATCGAAAAGAATAACGTGAACGTTGCTCTTTCCCTTACCCTCTGGTGCCTTCCCCCTTGTGAGTCGGCGAAAGAGATTTTTCTAAGAGGGTTTTTGGTCTGTTTTTTCGTCCCCATTCCGTAGTTCTCGGTTTCCAGATTTGTCTAGTTATTAATTTTTTTAGGCTTTCTAGCCCTTTCCCCCCCTCCCCTGTTCTCATCATGTGTACCTCTTTTTCACGGCAGTCGATGCCGATTGATTCCAGGACCCTCCCTCTCTTCCAATATTTTCTAGCGAATCCGCCGGCTCCTTCCCCCTTGGTATCTCCGTTGAACCCCTTTGAATCCGCTTCTATTACTTGATTTCCGCAGGCCGCCGCGCTCCTGCCCCCCTCTTCATCTCCTAAGCGGGAGCGCCTCTCCCGGGCTGCACGAATGTTCTGCGCTTTCTGCTCCCCTCGCCTCCTTTTTCCCGGAATCTTATTCGTATTCCCGGTAGAACGATCATTTTTCGTCCTCCCGAGTGTAATTCTGGAAACACGTCCCCTCCTGCAAGCGTTTCCGCTCCGTCGTTTTCCCCGAAAGATACTTTGGCAGGAGTCGTTTTGGAAAAGTCCCCCCCTATCGTTCCCCGATTCGCGGACCGGCTTTTCTTGGAATGGCAAAGCAACGGTTCAAAAGTGGGCGGGGCCGCCCTTTATTTCCTTCCTTCCCCCCCGACATTTTCCGCCGACTTAGTTGCTTCCCTGGAATCGTCCCCTTTTTTTTTTTTCGTGTATTTCGGTTGCTTTCCTTTAAATTTCCGTAAAAGTTTTATCTTTTTGCGCGCGGCCGTGCGTCCTGCCCTATTCCCGCTCCTGCCAAACCCCGCCGCTTTTTCGCAGTCCCCTAACCTCTCGACCTTTCAGATTAGTACTTTTCCAGAACTAGGACGGACCTGGCACCTCTTCCTTCTCCCCCTCGCCGGTGAGTACCTGGGCGGATCCTTGGTACAATAGTTTTAGAGGGTTGTTGTTTTTTGAAATTTTCCTCTCATTCCTCAACGAGATGATCTTCCTTCCTCTTGGGCCTTTTTTCATGCCGGCATAAATTTTTTCGTTGCAGATTGTCTCGAGCCCTTCCTGGCCCGCTCGCCCGTTCGGACCCCCCGGAGTACTGTACTGACGAAAAGATTACAATCGCCCCGGCCCCCCTCTCATCAAAACATCACCCCGCGAGACCGCAGAGGATTTTAGCTCCGCAACCAGTTCTTGTTCATGGCGCCCCCGTCTCCTCTTTTATCTTCCAGCTGTTCTCGCCATTTGCGGGGTTTTTTTTTTCGAAGTTTCCCCCCCCCTGTGGTCAGATTTGCCGACAGCTCAGAAACATTAAACTTAGTTTTTTCCCTTGTGCTGCTTGGATACTTCGCTCCGCATCTGATGACTACCCGCAGTTGCCCCCGACCCGCTTTGCCCTTATTGGCCTAATCGATCTCGTCCCGCTTTTTTTTTGTTTGAACCACTGCTGGTCCAACGCCGATATAACTCCGACCACCTGCTAGTTCTCCCCCCTTGTATGGTCAACTGGTCCGGGCAAAGACTAAGGAGGTCCCATCTTTTCCTCTCGTCATCCCTTTCCTGATCTTTTTTGAATGAAAGCGGATCGCCCTCCCAGTCAGCCTGGTTCTTAGTCTCGTATATCAAATCGTGCTCGTTGGCGGATGACTATCCTTCCTGCCCCTCTTTTTTTTCGGCCGCCATCTCTTACTTTCTTCCCGGATCAAACATTGACGAGGTGGGGTCCTCGCTCCCGCCCCGAAGAGATTTTCCTTCCGCTTTCGTCTAGGCCTCGTTGGGCTCCCCGGCGCTGACGTACCTCCCAAACCCCCTTCCCCTGGGGCACCTCTTTCCTGGTTCATGTCAGGTCCTTGACCGATAGGGAAAACGGGTCCGCCCTTCCCTCGACCTCCCCCCCAGGGCGCCCTCCCCTTCCTCTTTCGTGAACACAAAATTCTAATTAACATTCCGAGGAACTGAGAGCTTGTATCCGTGGGACCTATCATCACTGACCCAACCTCTTGCATTCTGATGACTCGCTTCCTGAACGTTACGGGACGCGTCACCTTTTCTCTTCTGGCTGTTAACCTATCTCCGCTTGTAACAAGACTTTAATCCGTTGGATCGTTATTTTATTAGGTGCAGGATAACCCCTCGAGTTCCTCTTTCCTCACTTTAGTGTTGATGGAAGATCTCTCCAAGTGAACGTTGTCCCTTACTTTTTTTCCCCCTATCGCTTCCTTTGGCCCGCTGTCCCTGAAGCTCCGGGGTATTTTTGCGGTTCCCCTTCTCCCACTTTTTTGAAATCCCGGGGGAGTTCCAACACCACCCCCTGGGCTTACGCCGATTGGCCAAAACGAAAGTTCCGATTTTTTCTGGCGGCATCAGGTCGTGTGTCCTGCCCTCGGCCGACGCTCTGCCACGGACATACGTAGAGCGACAAGTTTCGTCGTGTAATTTTCTCGGCCGGATAGGTCTTTCAACTCTTCGTCGCCTCTCCTCGTACCCGTTCGACTCTCCGCCCCGTGACTTTGTCCATATAAGCACGGTTCTTCCCCGTCGCGAACCTTCGTTTTTCTAGGCACCCTTTTTGCCCGTTTTTTCTGGACTTGCCCATGCCGGTCCAAGCCAGGTGCTTTTATTCCTCGTCCGTTTGATTCCCCCACCCCTTTGTGTCTTGATTCGTCCCATTTCCATCGTCCATAAGAATCCCATTAGTGTGATTTTTCCTTCAGCGTAGGTGCTTTTATCTTTTGTCTACTCCCAGGGGCCCGAGGGGAAGGGAAATGCCGATCTGTGGTCTTCTGGCTCTGAATTTTCCCAGGTCTTATTCTCCCAGACTCAATATGGCGAGCCGAGAGATCGTTAGCCCTTCCGTCTGCCCCTTCCATCCGCGATCTGGCGTTCAGGTCTTCCTTTACCCCACCGAGACTGCCAATCCCCCCGCTCCAGTCAGATCCTCCGGGTCAGTTCTTTTCATTTTCTTTCCGCGGCCCCCTTCCCCCATCCCCAGGTTGAACCCGCGGGATTTAGAGGACGTCCAATCAACCCAATTTTTTTCAGATCCACCCCGCCTTTATTTGCCTCCTTTTCCCTTCCCTTGACTTGGGTGTTCCGTCATCCGGAGCGGGCCCCGCCACCCTCCGTGATTTTCTTTTGTTTTCGTCTCCGCCCTCCCAGTTTCACGCCCTCATTTTGGTGACGCCGTTTGGGATGGTCGATTGGCGCCCCTTTTACGTCTTGTTTGATCCCGCCGATGTGGAGTCGGTCGAACTCCCCCTCGACGTTTCAAAGGTTCCTGACGATTCTGAGTATTAGGTCTAGACCCTCGTCCGACCCTCCCCCCCCTTCCCCCCGTATCGGTTTAGTACGTCGGGTTCTTGATTTTTCTTCTTCCCTTTCCCGTTTTCCAACCCTGATCACGCTTCCGGCTTTTTCGGTTTCTCGTTGTTGGCTCCACCCTAGCTTTCAGCCGACGTCCTTCCTTTTTGCTGGTCCGTCTTCATTCCCCGTCTTTCGTCTCCCGCTCGGCCTAGCGCGGTCGGACTCGGAGCTCTCCTTTTTTCCCCTCCCCCCCGGGCCGCATGCTTTGCGTCTCTTTTGCCCGTCGAGGCGTGGTCCATCCCTTTGGTCGGTTTGCCCATCTCTGTTTCCTTTTCCAGTTTTCGGCCGTCTTGTAAGTCAACTCGCATTCGCTTTTTTTAGATTCACATGGCGCTCCCCCATTTTTCCCCCAAGCTGCTTAGTTGGTTCCTTCCTCGTTGCCCTGACTTAAGGCACCCAACCCTCTTGACCGTGGGCGGCGGCCCGTATACAGCGCCGCAGAAGATGAATGCATCTTGCCATCCCTTTTTTCCCCTCCCTTTCTACTCCAATGAGAAATGAACCGATCCGTCCGTCCCTTCCCTTTTTCCAATGTCCGAATTGCTCTCTTCCCGTCCGGCTTACTAACCTTTTTTCGGATCGCAACTTTGGACTTTCGGTGCTTTCCTTGTTGACTCCGACCAGTGCACGCATGGTCCCCTTTCCCCTCCGGAGATGGGGCGTCGAGGGTCATTCATTTTCCCCTTTTCATGCTTGATAACCTAAGCACGCCCCCTTCCCATGCCCTTGCCCCCTCCCCCCGGCAGTGCCCGGCCCTTCGGTTTCGTTAGTCCCCCGGCGTCCTTGCGTCGCTGCGTCCCTTCATGGTTTTTGTTGTTTGAATCCAGCGGGTCCGCGGCTATTTTGCCAAGTTTCTTCCCCTACCGCGCTTTCTTCCCCCGTTTTCGAAAAAGCGCACTTTGTCCGGTTCGCTCGCGATTCCACATCGTCCTGACTTCAATTTTCTCCTGATTCCCTTCCGTATGTTTTGAAAGTTAGACGACGTGCGCGACGAGTTTTCCCCCATCGCTTTGCCGGCCGGTCCCCAGAATATTCCGTTCACAGGGCATTCCCCGCCTTCTTGCCCTTTAATTGAGCTTGTGGGAGAAGGTCCTTGATCCAGCCCTCCAGAAGAATTGCCAACCCTTCCTTTGTTCTTTTTTTTTTTCCTTTTTTACGGTCGCAGATTTTAAGGTGCGAGCTTATCGGTTATTCCCCGTTCAGGCAGGGACGGAAGGTATGAGAGGTTGGGCGTCTTCCCAATTTCTCTTCCTCCCCTTCTTCCGGGTATGATCCTCCGAGGGTTGCCTTTTTTCTTCCCTGTCCCCTTCTCTCTACTTTTTTTGTTGTTGATGAGTTTGTTTTTTTCTACGTCTTTTTTTCAAACTTCTTTTCGGGACTCTTCTCATCGGTGAACCAAGTCACACCAGGGGGGAGGACGTCTCTCCCAATCCAGCCGGCCTGATCGAAAGTTTTTCTCTTTTCCTTTTTTTCTTGCTCGTTTCCGCATTCACCTTCCCTTGCCCCCGGGGATTCTCCCCCTGAGATGGTTCCCAGAAGGGGGGCCCGATCTTCTCTCCTTTACCCGTCTTCCAAGTTCATCACCACTGCCCTTCATTTCCCCCGCTTGCGTTTTGAAGGTAATGTTCCCGGGTGGACCCCGGCCTCTTTTCCCCCGACGTGCGATGGGACTTCGCCTGCACGCGTCTCCGCTTCCACTTCCTATCTCGATGCCCCCTTTCCTCCTCTTTCCTCGTCAGCGTTCGTTCCAACGATCAGGTCGTGGTCAGAAAATGCTAATACTCTTTTCTTACCTTCTTCCCCCATCTTTCCACGCCGTTTTCTCCCGCTCTTTCCCAGCTGGTTGGTTGCCGCTTCTCCTGGACGCTGGTTCTTACTTCAAAGGCGCCCACTCTATTTTTTTCCCCTTTTTCAAATGGTCCCCTCGTTGAGCGGTTTCCCTGCTACTCCTTTTCCTCCGTGGCTCGTTCCATCAGAGTCGTTGAACCGCGACGTACCCCAGTCTGTTCTTGCCATTTTCTTGTATTTGAGCAACTCAGGCGATCCTTTCTTCCACCTTTTTTTTTTTCCGGACCTTTCAGCGGCCCACCCGATGGAGTCCACATCGGAAATACGGGATCTTTACACTTTTCCTTCCCCCTTTAATACTTCTTCCACTCCCGCCGGATCGTGCATTTTTGTTTTTTCTTTTTTTTTTAATTCTCCAACCTTGCGAGGGCCCCTCTTTCTCGGTCCGAAGATTCTGATGACTCTGACGCCGTTTTTTCCGATTCCTCCCATCTGTGGAGCCGCTCCCGATCGTTAGGGTTTTCCTGATAATTCTTATTCCCCCTTACCTCTTCTTCTCTCTTTAACTGCCTTGCTTCCTTGCCCCCCCTTTTCTTTCTTCTTCCCGCCGGCCCCCCCGGCCCCTTCCGCAAAGAGGCGTGGTCGACTTTGCCTATCTTTCCCCGACCCTCGCTCCCTTACCTTTTTCTTTACCCTTTCCCCTGGGGGGATTTCGCCCCACCGTTTCGTCTCCGATTGCTTTCCCCCCCCTCTTCTGGTCTTTTTCCGTTGGAAAACACCCGGGATTTTCCGGTCTTTTTTTTTTCGCGTTTTTCGGCCTATCTCGGGGAGTCCTACCCCTTTTTTTCTTTTTTTCTTTTTTTTTTTTCCCCTTTCCCCCCGGGATTCCCCCTTTTTTTTTCCTACGTCCAACGTCCGGCCCAGTACCCGACAGAGGAACCGCATCTGTTCTTGGGGCTTTCGTTCTAGAACTACCGGTCATCCTTTCCTTCTGCCGTTCCCCGTTTTCTCGAAAAGAAGATAATGAACCCCCCCTTGCCCTTCCGCTGGTGCTTCTTTGCTTGGTCCGCCGGCGACCGTCCCGGCCTTCTTTCCCCCTTTCTTTTTTGCCCGTTCTTCTCCGGCCCCTCGGAGAAGTCTGAGTTTTTCTGGTTTTTTTTTTCCTTCCGGCTTGTCACTCCGCTCAAGGATTGGTCCTCTGCCCTCCCTTTGGCTTCCTTTTTCGTCCGAACCTTTTTCCTGCCGCGTCAATTCCCGCTTGTTCACTTTGTATTGTTGTCCTCCCGGCTGGGGCGCCTACGAGGGACGCAGACCATCATCCGCCTTCCCTCCCCGTTATCCTCGGGTCTGTTCCCCCCTTCCTTACCCCTCCGGAGCCTAGCATTTCCTTTTTGGCGATTGATAGAGTGATGGACGTCTCTTCGGTTCCTTTCTCCCCTGTTCCTTCTTTTTATACCGATCTGTCTTTTTGGATTCCCCCTCCTTCTCTTAAATCTCGGCCGCGTCTGAAAGAACTTCCCCCAGCTGGGGGGGTGTGGGGGTTGGTGTTGGGGTGGGGGATCCCGGGTACCCTCTTCCCTGGTGGATAGCCCGGTCCTCTATCAAAACACATTCCGCTTTTCTTCCCCGCCCCCCGACCCCTTTTTTTTTTGTTTTTTTGATGCCCCGCGAGGGCTAAGAAGTATTTTTTTTTAATCGGACCCGTTCCTCCCCGAGACGTGCCGAGGAACTCCATTTTTGAATCCCTCCCTGTCCGGTATTGGAGGACAGTACTCCGGGCCGACGGCGTTGTCCCTTTTCCTCGTACGCCGGCGCGATTTCTGACCACCCTTTGCTTCTTTCGGTATCGGAACGGGTCGAGGATTCTATAGGTGAAGAAGTTTCGTACTCGGCTTATTTTCTGAGTAATGAGTCTACGGACTCCCCGCCTCCCCTTGTCTTCTTTTTTTTTACGAGCCGTGTGAGTTCAGATCCCTAGGGGATGCTTGTTTTTAGAAGTTGCCCAATCCTTTTTCTTCCCCCTCTACCCTTCGTTTGCCACTCGGGTAGAACCGAAGTGGGGAGGCACGATCGTCTTTTGTATTTTTTACGACCGAAACACTGCTAAAACCAACAAGGGACTAACAGCCAAGTGGGTAGGTCACCTGGCTATGGTGTCTTGTCAGGAGTCTTTCTTGACTTTCTAATTCCCCCTCCCGGCCAAATTTACGAAGGATTTCTTCCGGCTTCTAGCAATTTGGCTTACGAATACCTAAACTCCCCCCTATTTCTAATCAAGCGTTTCGGGTTGACCTCCGGGATGATCAGGTTACAGTTTTCTTTCCCCCCCCCCACACCCCTCTTGCGCTTCCCGTCCTTTCCTTCCGTTCTTTATCCCCCCTTGCATGGGGTGTCTTTCTGGCGTCTTTCTTCCTCTTTTGTACTAGTTCTCTGTGGCTTTCGCGTTCGAAGCGTTTCTTTTTTCTGATCTCCTTCGTGCTTCACTGGGTTGAGGATGTTTTTCGTTCCCGTGTAGCCCGCATCGACCTGCCTGCCATTTATAGCTTCGTCGGAAGCGGTGCGACCCCCCCATTGTGCTGGGTTACGATCCTTTTTCTCTTTGGACGACCGAGAGCATCTCTCTCGGTCCGACCTATTCCCCTTCGTGGCAACCTTCCTGGAGGCTCCCCACTTTTCAGCATGCCGAGGACCGATGCCTCGTCGTCGTCCAGTTTCCGGATTTTCCGTAAATCCTCCCTTTGACATCCAGCCTATTAGGGAACCAACCGACCTCCGAGGATTTCTCTAGCTTCCGCAAATTCCGGTTCTTGGCTTCCGATTCAGCCCCCACACTCTTTCATGCGGTCTGATCATAACCTTAGATGAAACCGCGCCCTAGACCGCGTCGGATTCTTTGGGCCCCTTTTGTCCTTTTTTTTCCTAACCCCCTTTTTTTCGGCGAGTCGCCTCAATAATGATTTCCCTTTTGCAGCGCTTCACCCGTGGCACCGCTCCAGGCCTCTAGCCCCTCCTTCACTCCCTTCAGTGAGAGGGGTCTTTCACGATGGGATCTTTTTTTTTTTTTAGTCATCCCTGACGGCCCAAGTGCAGCGTCTATACCCTTCATGCCCGCCGCTGCGATTTTCTCTCCCCTGACAATTTCGTTTACCAGGTGGATGGAAAAAGGATGCCCCCTTTTTTTTCCTGGTCCTTCTTTCCGCCACCCTCATCATGGCGACCCCGATACCGCTTTGCCCCCTTCTCGTCTCATTGATCCGGCGCCGGAAAACGCCGCGGTTTCATTGGTCCGTCTCGCGTGATCCGGTGATTTGAGGATATTTTCCCTCCGATGGGCAGAGGGGCTCTATGCCGCTACCGTTGAGGCGCAGCACGGGTTCATCTCGCTTAGTCCTTTGTACGCCGCTTTGGGCTTCGTCCAGCCCCGGACCGGTGCTGCCTTGTCATTCCCCCCCTCGAAAAGTTCGCGCGATAGCTGAAGTGACTCCCCCCCTGTTCAAAACAGACCCCCCAAAAACCCGCCACATTCCCTGCCCCCCTCCTTCCCCCGGCGAAAAGTGCCGCACTGAAGATCTCCCCCTGTACTTGTCCCCTCCTTGGCCCCCCCCTCGTGCGGTGGCTCATTTCCTATTTGAAAGGAACTGGGAGAGGTTTCTTTCTGCCCCTGCTGCGGCTTGGTTTGGGCTCTTTCTTGGGATTTTGAGTCGTTTCCCAATCCCTGTCCGGATTTGCGCCCTGCAGCAACCCCAATGAAAACTTTTTCAAATTCCTCCCCCCTTCAGAAAGATTCTTGACCACGAATGAAAGGAGATTACCCTTGGGACCCTCACTTCCCGTCGGCAGGTCCGAGGGAGTTGCCTGACTGTCCCATGCGTGCGGTTGACCGACAAAATTTGTACACAATTTGATCGCTGGTCTTTTTCAGCTTCTCCCACCTAGCCCCGGATCTCCTATATCG
>Ga0179593_1429531_pt1 | contig 17067 bp, 20 predicted proteins | sample CZODoug2_1_08_16_FD_185931 | JGI IMG/M metagenome (GOLD analysis project Ga0179593, IMG submission 185931) | Vadose zone soil fungal communities from Angelo Coast Range Reserve, California, USA - CZODoug2_1_08_16fungal (PacBio error correction) | ecosystem: Environmental > Terrestrial > Soil >... | reverse complement strand
TTTTTTTTCTTCCCACTTAACCCCCCCCTCCCAATCCCCCTCTGCTTTTTCAGCTAAGATATTTTTCTGCCCCTCGCCCAATCGCAAGCGCGTTCCACAACCACTTTCCTTTGTGCGCGTTCTTCCCCCGTCCCCTTTGTCCCACACCTTAGCTCCAGCCAACCCCCACAAAAGCCAGATGGTGTATAGACTATCTTCACCCCCATTTGATGCCCCCTGTTCTTCAATCCCCATGGATCTGTCCATTTTTGCTAATTTTGCTTCCACGGAGGGCGACCGACGAAAGCGAATTTTCACGCCTCCCCTCCGTCTCCTCCCTCCCCTTTTCCCATTGCCCCAGTCGCCCTCTCTTCCCCACTTTCCTCTAAAACGGTGGCCCGGTCTTCGCCCAGCCGACTGGCGGCCTGTACGTTCTCTCCTTTCTTTTCCCCATTTCAATCCTCCCCCCCCAATGTGTTCCCCCCAGTTTGAAGCCTCACGAGTCCCTATTTCCCCTTTTTTCCCGATTCTACTTTGCTTGCCTCCTTTTTTACCCCGCCCTCCCTCCCCCGGTCCCCGTTTCCCCTGTTGTGTCTGCGAATTTTTTCCCCCTGAATGTTTTTCTTCTTGTTTTTGTGAGTGACGAGAAAACTACCCACCTTTCCCCTGTTGTTTTTTTGCCCGGATACTTGTGCCTTTTTTTTTTTTTTCTCCCTCCCCCCCTTCACCCTATTTTCGTTGTGTATCCTGTAGTTCAAGCTGCTGCGCAGCGCTAAGGGGTGTGCCTTCATACACGCTTCTTGCCTTCTTCCGTCCATCGCACGCTGTACTTTTTTCAGCTAATATGGTAGGCGGACCCTATTATGCTTCCACCTCACCACCGTTCTCGGGCTTCATCGAGGCCGTCAACATACATTTTTTCCTCTTTTGGAGTCCGGTTCGGCGTTTTTTTTTTCTGCCGAATAGTCTTGCTGTTTTCTCCTTTCCATGTTCTCCCCGTCCAAAGAAAGGCGTCCCCTCTCCCTACTCGGTCCCAGCCCTTTTTCAACCATGATATTTCCCCGATCCGTCCCCCTGCGCCGCTTGATTCTTTGGTATCCTGCTCCTTTTCGGTCAGGGAAAGTGTAGTAATCAGGTCCTCTTTGCCCCCGTAGGTGGAGTGTTAGCATTGGGCTGTTCCTGCTTTGTTTACCCTCATCATTTTACTGCCCCCCCCGCAACGGCTTGTCCCACTCTTTCACCTTTGCTGGCCCCCTTCCCCCATGACTGTAGAAGTCGAAGCTTTCATACCCGATTTAATTTACCTTCATTATTTAGTTCCTACCTGATTAAGAATGTGTTTTTCTTTCATGGTCCCCACCTACCTCCGGCGTCCCTGCTTACCTTCTCTTTTGATGGGTTGGTAGACCTTTAACTTCCTCGGCCCACTTTTTTTCCTCGTTACGTTTAACTTTTCTTTTACCCCAATTGCTCGGTTGAGGTCTCTCCCAGTCCCCCCTTTTTTTTACACTTTTAGTTTCGCGCCTGGCCTTATCGCAACCCCCACAACGTCCTAGGAGTCTCCCCCCCCCCTTTTAGTAAAGGCCCGTCAACGGAAACCTTTGCCACATGCCCGGACGGATTTTGTCCCGTCTCTATTGGGGTGGTCCCCCAGCTAATCTCCACTTTTTATCTCTTCTTTTTCCCAAATAAAGGGGATAATAAGCAAAAGACAGCCCCCCAAGGGTCGCCGATAAAAACAGACGCGATCGCACTTTTCCGCTCCTATGTCAATTTATCGTTCATGACTGGTTCCCCTCCCCGTCTCTTTTTTTTCATCTTAAAAAATTCGCTCCGTGTCCCTCCTCTTTGCATCCATCCCAGTCCGCCGTCTTCTGCAAAAATGATACCAGATCTTGATGCTCTTCGTACTCAAGATGTATTTCACACTTCACTACGTCTCCTACAAGAACAGGCAGTCCCACGTTCCTTCCCGCCACTTTGGTTCCATTTTTACGAGGTGTGTTTCCTTGAAACACCCCGCGGAGGCAGTCCCCGATCTTCCTATGTTTAACTTTTTTCTGTGTCTCTTTTTGATTACCCCTTCGGACTATTCCCCACGAACCTTTTGTTGTATCACACCATTTCTTCCCACCTTTCTCTCCTCCTTTTCTTGTTTTTAAGAGTCTTTGGAATTGCTTTGTTCAACCAGCACTTTCTTTACGCCCTACTAAGTCCATAGACTATCAGATAGACCCCAACCACCACATTACATGGAGGGGCCTCGTGACCTGCCTATGGGTTGCCGGACGTAATTCGGGGCCCTGGACACCAATGTCAGGACCTGGACAGGGTCTTGACGTTTGGTCCGTCTCTCTTGTTTCTTCGGTCAATTCCAACCCCTTCCGTTCCCCTGAGATCATCCTTAAACTCTGTACATTTGTTCAGACTGGACGTTTTATCCGCTCTGCTTCAAATTCTGCCATTGCCCCCTCGGACTTTCTTTCGGACCCCGTTCACCCCCAGCCATGGGGGACGACCCCCTTCCTCCCCGAGACCCTGCTCTCTCTTTCTTTGCTTTTGTGCGTGGATTTCTTCGTGGGGCTTCCGTCTTAGGAGCTCTCCTCTGACGGGCTCTCTAGTTTCCAAAACTCTTCGTGGTCCATCATCCGTCACAAAGCGTTTCATCTGCCGGAATACTTTTTATACCGCGCACGTCTGTTTTTTTATTCATTATTAGAAATTTCCGCGCTACATACATTTTTCTACCCCACGGCTTGCTATACCCCACCGTACGCTTTACCGGTTTACTTGTTTTCCCGCGTGAAGCAGCCTACGTTATGTCCATTTTGGGTGATCTCCCATCCTCAACTCTGCAGGTTCCCCAGCCCTCAGTCTGGTAGTTGCCCCCCCATGAGGACCTCGGCCCCCAGTTCTTTCCACCTCCTGCCTTAAATTATTCCTGTTATATTCTTGTTTTTTTTTTTGTTGATCCTTTCCCCCAGTTGGGACCCTTGTCCAGCCGGGCCTACCTCTTGCCCTTCCTCTCTTGAGGAAGCTCACCCTTTATTTCTTTCCCCTGCCTAAAACACGTGCGAATCCACCCCCTACTTTTTTTTTCAGATTGGGAATCTGTTTCAACCACTTTCTCTTTCGAACTGCGCCTTATCTATTAACGACTTCCCCCTCTCTAGCTGAAGTGTTTTTATATCCCACCCCCCCCCTTCCTGGCCCCCCCATTCCAATTGGCTCTTTGTCTCTTCCACGCTTTGACTTTCGTTTTCCTTATTACCCGGGACGAGCAATTCGGTACTTTCTCCCCCACCGTCCCCTCAAACAATCGCCTGATGCGGCCTTCCAGTCCTGCCTTTTCCCTCACGTTTTCATGGCCTGATCATTGATTACCCCGGCTCCCCCATATTCGCCCTTGCTGCTCATGCCTTCCCCCCCCCCCCCCTACGTTCAACTGCAACTCGGCTTGAAAACTATCGTGCGTGTGACCTCTTCCTCCTTGACACTACAAGTCCCCAACCGCAACCTTCTCGTATGCACTTTTTCTTGTGAACAGCGCTTTTCCACAAACCACCACCAAGGAATGATGGTATGAGTTTTTTTCCCATCAAGCCCCCCCCACTAGCGCAACCCCCTTCCCTGAAGTTTTTCCGTCGTCCCCCCACGTTCCGTTCCGCTTTTTCCTGGGATGTTTTTCTCAACGAGAAGCCCCCATTAAGATCGTTAAACTGGACTAGGGAGTCTTTCTTCTGCCTTTCTTATTTCCTTTTCTTGGTCCCCCGTAGTTGTTTTTTCCCTCCAATACAAGAGCCCCGATTAAGGCCGCCGTTTACCACGTGCTTTGGCGCTCGACTAAGGAATTTTTTTGCCTTCCGGTTATTTATTAGATTAAGATTGGCACTTGATTTGACGCGGGAGGAGTAACAAATGTTCTCAATGTTCTGTTTCGCTCTTATGTCCCCGAAGTCACCCGAGGTATTGACTCCCTCGGACATTTTATCCTATCTCACCCTTCCCTCAAGGATTTGTGGTGAGACTGGTCCCCATCCATGTGCAAGAACTTCATGGGGGGACGCGTGATAATCGAGATTGCCAGTTTGCGGATATAGGAGATTTTTTTTGGAGCCCCTGATAGTCGGGGACGGGGCCGCCCGACCGCTCTTGTCTTGCTGGTTCTCCCTTGTAGGGTCTATTTGGGCTTGGCCCGGCACTCCTAAATGGCCCCCCGGATCGGACAGCTCTAGATTTTTTTCAGTCCCGCCCCCAGTATCTTTTTTTCTTGCATCAGCCTCCGTTGTTTGGTTTTCGATTTTCGAGTCACTGTTTGTGTACTGCACGGAAACCTCACACTCGCAGCCCATTGGGGAGATTTTTCCTAGCCAACGACATCTACAACATCCCGCCCCAACCCATGAGTTGGTTCTTTAGGAAAGGATTAACCCTTATCCCCCTTCTTTTTGGCGAAAACCTTTTAAAGCCCTTCAACCTCCAGATGTGAGGTATTTTCCTCCAACTGTTCTTTTCCCATTTGAGCTCCACCCTCCCCAAAAGCCTTTTTTTCCTTAGTCTTTTTTTTCTTTTTTCCCTTTTTTCCTTCGGAAATCCCTGACGAAGCTCCATTGCGTCTGTCCGTTTCCGTCGCGGTCTCCCCCCCGTGCACCCCTTCTTGACAGTCGCATGCTCTTCAAATTCTAACTGTTTTTTTCAGTTAAACCCACGTACTTTTTTTCTCCCCGTCTGTAATGTGAGTTATTGTATTTCAATCCTCCCCTGTGCCACTGGGCCCCTTCTCCTAAAAAGGTACTGCCTAAACTCACGTCCCCCATTCCCCGTTTCCGATGTGTGCTTCAGCCCTCCCTTTCGTCGTTTTTAACCGGACCCCGTTCACTTTTGTCCGCGGCCTTTTTCCACAAAGTAGGGAATTTCTTTGCTAGTGGGCTTTTCCCCTAGACAATCTCCCTCTGCCTTTTTGGTTGGATACGCCCCTGATTACTTTCAATGGAACCCCTTTTTCCATAAACTCTTATTCGTTGGGTCTCCCTTGAGTTCAATCTGTCCGTTCCTGACTTTAAGTGCTTCTTTTTTTTCCCCTTTGCAGTCCCGTCGTGTTCCAGTCTTTAGCCTTCTGCGTCCATGGTTTTGGTATAAATTTTTTTTCCCCCCCCCCTCTCAATACCCCCCTTCTTCGGGTCGTCATTATCCGCGATGTTCCAACCCCTCAGTTGGTTCCGTTTGTCTTGGTCAATCGTGTGTTACCGCTTGTGAGGCCATCCATTACTCAGGTTTCCCCCAGTAAGATGAAGTGTCCCTCCCGAAGAGTGTTCAATATTTTCCATTTGTTTGTCCGTTCCCAACCCGCGATCCCCCTGACTTTCATCTCGTTATGTTGAAGCCCTTCATTGTGCCTATTTCTTGACGTCGCCCCCCCCGCGCACGTGAGGTTAGAAGGTCCCCCCAATTTTAGGTTTGCGACGTTCGTGGGCGGCTTTTTTTACAGCACTTTCAATCTGTTGCGGCCAGCCCACGCCCCGATTCCCATTCTGTGCCCTGTCCCTTTTTGAATTATAAGGCGACAGATTTCCTCCCAACCCTATCCATATACCTTGACCTTCGATAGTTGCATGTCAATCCCCCCTGGCCCTCATGTTTTTTTTTCCTCTTTTTCCCGTTGGTTCCCCCTCCTGTAGAAGTGCAGATGAGTTCTTGATTTCTCACTTTTCAGTCTTCCCCCCCCGATAGTTTCCCAATTCTTTTTCCCTCTCTTTCCCGCAAGTAGGCCTGGGTTTTTTTTTTTTTTTGCTCTCCCCCCCCCCCTCTTCCCCCAGGGTTCTCCTGGATTCTTTTTCCGCGCCCCACCTGGCTAAGCCGGAGTACCCCCCACCGGTGCATTTCGTCTACCCCTTCTACAATTGTGTCACGTTCCCAGCCCCCTTGACGAGGATGCTACATAGAGATGGTTTTGGCAGCTAAATATTCCTACTTCCCTCGTCCCTCGGCGGCCTCCGAATCCGGAGCCTTGCCCCTCGATAAAACAGCCCCGCGATCAGCGGAGTAGAATATGAGCGTTTCTCCTTGCTTCTCTTGGTCTTTCCCCTCCCTCTCTTCTGTTTGACCCCTCTTCCTAAGGACTGTCTCTGTTCATCCCCCTAATTGGCAGCACGGGCGCCATTTACGATTCCCCGTCTTTTGAAACTTATACAGACTTTATATGCTCTCGTACTCCGGAGCTGGGATCTGTTACCCCACGGACCAGATCCAAGGAAGGCCATAGAAGGGCCACCGGGCCCACCCACTGATAACTCCGTGTGCGGATGGACTCTAAAGGAAACTTAAGTCCAGTTCAATTGCCCACAAGCGACGGGCTGGGGACACCGAGCCCCCTCCGTTACCTGTTGTTTGTTCTCTTTTGACCTCCTCCTCGTTGAACCGATCTTTCGGTGACGAAAGTTTGGGCTTGTACAAGCACCTCCCCCTTCCTCCTTTGTTCTCCTCTTTTTTTAATTTTTTTGACCCCATCTTTTACCCCACTCTCGTCGATCTCTTCCGCAACAGCCAAAACCCCAGTAGGTCCGGTGATTGCCTCCCGCCGACCTTTTTCCCCCATTCATTCCCTTCGGGTATGTTAAGCACACTCGGGCTGGCTGCGGAGCGTCTGGCTCGCAGTACGTTCTTTTCCCTGGTGTCCGATTCACTCTTCCTTCCCTGCCTTTATTCCTCCTTATCTGTTACTCTGACGTTTCTTTTCTGCTCCCGATGCAAATTCTGATGACAACAGGACGCCTCATGTCAAGGACCACCACAACTTAAATCGCGGCACTCTTGATTCACGAGAAAGCTCATAGTGCTCATGCTTGGGGCGTCTCCCGTTTTTCCTTTCCTTCTTCTCCTCTATCGACCCTTAGGGCTCTTTCTTGAATATTTTTTCTTTTTGCATCCATCCCCTTCCTGTTCCCAAATCGGGGCAGTGTCCTGACTGAATAATGGCTCCTACTTTTTGGTTCCTTCCGATCTTGCATTGGCTCCTACTCCCCATTTTCCCCACACTTGTCTCTGGCGATACTCCCACACGGAATTCCGGTTTCTACTCTCCTCGAGGAGATGCCTCCCCCGTGGGGGCGTCCCTTTTCCCCACGCCCTAACATCATCTCTCAGTTCGCATCTCCCGGTTTTTGGATAACGGAGTTGTGGTCTCGTTTCCCCACTGAAGGCCCCCCTGAGGGATTGTCCCAAAAATCTGCCCCGTCCATTTCCAGTCATCTGTATGGAATCCTTTTTGGCGCCTCCCACTGTGGTCTTTCCATTCAGGTTCCCTAATACGTGTGAAACCCCCGGACTGTAGTATAATTTCCAAATCCTTATTCCCCCCCCCACCCCGCCCCGCCACCACGTCGCACTAAAACTAATGTTCAGAGTGCATTTGGACCTTCACGTGGCCTCCTTGCGGCCCGCCTCCTCCGACATCCTCTTCCCACTTGACGAGCTTGCAGGTTTTCCGTGGACATCTCTCCCTGCCCCATTCCTGGCTTGTCCGTCTTCTTGGCCCACTCTTCTTTTCGTGCAGAAGAGCATACACAATCGTTACTGAAAGGCGGCAATCCTCCCTGAAACATCCCCCACTCACCTCGCCATTATTCTGCCCCTCCCTTTCCCCCATGACTCAACTAATAACGTTTTCTGCGCATACTGCTCCCCTACTTTTCTTTCCTTGAGTTATGGATTTTCCAGTGACACCACGTTAGCACGTGGATGAACCTTCCTCCATCGGGCCGTACTCCTTCAGTTTCCAACAGGGTTCCAACTTACGATCTGTATAGCATGTGTTCGCCTTTCACAGTCCTCTTGGCATACCCACTAGTCGGGTAGAAGTTTTTCAACCCCCCCTAGCAAACATTCCACCTTTGCAGACCCTCCCGGTCCGAGTTTCTAATAAGGGATTTTTTTTCTTAGCCAGCACCTCCTTCAACGTGGAAATTTTTTTTCTTCTTATTTTATTATCTTGGCTTTGAACAGGTGGCAGTTGACACGGGACCCCTCTACGACGTTAATTCCCTCCGACACAGTACGTGCTAGGCCCTCGCAACCCGTTACTTTTTTCCTATCATTTCAGTCGAATGTTCAGAGTTTTTTTTACGTGTCCCCCTTTGACTTTGTCTTGTGCACAATGTTCGAATTTTGTTGCAGCCCCCTCGAGCCCACCTAAAACAAACTCCCCTGCCTTTGTTATAGTTGATGCTCCATTGCCATCCCCCCCGTCCCCCTTTTTTTTTGGCATTTTCTACTCCTCATTTTGATCTGCTCTTTTGGTTAATCTAGTCTTTTGTTTTCAGCCACGGTTCCTTGTGCGACCCTCGGGCTTTCTGTTTCGGCTTTAATCCCCTCCTCAATTGCGGAATGAAAGCTCTTTTGTTTCCTTTACATCCCAAAGTATTAGTATTTTCCTATACGTTTGTTTTGAGATCTCCTTTGTTTGTTCTTTTCCTGCCAGCCCACCAAAATTCATCTTTTCCCCTGATAGCCCCCATTTCGCGTGCCCTGACCCACCCCCCCGCCGACCTTCTCCCCCCCCACTGGTAACCGTGGCGCGCTTTTTGACCCCTCCACCCCCCCACCACCCCACATACCCATGGTCGCCCGGGTCCACCTTCCGTCCACCCCCTCCTAGTAGGACTTAGCCCAACACCTCCCTTTCGATTGCCCCAGGTCTCCGCCACCCACCAACGACCTTTTCTCGTTATTTTTCTTGTCCATTTTTTTCTCGGCTCTCCCCGCGACCCCCCATTGAGACCATTTTTTTACCGAATACCTTTGCCGAGCTTTCACGCCCCAAATTCAATATTTACCCCGTGATCCTGACCTTCTTTCCAATCATCGCTGCCCCGGTGGCCGGTAAGGTTTCTCCAGCACTACTTTCTGCTTCCCTTTTCCATCGTCAGGCTTGTTTTCCCCCCTCCACGCACCCTGTTAGCCAAGTCCCGATCATAAAAAGGGGACTCAGCTGGCCCCCCCAATCCCCCTCACCGTTTCCTTACTTTCTTTGCTCGTTGACAGCACCCCCTCCCTTTTTCTTCAACCCCCTTCTTCAATTTCAGTAGCAGGAACCACCCCAATCGTGGAATTTTCTTTCTAGGGGCTTAGCGCTAGCCCACCGTCATTACCCTCCTGTAATTGGATCCTCCCTTTTACCTCCTGTACGGTTTAGCTTTTCAAAATTGCCCCTCACGGTGGGCCCCTCTGTAGTTCCCCCGCTGCTTCTAGCCCACATCTTAAGTGCTGTTCAGTCACTAGTTGAAGTCCCTCGTTCCATTGTTCCTATACCTCCATTCCTCGAATATGGGGTTAACTATGCCTTTCAACTTAGTTTCGGGTCGGCTAGACAGGTTCCTCCATTGCCGTTTTTTGTTGGAGTATTTTTTCGAGCCCGTTCTCCTACATCTTAGCCTCGCTCCCTGCCCCCCCCCCTCCAAGTGAAGCATTTCCCTCGCCAGCCTAGGCCAATCCCTTAATTTTTCAACTTTCTCTTCCAACGCAAGCCACCTGCCCCGCATTCCGTTCCCTTGATGATTGGATGACGAAATGTTCAACGCGCAGTGTTTGTACCCCTTACAGGAACCTTGAAAAGGGCGTCTTAGAATAAGGAGGTTCTTCCAGGAGGTGTTGCCTCCCATATATGTTTACTGCCGCCCAGGGCTCTCCCCGAGTCTTTTCCCCGTCTTTCCTTTTTCCTTTGTAGCGGGCAACAGTTTACCCTATGAATGTAAAGTTTGGACCGTCGTCAGGATAGACCTATGCCTAATGTGTCTTTGGGCCAAATTACCCCCCCGTATTTGCTGTCCCCGTGTACATGATGCTTCTTGTCAACCGTTAGTCGTTTTTCCCCATGTCAGTGTTCCAATACTCTTTCTGACATCCTGTTACGAATGTCGGTACTTAGGTTACCCCCTTTTCGTATGGAGAGCCAAACCTCCAAGGGGGGTCCACCCTGAGGCCTTTTAGGACCAATGGCTAATAATCAGCCGCCCCAACCCTGCCCCCCCCACCCCCCAACCTATGTCCTAATTAGCCGAGTTTTCCCCCCCGGACCTGGCAATTGCCGGGATAGTCCGCCCTCTCTTTTGTTTGCCCGCTCCCAGTATCCTAGCGTCCCATGATTGGGATCCCATCCGAGGTCCCGTCCCCAGGCCGATTCCACCCAATCCGTCCCCGCCGGAGCATCTCATAGAAATTCGGCTTTTCTCCCTTGTTTTCTTTTCTCTCCCCGCGTCCCGCGGGTATATAAAGACGTTATCATCTCTTTTCTCCCGTCCTTCACTGCAGACTAATGATGTTCACCCCAGTGGGAACTTCCCCTCCCCCCCCGGAAACCCGACTCTCCTGCATTTTTTTCAAGACCTAGAAGCCCCTCGTTCCCGGGACTTGTAAGGAAATTTACTGACACCCAATCGCGTGATGTAATTCTAAGAGTCCCCGTCCCTTTTTTTTTTGGTCTCTTTAGTCACCTGCTCTCCCTGGTCTTCTTTCGGTGTACCCCCCGCCAGTGTGAGGATTTGTTCCCCAACCCTTTCCTAAAACCCCACTTCCCCTCCTCCTAACTTTTTTTCTCGAGCTGTTGATGCTTGTTAGAACCCCCACTTTAGTTTACCCAGCTATCAGGTTATACTCAGGCCTCCTCATCCCCCACCCCACCCCCCAGTAGGTGACTCGGTGACGGCATCCTGACCTTTTTTTGCCTCCTTCCCTTTCGGGTCATTTACCCATGTCCTTAACATGGTTACCCTTCGCCGTCTGTCGTGCTCGCAGAGGTGCTTTTGGTACCTCCCCCAAAAGATACGATCCGAGCTCCCGTAACTGTCTCCTTTTGAACGCCGTCTTCGCGTTGCAGGGGTTATTGCCCCTCTGGACTTCAAACTCTCTCCGTACTTATAGGCAGATTCCCCCACGGGGCGCAAGACCCTTGAATCACGAGTTTCCCGCCTCAATTTGCTCCTTCCGCTCTGTGTTTGAGAGTGGTTTTCTTTAGGACTACGACATCACGATCCGGCTCCCTTTGATGGCCACCATTGGTGGATTCAGCCAATTGTTCCCCCCCCTCTTTTCCGCCATGCTTGCACTTGCCGCCATTTCCGTGGTTGTTCCATATTATGGCCCTCCTCCCTTCCAGAACACCTTTTTTCTGGGTCGATCACCCCCTTTTTCATGTTCATTTTTTCACTTGTTAACTAGGATAATTCTTGGTCCCCCCCTTCCGGGGGTTGGCTCGCTTGGTACCACGGTGTAATACCATCCCTTCAATTCGCATGTTCTGATCGCTCTATCCGGAGTAGTTTCTTCCATTCGGACACACATTCTTTTCTTGCCACCTCTCGAATGTCCCCTATTCATCGGTTTCTGATGGTTCCTTCCTATTCCGTAAATTTCAAACTTCCGCGTTTTCTCACTCCGTTTTTACAAGAGCAGGGGAGTCGCCACCAGATTATTTCTTTCCCCCACCGCCGCCACCGCCGTTCTTCCTCTTCAACCCTAATTTCTGGGGACTTCATTTCCCCACGACCCCGTGACGCTGCGCATGAGTCATCTATCCAGTTACAGGCTTCACATGACGGAGCTTTCGGTCTTTTTATTGTTGGAATCTCCGGCACTTCCCCCACCATTTCAATTCCTCTCTCGCGCGGTGCAAGATTTTTCTGACTTGACGGGAGACCCTGGAATCGCACACAGAGGGACCGCAAATCTCTTTTTTTTCAATTTCCGCCCTTCCAACTTTCACACACCACTGATTTGCTGTCCATTAGACGGATATGAGCCGACCTTCCCTTTTTTGTCTTTTAAGGTGACCCTGGACTTAATGTCCCCTCGACCCATATCGCCTTCTTGCGTCTCTCGACTACCCAACCTTCATTCACTTTGGATGCGCCTCCCCCCCCCCATCCGTGGAATTCGTCCCCGGCGGCCAAATGTACAGATCTGAGGTGTCAATGTCCCTACACGATTTTCTATCTCTTTCCTAACCCACAAGGCTGGGCCCTGAATCAGTCCCCCCCCCTTTAGTCCGAACCCTCACGAAGTTTCCCGCCGAACTCCCAAGTGCCCTTCCGTTTCCGACTAAGTGTGCGGTTTGAACGTTTTTAGAGTAAGCATTGGTTTTCAAGGTGATCTGGGAGCTTGGTGTTTTTTTTACCTTTTTTTCCTCATGGGGCTGCCCGGTAGTTCTGTCTGGCCAATACCTAGATATAAGACAAGGACTCCCAGCAACTTACTCATTTTTTTTTTTTAACTCCTCCCCCCACCGTCTCCCCAGAAGTGCATTTTCTTCGCTGTCAATATGCCCTGACTTTGGCCTCACTGGCGTATTCTTTTTCCCCTGTTAGCCCCTTTTTTTTTTTCTCCGATCCCCTGCCGTTACTCCTTAGGGCTCCCCCCCCCCATTGAACACTACATAACGGATTTCGGTTCGCTCCCTTTTTGTTTTTCGCCCTTTTTTTGGAAGTCTACCTCCATTATTTCTTTTTTTTGCTTTGCTGGCATATTCTTTTTCTGATATGGTTTCCTCGGTCCGCCCCCCTTTCCCGTTGTCGGACACCTGCTTCTTTTGATTTGTGGCATTCTTCAGCCTTTTCCTTTCTCGGACCTTTCTTTTCTTTAGTTTTTTCTGGGCAGGCCGCCATTATTTTCCTCTGCTACCTTAATACTCCTCGTTTGTGTTGTGATAGCGACCCTTCTCTTCCCTGCACGCCCACAATAGTCTCCTTTTCGCTCCGCCCCTTCGGCGCCCCCCCATATGAGCCCGTGCGCCACGGGTCCCCCTTGGCGCTGGGAAGGCCCCCCCCCTCCGATCTCTACCATAGCTTTTCCAGCCTCCTCCCCGCCCCCCCGACTTTAGTCTAGACCCAAGCTTTCTCATGCCAGGGTCTCTCAACCTATACCCCACCCCCCAATTCTATTTTGGGGGCTTTTTTTTCCTTGGGCTTTTGTACTTCTCACCAGTTCCCTTCGACCCCGCAACCTTCGACACGTTACGGCCTCCCCCTCTTTCGCCGTCACGTCGTCCCTCGTGCCCTTCTGAAGAACGCTCTCAATTCCCACGGTGGCGGACTTTTTCGACCAGCAGTCCTTTTATTCCTTCCCTCTTAATGGGATCAACGTTCCCTCCCCATTCCTAAAAAGGGACCGCACGAACCGCAGCGCCCTTCCCCTGATTTTTTCTTTCGGTCTTCTCGTTGCCATTCAAACCTCCCTTACGACAAATTAAACCGTGCACTAGGTTTCTTAGGTTTTCTTCCCTTCCTCAAAACTCGTGAATGTTTTTTTGGGCTGGTTTTTTGACGAAGACAACCCCCTCCCATTTTTTTTTGATCGCCTTATATAGTGCACCCGGGAGCTCCACCCCTTTGCCAACAGTTAGTACGCCTGTAGTTTTTCAATGACGTTACCCCAGACTTTAGGAAGTCTTTCCTGACCTCGTGTTTCCCTGTTTTACGTATGACGCACTCTCCTAGCCTTTAGGGGTATTTGTTATCCCCACTTTCCGTCAAATTACCCCCTTTGCGGGTCGTACTTTCGGGGACGCCACCCCCCCCCCCATCTTTGTTCGGTTCCCTGCAGTACCACTTTTTGCAGAAGGTTCCTATGCCAGTTCCCTTCCCATCAGTACCTCTTTTTCCCGAGCCAAGAAGGTTCCAAGGGCATTGACATGTTGTGTCCCTTCTTAGTCTGTCCAACAAGCAGTACTAGTCTTTTTGTCCTCCTTTCCGTTTCATTTAGGATGATCGTCCTCTACGTGTTCGCAGCTCGTTTCTGGTTCCCCTATGTCCCCTATGACACCAAGTATTGTCGATTGTTTTCTCGTGTTTGTTTGCCCCTCAAATCTTTGACTGCACGGGTATGTACCGCGAATCCCTTTTAAAGTTCGAAAAGGGAACCCCACCTTCGACCCCCTCAGGCTCCCGCATCGACAACCCACCCAGAGTCACTCTCTCAGAACACGCCCGGCAAGAAAGCCTGTGACAAGGGCACAGTATAGGCGCCCCGCCCAAAGCTACCCGGCCAAACCATACCTCACCCCCCCCCCCCCCAAGCCCCCACCAGTACACTCCCCCAAGGGACGAACAAGTTATTAACAGCTCCCCCCCCTCTTGCATAATTGCTTTCTCCAGAATTTCACTGACCATTTACCTTTACTCGCCATTTCCCCGCAGGGGAAATGAGTATGATTACCCGTTTCAGAAAACAAGTCCGAACGGGCGACCCAACGCGGAGGAGCGGAGGACCAGCTCCAGGAACTCCGAGTACACAGAGAGGGACAAGGAGGATTTTCGCGATGGACTCCGAACCCCAGCGCCTTTGGGCCTTACCGGGATTATATGGTACTGCCCTCCAAGGGACAGAAGCTCCCCCGAGGATCCTGAAACCAAAACTGAACTTAGGCGCTCCGTTCAAACTTTCAGGTGTCACGGAAAAAGAGGGGACAAAGGGGCTCGTATTATGCTCAGACCGCAGATGGGGGGGAGAGACCAGGACAGACCTACCGGAGCCCTATTCTTTCCGGAAACTCTATAGGACCCCACTTGAAGACAGGTTTACCAAACCGCCCATTTTTTCCATGAGCCCTGAATGTGTTTTGTGCTTCGAAGGGTAACCCCCTCCCTGCGGCGTTTAACTTACGAGAGTACCATGAGAGTAGATAATTATTCCATTCCCTGTGAATTCCAGCTCGCACTTTCACCATTGACCCCCCTATTTATGATGATCTCTTAATAAGTCGATGGTACTTTCCCCCTAACCCGTCCTCCCCTACCCTCCCTTCAGAAAATGTATGAAGGAACTGTTAATGACCTACGGGTGGGAAGTGCATTGCACAACCGGTTTAATGCTACCTGAGTTTTACCCCTAAGTAATTGTTGTGTTCGAGCTAGGGACCCTGATATATGCGTAAGTAGTGTTGTCCCACGACAGTGTGTTCTTCCCAGGTGCCATCCCCCCCCAAAAGCATCTATCCCAAATAAGGGTTGTGTGTTCCGCTGGGAATTGCTTTTTTGACCAAGAACAAATCGTGTACCCTTCATCTCCTTCCTTCTCCCGGTACTCCGATACGCCCCCCCACAAAACCCAAACTCCCCGGGTGAGCATAAAGATATGCAATTGCTTCCCCTTTTTCCTTCCCCCCCCCTGGACCTTGTTTTTGCTTTTTTCGTGGATAGGTTTTCCTTTTTTGGAGGTCCATTCCAATAGGATTCCGAGCCAGATTACCTGGTTATCGTTTTTACTCCTTACCGGTTTTAGAGGCTCACTTTGACAAATGGCCTAATCGGGCCCGCTCCTCTGAAAGCAAACATTACCCAATCTCGTGGCCCTCCCATGAGTTTTTTTATCACGCTCCTGCCTTCTATTCTGCTCCCTCTTTTCGTTGCGTTTTTATCTTCCTTGGGATCCTTGTTATTTTCTGATGTCATCCGCTTATCTATAGGTATACTCTTTTAGTGGACCCCCCCCCCAATTCTACCATAACCCTCCCTTAACAGCGTCTTCGTGGAACTTCCTTGAATACTTTTCTGCAATCAATATGTCCTAAGATTTTTTTTGCCATTTTCTCTACCATTTCCCGTCCCCAATTGCTCTTTTTTCCGACCTCCACCAGCTCCCCTGTCCCATCTATGTTCACTCTCTGGGCAGCCCGAAGTCTGTGGACCAATCTTGGGGGTGCCTGCACCCTTGTTTACCTTCCAAATAGCAGGTCACGGACCTCCCTCGATCACCCCTTGATCCCATTACTTCTTCCCCCCACTTCTTTCCATCGGGCTGAACTATACTTCCTGCCTTTTCCCTTTTCTTTCCTCTTTTTCATACCGTAATTGGAATTTTTTCCGCTGACTCGTTTTCCCTCAGCTCACGTTTCTGCAGTCCTCTTCGATTACACAAAGGCCCCTCCCACCCGCCGTTTTTCAACCCCCCCTTTCAGCTGGTTTTTTCCTAATGGAACCTGACGTGCGATTAAAACGCTTCTGCCGTCCCCTTCCCCCCCTTTCCACGTTTAGAAGACGGCCTCAACCTTTTCCTTTCGGGTGGTTTGCGATCTCTGCCCATCTACGGACACAATTTCAATATTCAGCTTTCCTGTCCTTGTTCCCCCCCCCGTTCTTTCCGTAAGCAGTGTCCCTTCGCCAGTTCTTCCAGCCCCCTTCCCTTTAGCTGCAAAAATGCCTCCCAATCTCCTTTCTTTGCTTTCCTCGTCGTCTACGACCCGAAAACGGTTCCTTTTTTCCCCCATAAGTCTCGCATTCGCTTCTGTTTTCCCTCTTCTCTCAAGGGAACCAAGCCGCAAACGCTGTCTCCCCACCCCTTCCCTTTGTTTCTTTCCCCGATCAGCTTTGCTACAAGAGCTTTTTGCCCAACGACCCGATCGGTTTCCCCCTTTTTTTCGCTCGTCACACCTTGCGATCCCCCCCACAACTCTTATTTTTCGATGTTTATGACGTTCTTCCTTCCATCCCATTTCCCCGTCTATCTCAGTTTTCTTCCTCCCTCCAAACAAGTGAACGGTTCCCCCCCCCCTTGTTCAGACTCAGGGCTTTTTGCTGTCCCCCTCTCTCACACGTTCTGGTACTGGCTCTTTTTTTCTTTTTCTTCCTTTTTTACTTGGGCTTGACCCCTTGTTGCCGTGTTTCTGAACATGGAACATAAGGGCTCTACGTCGGCCCGCACCCTTCCTTTCGGTTTGAACGTGATCAGCGTCCTTTTGATGTATTTCTCGACTGTCAAGTCTTTAAATGACTTTTCCGGCTCCCCCTTCCCTTTCTTTTGTTTTTCCACCCCTGTTTATCATGTTTCGTTTTTTTCGTGTTTTCCGTCCACGGTTCTCCCCCCAGCCCAAAAACCTATAGGGCTTTTCTTTCGCTTCCATGTTTGCCCTCTCTTTTTATTAGTATAATAAGAACCCACTTCTTGGTGGCGATTGCTCTTCGGGGCCTCCAGGGCTTTTTTTTTCCTTTCCGACTCACTCCTTTGTTGGTAGAACCGGTTTTTTTCTTTGTGCACAGTTTTTTGGCAGTTCTCCTTCGGAGGAGGCAAAGATATGCTCTTTTTTTTTAATTTTCCACCCCTCTT
>Ga0179593_1270026_pt1 | contig 17067 bp, 18 predicted proteins | sample CZODoug2_1_08_16_FD_185931 | JGI IMG/M metagenome (GOLD analysis project Ga0179593, IMG submission 185931) | Vadose zone soil fungal communities from Angelo Coast Range Reserve, California, USA - CZODoug2_1_08_16fungal (PacBio error correction) | ecosystem: Environmental > Terrestrial > Soil >... | reverse complement strand
CTCTCGGCCCTCCCCCCATTTCGGGAATTGCCTTACAGGACTGAAAATCTGACATTTTTTCATAAGTAATTGTTAAACTGCATTTTTTTCTTTTTTTTTGACCCCCTCGCCGGCTTTTCCCCCCATTCTTCTACCAGGCCCAAAAACATTTTCGATCTCCCACAGTTCCAACCCACTTCCCCCCCTTGGTGACCCTTCCCCATCTCGAAACTCCCTCATACGTCAAGTCCCCCTATCGCAGAATTTACTCTCCTTTAGTCCGCTGCCGCAAGGTAAAAACATTCCTGATACTGCGAAAATAGTTGATTTTTTCACCACTCTCTTTCCCAATGCAGAGTTTTTCCCTGTGATCTTTTTTTTTTGATCGCAGCCGGTTTGGTGGTTTGTTGATGAGATCCTCGAGGGGGTCTTCCATTGACCCCAAAAGCATTTCCTTTACCCCGGTCTCTAACCACCCCCCTAACTAAACTTTCGAACTTCACTGGACATATGATGCCTCTTTGACTTTTTCGACCCCACACTTTGCCCTTTCCCCCTTTGACTTGGTTAGTTGTGTTGCACCCCTCCCCCCCTTTGTCAGAATAGTTTTTCCCTTTTTGCTTCAGACTCGTTTTTTCCCTGGCGCAATGACGGTCGTGAATTTAACGGTGCAGCCTCTAACCCTTTTTTCTCCCCTCGGCTAAGTTTAGGCGCTCCCTCAGTGAGTCTCGCCCACTTCCGCTCTTCCTCTTCCCGGAACGTCTTTTTTCCCCCTGGATTGTTCTTTCTCCTTCGTGGCCCTCACCAAATATCGTGCCCGCGGGCTTTTTGATTTTTTTAGTTTTTTTGACCCCCCCAAGTCTGTCACTTTCTTATCGTTTTAACCTCCTCATTTCAAATCTTTCCTTTTTCTTTTCAATGTTTCTTCGCTCTTTCTTTTATCCTCTACGATTTTCTTTTTCCCTTGTTCGCCCCCCCCACCCCTCAGCTTTTGCTTTTGTCCCCACATTTTTTTCCGGTAGATGTTCCCTCCGTCAGAATCCTCTCCCGTTTTATCCCCTTTTACTAGCTCCCCCCTCGTTTTCGTACGCCCCCACTGTTCCCTTTACGTCCCTTGAGAAACTTTTGCCGAAGTTTTCCATTTTTTCAAGAGCGGTTTTTGTCGGTGGTAATTTCTTGCATCTCCCCCTCACTGTCCCCCCCGTGATTCCTCCGGCAGATGCCTCTCCAGCCAACGTCCGATCATTCAAAAAGGCAGACTTCAAACCAGCAGTGGCCCCCCTTTCTTTTGTTTTTCTAGCATCGACTTATTCACTGTGCCCGCAGTTTTGACCGTGATGATCTCACCTTTCCTCCCATCCGACTGATTTCCTAACTACGGTTTTCGGACTTGCTTGCAATCTGTTGTGAGGCTGCTGGTTGACCCAGTCGGTCTTTCCCTAACCCCCCCCCCAAAAAAACGCCCACCGTACTCTCCTTTTTCCGCGCCCCCCCCCTTCCCCCCACGTCTTTTCTCCTTTCCACACCCCGCTTTTCTGTTCCCCCCGTCCCACAACCACCATTTCCTTTCAGGAGAGTAGTTTACCAAGCTCTAATCCGAGTTGACCCCTGCGGCCAAAGCCCTTCCAACGGCTTACACCGCTTTCCAGATGGATTTCCTTCAGCTTCCCAAGGATGCACCAAGAAGGCTATCAGTTTTTCCCCAAGAATTCTATATGCTCAGCTTCACATCTTTTTTTCCTCCTGGTTTTTCCTTCTCCCTCTCCTCAATTGCTCGGTTCCCCACAGCGTACACGATCTGTCTCATCGTCCAAGACTGACTCGTCTTGGACCCCCCCATCCACTGGCGGACACGTAACTCCCCACCCCTCTTTGACGGTCCTTTTCTTTATTTTCCTCACAAGCTTCCCCTCTCTGGTCTATATGACCCCCTGTGCCCCTATTCAACGAATGTTGAGTTCCCCTTTTAGTACAACCCACCTCCTGGTTTGCGCGCCGACCGGTAAGGCCCCATTAAACACGCTCGTGTCTTTTTGCCCCCCCGCCCTCCCCCCCCAACTCTTCATGTCTAGTTAGCAGATTTTTTTTTCGCCACTCATTTCTTCCAGTGTCCTTTTTCTGATTTGTACGCATTCTTTCCCAGATTGCGGCGTCTCTTCCCCAAATTTCCTCCTCTTCCGACCCGAGAGGAAGGAGTACAGTTTTGTTTGCGCCCTTGTGGTAACTCGCCTTTTCCCTAGTCTTCCCGAATCTTCGTTTTTTTTGGAGATCTCCTCCCCCGCTTCCGCGCCTTACGGTACCCTTCCTTCAGGGTGAGCTTTTCTTTTTTTTTTGATTTTAGTTGGAAGCTGAGAGCCTGGGAATCAGTGTTGACTGACGCGTATGCCTAATCCTTCTAACGCATGCAATCACAGGACCCCCCAATGTGACCCCCCAAACCTCTGCACCCCTATTCCTGAAGAAGTTTTTGATTTTTCTTTTGTTTTCCCTCCCCGTAATGGAGGTTGCATGTCCCTGCCCTTCTTCGCGTGTCCCCCCCTTTCCTCCCCCTGAGGGTTTGATGGTCGTGCCGTTCTCAACCCTGTTGTTCCTACTTTACAAGTTTCACCTCGCTTCGCTGTTTCCCCTCGCTTCTCGCAGACTCATCCCCATAACGCGCGCGGTTTGTTTTTAGTCTAATGTTTTTTAACGTCGAGCTCGTTCCTCCCTGATCTTTTCCGCTTTATAGAACCCTGGTCTTCTTTAGCTCGTATTTCCGCAACCCCTTTAGTACTTTTTTCTTTCTTCATAGATCTGTATTGTGAAACACTTTAGCACCCGTTTATGGATATTAATGGTTGCATAGAGGGCCACTATCCCGCGGTCTGTAAGCTTTCAGTTTCTTTCCTCTTTTTTCCCCGTTTTCCGTCTATATTGTCCCTCACTCCGCCGGATCGGGAATTGATGCTTTTTTGAACACGAACTAGGGTGGCTTCCTTCCGTGGGTGGTTTTTCGAGGACCCCACTTCTGCGAGTTCCTTTTTCCGTTTTCTTTTCTTTCTGTAGAATCATGAGCTTTTTGTTCAGCGTCCCCCTATTTTTTTATCCCTTCGAACCATAGGCATTTACTTACTTTTAGTTGAGGTCTTTATTACCATCTCCTCTTTTTACCCCACCCCTTCTTCACGATAAGCCCTGTCCCCTATTCCCCCTTCCCCCCCCCCCCCCCGTCACACTTTCTTTTTTGAACTATTCCGCCTTGGTTGTATTTCCTCTGTCTTGCTTGATGTCGTATTGTACTTCGATCCTTTGGGTTTGGAGAGCCTTCCTAGTCCCCACTTTTTCTCAGCCCGTCTGTCTTGCTGCTTCTGCCTGAGTCTGAAAAGTTCTCAATTCGTCCCCGTTCCCCCGTTGGGGTCCTACTCCCCCCCTGCCGGATCTCCGACCGGTCCCCTTGCTTTCTTATTAATTAGTTGAGTCTGGAACGCTTTTTCCCCCACCCCCACTTAGCCTTTTTAGTTTGGCGTCGCATACCGTCACTTACTGTCAGCTCTAAATCTAACCGGAGTTTTTGCAGCCCCCCCGAACTAAACCAGTGCCCCATTTTTAGCCTTCCTGTCAAGTACCGTTAGTTCCTGAACGCATTATTTCCCGCCCTGCTGACCCAACTTTCGTTTTTTGCTTTCCCTCGTGGCTTCTGGCCTACGACCAGTCAACAGAACAATCAAGCTTTCGTACCCCCCCCTTTTTACGCGTAGCTATGGAAGTCTTTCCCTGACCGTCGTCTTTCAAGCTCCTTCTGGCATCCGCTTGAGATTTGCAGAACCCCAACTTTTCGAGTTGCACCGTGCCCCCTTCACTCCCCGGATTGCGGCTTACACTGGGCGTATGCCTTTCCACAAGTCTTAGAAACTTGATTCAACGCCTCCTACCCTTTCTTTGCCCCTTTTGCGTGTTTTTGAACACTGCTCCCCTTTCATCTTCTTTTTCGACTGGATTGGTGTGGTTTCACGAGACCGGTACTTGTTTTAATCTTTTTTTGATCCCTCTCTTAAACTAGACTGCAGAACACACCCCCCACCCAACCCCACCGATGAGCACTTCCCCCGGAGGCAGTGACCCCCTATCTTTCGTACAGCTTGGATTTTCCATTTTGCAAATTCGGATCTATTTTCGGGGTTTACTTGCGGCATCGTTCGAAAGTCGTCCTTATTTTCGGCCTATCGGTATGTGCTCGTGTTCCGTGTCTGGGATCCCCTCTTTCAGGCTGGTGAATGGGTTATTACTTTGCATTTTTTTTTTTTTTTTTTTTTTTGGACCCTTAGTGCCCTTTTTTCTACAGCGGGCCGGTCCTGGTTTTACAACTCTTCGATTGTTCACAACCCCTCCCCCCCCCCCCTCTTTCATTTCCTTAGAAAAGTTGATCCGTTTCGTGAGAAGATATTTTATCCTCCCTCCTTTTTTTTTTTTTCTCGAGATTCCTTCCCCGACCTTCGCCCTTGTCGCTGTCGTAACGACGTGCCACGTTTTTTTCCTACGTTGTTTGTACCCCCTCTATATTTTAACCCACGTCCCTCGTGGTATTTTCCCGATTTTCCCCACCCCCTTCCTGCTATTAGACCCTTCACCATGCCGCCCTCCGAAATCGTACACCTCACCGCAGACGCGCCAGTCCTCTAGATTTCTCCACCTTAAGACCCAGACAGAGAAGTACTCAACCCCCCAATTTCCCGACATCACGTTCTTCTCGGTTCTTGTCTCCCATCTTTTCCCCAATCGCAGCTTTTCATTCTTTTCTTATACAGCTTGTGTTGTGGGGTTTATGATAAGCTTTTTGTTATGTAACCAGTCCCCCTCCCCCCCCGGTAATTTCCCTGTCTCGTAACCCACACCAATACCCTTCTGACCGCATCAGATTTCCTTTGTTAAGATTCCCACTGAACGACCGACTGTTGTTTCCTTGGTTCCCTCCCCCCCCCCCTTTCGAATCTTTTTTCTTCCTCGTATCCTTGTTCCCGCCGCAATCCGGCTTTCATTTCCATTTTCAGAGCCAGTGTTTTACCCCTTTTGAGCCTTTCACCAAGAAGTGTAGCGGGCAAGAAGCTTCCATGCTTCCCCCCTTTCTCCTCTTCAGATACCCTCCCTCTCACACTGTATTGTTTCGGTTGCCGTTCTACCCCAATCGCACTTCCGGAGCTTGGGTACTCGGGTCCCCAAATGGAATTCCCTTTCTTCCGCGTCCTCTCACTTCTTTGCGCCCTATTTGTAAGTTGGATGCTCATGGTTTCGTAGATCTGTGTTATTCGACCTTTCTTTTTCTCCCTGGCGGTGAGAAACCAAACGACTTTTCTACCATGTTTTTTCAAAAGGCGATCGTCAGCTTCCCTATTCCGAATTCGCGCTAGTTTGTCTTTTTTAATGCCTGGTTGTAGTTCAGAAAAATGGAAAGTTTCCCGAAGGCAGTTGAGTAACTCGTTTCTTCCCTCCTAATCGCCTCACGACAACGTCTTTTTGAGTTTGTTCATCTTTCTTCGCCGCCCCCCTTGCCCTTCTCAAGTCACTTAGCAGCTCGCCCACGCCTATCATCCACCAAGGCGATCTTCCCACATCCGTACGGTTTGGGTGTTGTATCTTTAAGATACGCATTCCCTTTTCGCGGTGGCTCCCCTTGTGGCACGATGCTCTTCCCCCCCCCCCCTTCCTCCAACATCGACGAATTTCATACGACCTTGTTCGGCGGGATTTCACCTCGTTGCGTTTTTTTTCTTTTTGCCGAGAATCTCACTGTTAGACATTCCCCCCCTACAATTTTTCAGGTTGACGCGCCCTTCCCCCCACTAGTCCCCCCCGTTTTTTTTTCCCCGAACACCCCTAAAGCAATTCCATTGCGGTCAGTTGCCCCATTCGAATCCCTTTTTGAAAGAGGACCGTCCTGCCACCGCTCTGTCCTTTTCTCTTGTGTCCCTTCGCCATCTCCACCTTGCATCCCCATCGAAGTATCCTCCCTTTTTTTTTTTCCCCCCTCCTTATATGACCCTTTTTTTTTCCCCCCACATTACCTACTGGTGTGACTAGAACTGAATTCCCCTTAACCTTCTATACCCGCGTCCACTCTCCGTGCTCTGACCGCTCTCTCGACGTTCCACGCACAAGTTCTTTTTTTTTCCCATCCACCCCAACGCTAATTTAGGTTGTTTCTTCTTATCGAGCCCTTCCGCCTAGGTTTACTCTGACCTGTGACCGATCCCCGAAATTCTGTATCCACGTCTCCGCCCATCACCCTCCCTGGCGGGTTTTTTTTCCGAATTTCCCGGGACCCCCGAGTCTTTTCATTTGAACAACTTCCCAACCCCAACCCCAACTTCTTATAAGTTCTGCCTTTTTTCGCCAGACCTTGGACTTCTGGATTGCATTCCTTCGCCTGCTTCTCCTTCTTCCCACTGTGCTTAGTCCCGAGGCCTCCCCACCTGTCCATCACTCCTTCCTCGATTGAAGGAGTAACTTTCTGCTCTGGACCCGATTTATTCGTCTATTTTTCCTCACCCGTTGGGTTGTTGATCGTCTGACCCCGCTTCACCCTCGGCCGCCCTCATAGGGACTTCCGCCTTGAGAGTCTTTTCCTGTATTTCCTCTTTTCTTGCCTCTCCTCCAGGTACCTCTCGTGGCTGCAGCGTATCCCCTAATCATCTTCCCACTAATGCAATCCGGACCCAGGGTGAGAAAAACCCCCCCTTTGCTAACTCACTTCAGTTTTGTGCAGGTTAGTTTTTCCCAGCCCACTATCGTTTTGCTTCTCTTTTCCCGGGACTTCTTCCTTTGGTTTGAGGGTCAATTCCCTCCTTGATTCTGCTGTTTCGCGTTTCAAGTCCTTTTCAGAGGTCCCCCCCCAAATTTGTTTATAGTTCTTCGCTTTGTTCTCTTCGGCATCCTCAGCCGCCGAAGAGTGCGTTTTTTTTTCCTTCCCCTGGGTTCTTCTCAGCAGACCCCCCCCTTTCTATCCAATTTTTTTATTTTGTCCTTTCCTCAAACCTTCCTCTGCCCCTCATTCGTTAGAGGTCATATTCGGCCCCATTTATTCTGACCCCTGATCTCTCATAGTTATGCTTGTGACTTTGATACTTTTTCTCTGGGTGGAATGCTGTGTGACTGACCGGTCCTCCCTTGTTCCAGGCTTTGTCGCCTTTTTTTTCCTTTTTTTTCCGCTGGGTCCAACCGATTGTGAGTATCGCTTTGTTAACCGCGATCGTTCTGATGGCGTTTTTGGAAACTTAAAACAACTCCCTTTTTGGTCAGCGACGTTGTTGCCGGTCCTTCGGCACAATGCCGAGGAAGTGTGGTCCTTTTTTTGTTTTTCTTTTCTCCAACCCGCCTTGTAGTGTCTTCCGAGAAGCCCATTTAAATCCCCCTTCCACCCCCCGTGTATTTGATCGTCGATTTTGTAGGTCCGTATGCAATATCCAATCTTTCCCCCCCTGGGCCCGCTTTTCTTACCTTCGATGCCCGAGTCCCCCTAACAAACAACAACCGTAAAACTGTTTTGTAACCTCTTACGCCTGGGGTTTCTCTTCTGGAGAGGCGTTGATAGTTTGCTCTCTATCGCGTTTCTTTCGGGAGGCACCTAGTTCCCCACACCGTTGCCCTTTTTGTCTTTCCCCTTGAGCATGCGTTCGTAGCACCTAGTACTCAATGTCCAGTGCCCGTTCACTTGGGCGTCCTACTTCCCGTCAGTCTATTAGACGGCTCCCCCCCCTTGATTTTCTTTCTAGTAGCGCCTGCCTCTTGTTCCCCAAACTGTCTGCCCGTTATTTTGGGTCTCCCTCACGACGCTGAGCGCTAACTTCCCCGAAAACGTCTTACGACAAATTAGCACTCCAAGGCCAAAATTTCTGTTCCCTCATAGTATCGATTCCCTTCAGCAAAGTCAGGACGTTTTCGCCGCGTCCAAATCTCCTGATTTTTTCTTTTTTTTGAGGGACTCTTTCACCCTTTTGCACCCTCAACAATACCTTTCCTCTTTACTGTCTCTGCGCGTGCGCTATTTAAGTTCTTTCGAAATCCCTGTATTTCTTCCTGCGGCCTCGCCTCGATTCTCATCCCCCCTTTTCGCGGGTCCCCCCGGATTCACGCCTTTTTTTTTTTGTTGAAATCCGTGAGAGCCTGCAAAGGCATTGATAACACTTGCTCCGGACTTTCCCTTCCGGGTTTCAACGGTTGCGAGCGGCCCCTCTGACCTTCCATTTTTTTTTTCGCCGTGTATTTTTTAAAAGAAGGTACGTTGAATATTGTTTGCACTTTCCCCCCCCTCGATCTTCCCCTCCCCCCCCCCCACCACACCTTTCGATCACAGCACACTCTTCCAGTGACCCCGCTGCGATGTTAACTTTTTGCCGCCCCCTTTTTCCGCTCGATTTGGTGGAAGGTCCGAGTTCGAAAAGTCGGCTTTCCCTTTGATTGACTGTTGCCGTCTTTCCGTTGCTTTTTCTTCTCCGGTCGGCATGTTGCGTGTTGTGTGATCCGACTTCTGTTTGTTGCCCTTCCAAAGGGTCGAGGGTCCCTTTATTGTGGAACGTCGATGGTTGCAAACAGTTTCGCTCCAACCACTCCAAGCTGTCCTTCGTGACGCTGTCCACTGGCGAATTTCGTGCCGCCTCCCTTCCCTCGATTCCTCCTCCTCTGTTTTTTTTGCTGACTTCCGCCATTCGAAGGGTCATATCGTCAACACGTTTCCCCAAGCTTTTTAAGTGTCTCTACGGACGTGTTGTTACCCCTCTGCATCGTGTCCCCCCTCGCACCGGCATCGGTTCTCCCGGTTCCCATGCTTAATTTCCCAAACCCATTGCTTCCTTCCGGCACATGCCGAAGAATCCGAGACGCCCCCTAACGACTGTCGAGCCACAGTCCGCTTTTTCCCCTTTTCCCCTTAGACTTCGACACGATTTCCGCATGCACCCAATCTTTTTTTTCATGGTTGACCTATCCTTTTCAAAATCGCATTTCTTTGTTCAAGTTAATTTTTGTGATTTATTTGCATCGGTTGTTTTGGGTGGGTTTTTGAGTGGACCTTCCGATTTCTTTCCATGTCAGCCCCCGACTGAACTTCCTTCGTACCACACCCCCCCCCCCTCGACCCCCCCCGGCACGACAATCTGATGTCAGTCTTTTTCTGCTCGCCCATTGACCGAAGCTGTATCCCGCTGGAGATCTTGTTCCCGAGTGTCGGGTCCTTTCCTCCCCCTGAGGTCTCATTGTGAGTTATTTCCCTTTCAGCCGCTCACAGGGTTCTTCCTTTTCTCATTCAGCCCTTGAGCTGGCACTCGCTTTTTCGCGAGAACTTCCCCTTCTTTTCCCGAACGTAGAACCACCCCTTCTTTTCGCGGGAAGTGGCGGCTTCCCGAAACCCCATTTTCCCGCCTCCCATTCCGCCGTTTTGGTTTTTCGAACATTCAGGTTCCTTTTTCTTACCTCGCATCGAGAAGGACTTCTGCGCCTTTGGTACTTTGGTTTTATTTCTCTAGCCTTTTTGTGCTCGCCTGAAATCTTCTTAGCCTCCCCAACATCGGCGTGCACTAAGTCTTTTGGGAACCCAGGCGTTCCCCCCCTGATGACATCTACGCCTTCTTGTAGTGGAGGTCTCTCATATCCGTTTTTTTTCGGGAGCCCACGTGACCGGCCCGGGGCATTTGTTTTTTTTTTCTCTTACTATAACTCACGCTATAACTCCCCCTCCGGCTTTGCGCGTTGGTTCCTCTTTCCTGCATCGCCAGCAAACCACTCTGCTGCAGAGCCAGTTAAGACTATCCACCTATCGCCCTGTGCAACTCAAGTACTCCCCCGTGTCTTCCTTTGTAACCCCTTTTGACGCGGGTTGGTGTTCTTCCGACGGCACGGACTCTCGGTGCCGCCCAGTGTTGAACTTTTTCTACTTGCATCGTTATCCCCCACGCGAGTCCCCCTCAGTTTTAGTATTCTGAACCGATTTTTCCCTTCTTTTCCCTCTCATGCTCTCCTCTTCCGCCCCCAACACCCCTGCCCACGTCCTCCCTTGTGCCGCGCCCCGTCCCCCTCGCTAACCCCTCGGTCGGTTTAAATGAAACACAGCCCAATTCGATCTGCGTCTTCGTTTCCACGCTCTACTTCCCACTCTGTTGTTTTCCCCCACGCGGGCCCCCACTCTGAAAATCTGTGCCCAGACGTCTGGATGTCCGTTCGCGCTTCCCCCTGGATTCCCATCGACGTTATCGCCATGTTTCACCTTTTTTCCTCATTGAGCCGATACCCTTTATCCTGTTTTAAGATAAATAGCCCGACACTTTGTTTTTTTAACCGCTTCCACTCTCTGTGACGAGTCCGATCTGCCCGCGCTTTCACCTAAACAGTGGTCAGACCTCCCTTTGACACCACCCCGCGACCGGTTCACTTTTATGATTTTATGTCCTTGAGACTCGAGCTTTCCTTTCCCCTGGGAACGAATCCCCTGAAAGTCTGGCCCGCTTTTTCCCCATCACACCGGCCTTTCTTGACGCGCTTTTGGTTCCCCTGGTCCCCATTCAACCCTTTTGTTATTTGTACAAAACGACCCGGCCCCCACACTTATTCATTGAATTTGTCCTCTTTGTTTTTCCCGTACCCTAACTTTTTTTATTTTCATTAGATTGCATTCGTCTCTTTTCTGCTACGTTCAGGCACTCCCTGATTCCGGAGTCGCTGCCCCCCTCAATCGTACCCTACTCTTTTTAATCCCAGTTTATTAGTTGGTCCGATTTCCCAGCTTTCCTGAGTGATCTAATTCCTTCCGTTTTTTCTTCTAGATCCGATACCGCTGTCCGCGCATTTCTCTCCTTAAGTCGGAGACTCGTTCCCTTTCGGAAGAGTCCCCCCCGGTGAATATGTTCTTTTGACTGAATAATCGCCCCTTTTCAATTCAATCCAGGCACACGTACCGTTCTGGCGACAAACACCCTCTGCTACTCTTCATCGAAGTCCTTTTTGGTTTTTTTTTTTTCAACAAAGAACCTTACTTAGGTTGAATTTTTCCCCCCTGGGCATATGGAGTTTACCTCTTTTTTGTGATTTTCTGAGAATTTTTACTTCGGTTGATCTTTCACAGGTTTCATAGTAGCCCGTTTCCTCGCCTTTTCTCTCAGAATCATAACGACCGTCTCGAGGTTTTTCCTTTCCTTTCTTTGATGGTCCCGCGCGACTCCCCGGTCTCTCCACGTTTTTTCGCTGTATAGAACCTTTTTCTAGAGGTATATTTCGACACCAGGTAGGACTAATGTTATACTTCTCCTCGCGAGATGTGAACACATTTTTGGCTTTCCCTTTTTTTTTTACTCTTTCTTTGTCGCCTTGACCCCTCCGGTCAAGTTTTCATCGTTTTTTTTTTGCTTGGCCTTTGTCCCCCTCTTTTCATTATCTCTTTTCCAATGCGCCGTTCTCGGAATTGCTGGATTTTTTTCCGGTTGGAGGAACTACGGAGTTTTGGACCAGTGAGAAGTTTGAGGGATTTGGAAACATCTTCTTTTACGTGTGCCTTTTGTTGTTTTTCGCGCAGCAGTTGATTTCGCTTTTTCACGCGTTCATCCCCCCTTACCTACCCCCCCTGGCTTCATCGATTTTGGCTTTCCCGTCTCATCCTTTCTTCCCACACCTTCCGGCCCGCGTAGTCCGTCCTTCATCGCTACCCCCCCCCCCTCCCCCTTTGCGGTTTTGAACGAGTCTATTGTGGTTCCTCCTCCTCTTGGGCTTCGGGCGCGCTGTCTTGCGCGCGATCAGTCTTTTGCTGTGCTGCACTGACTCACGTACCCCCCAACCGATCCCCCCGATCGTGAGAATTGCTTTCTTATTCCGCGTTACTCAATGCCCGTCTCCCCTTTAACCGTTCTTCCTACCTCCTGGAATCCTCCCCCCCTGCCGGATCCACATTGGAGCTTCTTCGGAATATTTACAGTCGGCCCCCCCTCCTTTTTACACATTCTCCCTCTTATGTTTTTTGTTAACGCACGAATTCTTGTCTCCAAATCTTGAAACGTCAGACCTCCCCACCCCCCCGTACAACTTTTATGGGCACAGCCTCCTCCAGACTTCGCTTGACTTTCTTGTACCAGCCCTTCAGACTTTTCAGCCACGGCACCCCTCCTCGGCGCTTCCCCCGCCTCTTCTTTCCCTCCCCGGGGCCCCCCCCCGTCCAAAATCCCTGTTTTGGACTTTCGGTATTCCGCGGCCTCCCTTCGTTCCTCTCTGAACGAGTAATTTCTTGCTTTGCCTCGTCTCTCTTTCTCCAGCACCCCCACCTGGGAGAGGACCCTTCACCCGGGCAATTTCCCCGACGGCCGTGCTTTCACGCACGTCTTTTTCTCCCGGCCCATATTAGAACACTTGGATAGAACCGACTACCTCTTCGGGCCCCTTTTTCGAGTCGTCACCATTTTTCCCTATTTTCTTCCCCGGTCGAAGTGGATTTGTGTTTTACCCTCGACCGGTAGTTGCCGCTGGTCTTCCCTCGAACTAAATCTCTTTTTTTCATCCACACCCCCAAAAAAACACGCATCACTGATTCACATTTCCCCCCTTTGCGATTGTGAACTCTGGGATCGCCCTCGATGGAGCCGATGCGATGGTTTGCCTTTCTGATCTTGCCCGAACCTTTTTTCCTGGTTCTTCTTCCCGTTTCTGCTTATTCTCGTGATTTTCTTTCCTGTATTCGGGCTGACTGTTGCGTGGTTTTTATAGAAGGATTTTGTTGGACCTTAGTCCCTTCTTTTTTTCCTCGGGCCGGTTCGAGGCGTTTCCACCGATTTCTATTGTCCCACAAGTTTGACCACTTCAAGACGTTCCGTTTTTTCAAGTCGAATTTAGTGCAGACTATCCCTTTAATCCCCTTTTTGTTTGTTGCTTGCTTTTTCTTCCGAAATTCTCTTTTCTGTCTTTCCCTCTTTCCCCCGCTGATTGGCGAAATACGTTGTTGTCAACCCTTCATCTTTGACAACCTCGCCCCTTGCCCCCCACGTTCACCGGTCTTCATTACAACACCTTCCTCTCCTAACGGCCCAATGAAGAAAGACGGTCACAGATACCCCACTACCCCCTACCCTCTCTTCTGATCGCCGACCATCCCCCAGACTTTCGAACGATGCCGCAAGAACCCCCCATCGCATCTCTCCCCTCTTCTTTTCTTCCTCGCTTTCACCATTCGCAGCGTGGTCCCGTTGACTAGTTGGTTTTTTTCCTCCCCCCTTTTTTTTTTGGTGGGTTTTTTTTCTGTCGTAAGATAGTCTTGTTATCTGTCAAAAACAACCAGCGGCAACTTACCGGTCTTTTAACCCCCCACACCCCCCCCCTTTAGCAAGGAAAGCCCAGATGACTTTATTTTTTTGTCATCTTTTTCCCCCTTTGCACAACTCCTCGTGCGTTGCGCTCCCGTGTTAGATCTTTTGTCCTTTTCATGTTTTAGTTCTCCTGCCCCCCTCTTCTTCCTTTCCCTTTAGATCATTGATTTCCCTAATTGTCGAATTAAATTTTTCCTTTTTGTCACTCCGATTTCGAGGAACTCCATCTCTGCCCTCCTCCCCTCCTAACCCGATCACAATCTTGTTACGGTTCTGTTTTTCCTATTTTGAACCCCCCCCCCCTTTTCCCTTTTCAAGCGCCGTCCGATTTGTGAGAACACGTACTGACGTTCTTCCTCGCATCGCTTTACTGCCCTTCTGCGCCGGCCTTTGTATGCTACCTTGTTGTTTCGGAGGTTCTCTTTCTCTTATTTTGTTTTTTTTTCCCCCCCCAAACATCAGCGCCGGCCCAGTGTTGGGCAACCGTCGTTCCCGGCCGTCTGAACCCTCTTTCGATTTCTTCGGTTGAGCCGTCCCGTCAGTAAGTCTTTTGTCTCACGCTTAACCCCCCTTAACCTTTTCTGGCCTTGAGTCAATCTCTTTCTCCTCCCTCATGACCTTTCCTCCGCCGTTGGGTCTTGCCTTGGTGTTACAAATTCGTTCTTTTCCTATGACCGCCCACGTGATCTGAGCAAGACAATCACGCTCGCCTCCACGTCTCTCCACTTGCTCCCTTTTCCCAACCCCAACACGCAATTTTGTGACGGTTGGTGGACCCCATCGACGGCCCTACTACCCTTTCTCGTGTGGAAACAGATGATCTTTCCTCCTTCCCCTCCCCTGTTCACCGACTCCTTCTTTTTCTTAAGGGATGACCCATAGTGTGGTGACTTCTCTTTCTCTAGAAATGCTGCGCGCCAGTCACAAAACTGTCAAACGTCCTATCTGTGCCGCGCCCCTGCCCCACGCACTCTCCCACCCGCGTCGTTTTTCCCTCCCCCAATCCGCACCCATTCAGATCTTTCTTTTGAGTCCCCCTTTATACTTCCCATTTGGTTCCCCCAGCGTTCCAAGACTGCCAAAGCTTTCGACGCTTCCGTCTTCTTCCGGCTTCTCCCCCCCCGGTCCCCTGAAGCCTCCCCTTTTTTCCCCCCCTCATATTTCCATTTTTAACCTGGTTTTCTCCCTATCTACGGAAGCTTCTTTAAAAGTCCGCTCCGTGTGAGAGCCCTATCTTCTCTTCCTTTACAAGCCCCTTGACACGCTCATCCAAACACAACGTATTTTTTTTTTCTGATCCTCAGCGATGAACCATCTGTCGCCTACCCGACCCCCTTTGACCTTCCCCCCTCAAGTCTGAGTTCACGTTAAAGAACCCCCACCTCTTTCCTTGTCACTTTCCCCGCTCCTCTTCCGTAAAATTTCAACAAGCTAAGTTTCTTTTTGCCAAATCTCCCCCACCCTTTCTTATTGAGAGTTAGAAGCGTTTTTTTGGACGTACCTTAATTTATTTTTTGATTAGTTCCTCTTTTCTTTCTAATCGACCTCGATTCCATTTATTCCTCTTGCACCCCTCCACATCGGAACTTCCATCGACATCTCTTCTGTACCGGGCATGCGCCTCCGGTTATTGATCTTATTTTTCCCCCTCCGTTGTTTGTGTGTGATCTCTCTCTGATACCGCTTTCGAGCATCCCCTTCCCTTCTTTCTCTCGTTCCTTCCCACGGAGTCTCGGCCCCTGCGACCTCTTTCGAAGTGCCTAATGTAGCAGTCCATCTACTCACGGAATTCCAAATCTTCAAAGTAACCTTTCTGGGCTCCCCCCTCCTTCCTCACTATCCTAGAATCCTGTTGGTGAGTGTGTTTTTTTCAAAAGCCCCCCAATATCGTGTTGTTATTTCCCCGAGTGTTTGACGTATTCGCAGGTCAAGTCCCCTCATTCTTTGATGGTTCTTTCTCCTTGTCTCAGACCCTTTCTCCTTTCCCCCTTTTTTTCAGAGTTATTTTCTATTTTCCTTCTTCCAAGTTTAACTCCTGAACTCGGCTTCGGTTTTGTTTTAGTTTAGTTCCTTTGTCCATCCCGCGGTCCAGGAGCGTGGACGCGGTCTAGAACCCCTTCTCCCCTTTTTCCCCGATCCCTTTTCCCACTTTCCTAATTTGACTTTTTCCTTTTCCTATCTATGATTTTTTGAAAAAGGGAGATAATTAGAGGTCGGAGCTCGAGCAGTTTCCCATACTCGGTCCGCGGTCGAAGACTTGAGTCCATGTCTTTTCCTCTGTTTCCCCAGTTTCCTCTCTCTTGGTAAATCCCGCGCCTTTTGGGGAATTTCTTATTGTCTTAACCTAAACTTTGTTTTCCTTTTTTGTGTGGTTTTTTCGGATGCTTCCCCCTGGAGGAGTGTTCCCTTTTGTGTGGGTTTGCGGCGCATACTTGTAGTTCCCGAGAAAGATGCCTTTTTTCCCAACGATTGCATAACGGACCAACCTCTTTCTTTCGCCCCCCCCCGATGTGTGTTGACGTATGAAACTATAAGCGTCCCCCCTTCTCCCCGCGTAGTTCCTCCCCTCTGCGATCCCCCAAAACCCCGCATTTTTTAGGTTTGCATTGTCGACTTGATGGTGCCCCTTTTTTCCTCGAGAGTGCTAGTTCTGGCTCTCTCTTTCATTTGTGCTGGCCTCTCCTCTTCGTCCCCGCGCAAACTCCTCTGCTTTGTTTTCTTTTTGCTTAGTCTGCAACGAGTTACTACCTGCCCGTTTTTAACCAGTGGTCCTTTCATCATCCAGGACTTAGTTCCGGCCTGCGATTCGGAACAGTTAAGCGTACTGTACCCTTGTTACAACACACCCTTTAGCCCCTTTATTTTTTTTTGGCGAACTCCACTCTCGGGAGCTCTCACTTCTTTTGCCCAACCTGCAAGCACACCCCTTATCCCCGTAAAAAAGATGGCTCCTAAGGCCTCCTCTGTTCCTTTTGCTCAAGGCATGACGGTTTCCCTCGTCCCAAACCTCGCACTTGACGCCCTTGCCCCCGACACCAGTCAACACGCCCCACTCAAGTTTTGTCTCGTTCGGTTCTTGAGCCCCCCTTCGCTCATGTCCGTTCTCCCCTCCTCGTTAGTCAGCTCCTGTTGGAACTTTTTTTCCCTCCTCTGATTGAGAAGTCAACCCACCATGTGCTCCTTGTTGCCCTTTGCATTCACCTCCCCTTCTTCCGGACCTTGCATCCCTTCGTCATTCAACTCTTGCACACTCTAGAACGTTTCAAGATTCCATTCTATTCTTCGCAAATGGTCTCGCTTCCCCCATTCTGACCTCTCCTTTTCTTTAGTTCCGTCGACCTTGTCTGTTTGGTCCCCTCTCCCTTCCCTGAAGCTTTTTTTGACAGCGACAAACACCCCTTCTTTCCACCCACCCCACAATCTGAGATCACCTTTCCCCCTTTTTTTTCAAGTGACCCCCTCTGCGATTGTGTCAAGCCTATGGATCAGAAATCCCCTATTGAGCCGAGGCTCTTTTTTTTTTCCATTGCGCCTTTCTTTTCCTACCCTTCTTCGTCTTCTATCTTGCGATCGAATGTGTCTATTTCTTTTGGTTTGAGATATTAGTATGTAGTCATTGTTGTTTAAGTGTGTATACTCCAGTATTTTGTTTTTCCCTTAGCTGTAACCGTTCGACGATTGCGGTTCCTATTTTTCACCACGATGCGCTTCTTTTCCCCACCTCTTCTCGAACCCCACTCCAAGAGTGGTTTGATCGCCCATGTTTTTCTTTTAGTGACGA
>Ga0179593_1574743_pt1 | contig 17068 bp, 21 predicted proteins | sample CZODoug2_1_08_16_FD_185931 | JGI IMG/M metagenome (GOLD analysis project Ga0179593, IMG submission 185931) | Vadose zone soil fungal communities from Angelo Coast Range Reserve, California, USA - CZODoug2_1_08_16fungal (PacBio error correction) | ecosystem: Environmental > Terrestrial > Soil >... | reverse complement strand
TCAAGGTCTGGTTTCGCACCTCATCAGCCCTCCTCCTTTCTCAACCACCGGCACCTCATTAGCGGTTCTCCGGTCATCTCTTCAAGGGTGCTCGTCGGCAGTACCTTCTCACTATGAGCACGCTGCTTGAGCGTAGACCCTTCCCCTTTTGATAGATGGCTTCCCCCGGATAGGTGATCCTCTCTTTTGATTGTGGGAGAGTTTGCCTACTATTGATGAATCGCCCAGTCGAGCACAAGGCGGGTTTCCCTTTCCTTTCAAGATTTGTTCTCCTGGTTTTAGGCCCCCATGCGCGCCAATCGAGGCTGTCTGTTCCTCTGCTCTGGGAGGAGCACTCCTCTCTTTCTTGTCGACATCCTTGAGGCGTCCAACATAGTTCAACCCCTCCTCCCTTGCCAGATTCCCCTGGTGGGAGATTCGTCCCCCCCCCTTTTTTGCTGAAATTTTCTCCCCTTTGAGATGGCCTCTTCTCCTTGTCCGATGAGGTTCTGCTTTCCACGTCGGTCCCAAGCGCGGGCTTAAGCGATCTTGCATAGTTCCTTTGTGCTTTCCGCTGCTGGGCCCGGGGTCTTTTTGTTATTTTCAAACTCGAAGTTTCCCACTTCTATTTTTGTAGTTGGCAGAGCGACGCCCACGCTCCCGCTACTCTGACCAGCGGCGGTGAACCCCTTTCTCCCCTTACAGTTGGTAGGTTACGATACGACCACTTTGTCCTTCGTCAGCGGTTTTCTTTTCCCCATCTCTCCGGTCGCAACATCCGGGTCCTTTTCTAACCCAAATCGGGTTGGTGTTTTTTTTCCGAAAGACGAAAGCGCCAGTCTCATCAAACCCGACTCTTACTCAGCTACTTCACAGACAGTCACGACACTTTTTTTTTTCCAGGTGCTTTCCCCCTCCAAACCGAATGGAAAGTCAGCAGGCTCGCGCGCAGGGACCCTCAATTAATGGGTTCCGTAAAGTCCCCTTTATTGCATTGAGGTGGGACTCCCGCGGACATTCCTGCACCGGCTGTCTTCGCTTCCCAAATTCCCCCAACCCTTGCCTCCACTTTTGGCGGGCATTCTTTTTTCTCCTTATGGTGAGAGTTCCCGCTCCCTTTATCTCGTTCACTCACCCTCCCTTCGAGTCCCACGTGTGGTTATTTGGCCGTAAACTCACTCTTTTTTTGTGTCGTCCCTTTTTCCGGTCATTTCATCGGTCGTAGTGGTCTTTAATTCACTTTGATAGGTCCTGTTTTCCTTCGCGCCCCTCTAAAGACGTGCCGTGCGGCCCTCCTTCCCTAGCCCTTCCCTGAACCGTTTTAGGACCCCTCTGCAGAATACCTCTAAGCCAGTAATGCCAGGGCTGGGCCCCCCCTTTTTTCCGTGATGTCGTCTCCGCAAAATGGCGTCCCATAAGAAGATATCGGAGCCCAGGGATACTTTTGTAGCTTGGACTGCACTCTTGTCAATGGAGGCCCCCTTCCTAAAAGTTCGACATTCCTCTCCCGATATTTTCAGATTTCGCTGGGTGCCGCTTGCCCGCCCTCCGTTTTCCCCTCTTCCCCTGTGCGCACGGTGCTGTCGAACCACCACTTTTTTCGTAGTCTAGGGGAATTCCCTCAGATTTTTCCTCCCCCCCCGGCGCATCTTTCTTGACCGCAGACAACCGTCAGATCTTTCAAATGTCTTCGCAGTCCCGCCCGGCACACTTTGACCCCTTGTCACATTGGCACGCTGCAGCAACATTCCTCCTTGACCCCAAGCCATAAGTACTATGCGTACCGGTCTTTCTGGGCGTGTTCTTTCACTCAGCCTGTTGGAATGACCTCTACGAAGCAACCCCGACTGATTTTTCTTTCCCCGTGTGATCATCGTCTTTCGCCCCTAAGCTCTCTTACAGCAAACCTCATGAACTGTATGCTCAGCGCGTCGCCGCACGCAACTTTGGCCCAACTTTCACAGAAAAACACTTTCAATCGAGCCAAGTAATTACCCCGTCTCAACCAACGACCTTTCACCCAAGCCTAGTCCCAAGCCCAACACTTTTTTGATTGCGCGATCCCCTGATGCCATCCCTGTTTTCGCGATTTTATCGTGTTGTATTTCACCTCTAAAGCAATTGCCTGCTGTGCTTCTCCCTAAACTGACATCGCTACTCCTGGGAAAATTTAGCCCCTAGGTCTTTCCCCCACTGAATGACACGAGTCTTTTTGTTGTTCTGATTCGTTTCCCCTCGCCCTTGCGAGGTGCCGCGTCTCTTGACTTCTCCAATCTTTCACTAGTACCTTTTCTAGGATAGCGTACCCCCTCATTTTCCTACTAAGTTTTGTCCTATCTCTGGTAACTGATATGAAGACCCTTGCTCGGATCTTGACTTCTCCTCTACGCGTAATATACCCCGCTCAGCCTGCGCCTCATTAGACAACATCGATTTTGGTGTGTGGGTGCACCTCGCCCCAGGCGGCTCTTACCCTGAAGAGCTAACATCCAATTCACCGTGTAAAGAGTTCTTTGGAGAAGCCCGCCCCCCCACACCCCCCACCCTCCCCCCTCCCCCCCCCCTCCCCCCCCCCCCCCCCCCCCCCCCCCCCCCCCCCCCCCCCCCCCCCCCCCCCCCCCCCCCCCCCCCCCGTATTGGTTTCCCTCCCGGTGTCCCAATTTTCTTAAGCCCGCTTGCGTCCCTCTCGCCAAGGCATGTTATCCAGCCTTGGCGCCTTTTGAGCGTGTACTGTCTTCCATGGGACAAAGTTTCCCCGATATGTTTTCTCTCCACGTAGTTGAAGACTAGCGTGTTCGCCGGAGGTGACCGCGAAGGCCTTTATGTTCTTTTCCTGTCGCCGTGCAGAGAAGCCGAACCACGAAATGTTTGGCTGGTTTCTGGGTTAACACTAGGCAAGCAGAGGGTAGACAACGTTAGGAGTAAAACGGGGAAAATTCCATCATACCCCCCACACCGTCCGCAAGATAATTTTGCCCTTCATTCCCTGACCCTTTGAGAGTTGGAGTCCCGGTGGCGGCCGGCGAGTTGTCTTTTTTCCCCAAATTCCTTCCTTTTGTCAGCTCGGGCGTGTCAGTTTTGGCGCTCAGATCAGGACCACATGCCCGTCTATTAACGACGTTGCCTGCAATCCCTTCCCCATCGGCCAACGTTTTAGCTTAATGGCCCCCCCTTAATCCTTCCGAACGTTTGGGTCCCCTTTTTTGCGTTCCCGATTTCGTTTCGTCAAATCCAATTTTTGCCGGGTCTTCTCCGTGCAATGATCCCTTGGCTTTAGAATCCAAACGGCCGCGCATCAGGCAGGCGCGGCACCCTCAGAGTTCTCCCCCCCCAGGCCTCGAGTCATTCCGACTTAAGCATCCTCTCCTTCTGAGTATCCGGTCGTGTCGAGCGCTCTTTTATATTTTCCTCCTCCATAGTGTTGTTTGCCTCGGCGAACCTGAATCCACGTCCCCGTTTTCTTCCACTCATCGCGTGTCCCTCTTCCTGGGTTTTGCTGCTGGGTTCATTTCTGAGCGCTGATTTTGCTTCGGACTGCCTAACGAGTCAGTTGGGTTTTCCAGATTCCGGCCCTTCAGTACTTGATGCTCCTGAACTTCCTTTATTCTCCGTAGACAAACTTCCCTCCCCGGAGCTATACCAACTTTTTCAAGATACTCCCCATTTAGGTTTAATGGTTCCCCCCCGTTCGTGGGTGAGTCGAACGCCGGTTCCACCAGTTTCCCTGCTGGGGACATGTTTTGACATCTCCCGATCAACCATGGTCAACTTGTCCCGAGCTGTATACTTCCAAGGTTTTTTCCCCCCTGACTGTGGAACCCGCTTCCTCCGCGTGGTACCATCGGGCGACTCCCAGATATTTGAGCTTTTCCGATCGCCGGTTCTATTTGTGCTTTGTGCGTTCTTGTCCGGCCCCCCTTTTTGATAGAAATCTTAATTCGCATTCGCTTTTTTTCCCCCCAGCCCCTATTTCATTTTCTCTTACTCCCCCTGATCTTCCTGCATAAAGAAGCCTTGCCTGCGCTGCTCGAGCCAACGGTCCCCCTCGGCGAGCTTCAAAGAGCTCACAACAAGAGCTGAATCGATTCCCCTTTAGATTCCCCCCTGTTCTCGTCAAAGGCGAAATTTTTATTCCTCAGGCTCCGTGTAGTCCGTTCCCGGGTTGCCTCAAGAGCGTGGGCCGAGCACCTGCTCGCCGGGTCTCCGGCACCACTGGCTGAGTCACTTTTCCTTGCTCGACCTGTTAAGAGTAGTAAATTTTATTTCCCCAGCAAATACCGTCATTTGACTTCTCCTTGTCTCGAAGAAATGAAAGAGTCTGAGATTTATCACCCTCTCACCTTTTCGCACTTTTGCCGCCCCTTTAACTTCTAACCCCTTTTTCATAACGTAAGTTTGTTTTGCCTCCTCTCATGGTTACTTAAGTGCACGCTGTTCCTGACACGCTCGTTGTGTGCACCAATTCGGTGACCTGGTGCTAATTTACGCCATACGAGCGCAGTCAAGCCTCTTCTCGGTACGGTCATTTTCTTAGATCCGACACGATTCTCTCCCATTTATGCGGCGATGTTGTGGCTGTCCTAACTGCACGGCTTGGTCGCAGTTCTCCTTGTTACCTACTTCTTAACTTGATGGCACTCCGCGTTCCGCTTTTTTGGCTCAACGCTTGTGTTCTAGGTTTTAGTGGTCTTGCACTTGTTTCGGGCCTCTTCCCCCAGTTTTGTTGGTGCAACTGTGTTAAGCTTTTTTAACCCCTGGGATCGCGCACGCTTTCCCGATGCGCCTTCCGGTACTGCGCAAGGGGTTGGCTGAACGCTTCGGTTGCCAGAGATACCGTTAGCTTGGGATGCGCCCCCGACGTTTCTGTTATAGTTTCATCCCCCCAATCACTCCTTCTTGCCTGGCGTCGTTTAGATGGCAGCTTGCGCACAGACATACAAGCCGCCTTTCCAGTCATTGTGGCGCCTCTCTTGCGGTCTTCAGTCCCCCCCCACCCAGGACATGTTGATTGGGATAGCTTGTCTCAAACGGTTTAAATGGGTCTCAAGTTGAATGGGGGTTTACGTCTGGGTAGAAGTTCCTCCCGTGCCTCTTCCATCGTTTTCGTTCAGTGCCTCTCCAAACGCTGTCTAATTAACGGAATTCCCCCCCTTCTGCGTTGCTTTACCATACTGTGGTCCCCATTTTTCTTTTTTTCGCCGCCCCTGACTGGAAAGTTGTTTTTCCGGCCGTGGCAAAAAAGGCATGTCTCTTTCGGAGGAGGCTCCCTTCTCCCAGAATATTTTTTTGCGCTTTGGTTTCCAGCATCCATTCACCCACGCATCTGGTGTTCTTCAAGCTTCAACACCCCCCGGGAAGAGCACGCAATTTCGTCCCCTCAGTTGGGCAATTTGTAGTAGTCCCAGACTTATCCCTGGCCCTTTTCGATTCACTGGACAGATACGCCGCCTAGTCTCTCCTTCTATTGTCCTTTCTTGAATAACCCGGGCCAGGATTAGGACTCGAAGGATTCTAGCCCGTCTTAGCTCGTCATCATACGAGGAATCCGACGTTCCCACACAGGCCCCAAGCGTCATGATTCTTCCCTCCTGTCACCCCGATTTACAACACAGTGTTCAGCGGCGCCCTCTCTGACGGGTTTGTCTACGGACCTCCATATCCCCCACCCCTTGGGAATGTGGGCCTGCTACTTTATATTTTCGCTGTACCCTGATAACCATTCCTTTTCTCCTGCACGGCTCCATGATGAGAAGGTTCTCCAAAATCTCTGCGCTGTATGGAGAGGGTTTCTCAGTGACATAATTGGCACCCTGTAGGTATTGGATAGTATGGGGGCCTTTCCTTTTTTTAAGTACTGCGCCCCCCCCCCCCCTCTTCTTACGGGATTGCCATGCTTTTTCCCTAGGGTTTAGCCAACTTTTTGACTGCCGGTTGATCTGGTTTTCTTGATGCGTATGGATATTTAGTTTGTTGCGCCGTGGTCGTACCCTCTTCGAAAACCCAGCCCCGAGCACACATGAATACGAGTCTTCGGACACCAGGGGAACTTTTGGATCGCTTTTTTTTTTTTCCGCCACGAACCCTTTCGACTCTGAAATTTTTCCCTTATAGCCCCTTCCAGCAGGTCGGAGATTTAGCCCCCCTACCCCTGTGGCAGATAGATTTGGTTCTTTCTTAGCCCTCTTCCATGAACCCGTTTGTTACGTCGCCTTTTTTTTTTTTCCCCCTTTTACATTGCAATTCAAAAGCCAAGCGCGGAACGTCCCCCCCTAACCCAGATGTCCCGGTACCCCGGTCCCCCCTGCCTTTCCTCCCTGAAGGTGAAATCCTTGTTACTAAGAAAGGCATTTCTTCTTAGTGAATTCTTTACCCCAAGAGGAACAATCACAACCGGTTGAAGATCTTCTATGTTCCCTCGGTGTACCGTCAAAGCCTCTCTTATCTACAGATATTTTTATATTCCCGAAAGCCTCCGGAAGCAGCGGTTCCCGGAAGACGGCAGTTCGATATGACGCTTTTTTTGTCTGGAGTTCCCAGGCATCCAAGAGTCCAGGAGTCCCGCCCCCCCTGATAACAAGCTATGATTCCTTGGCGTTTTTCCAGATGGTAAACTGCCCCTTCCCCCCCAGGCTTACCTTCCGGCGCTTTCTCCCTGTTGCTCTCACTTCTTCTGCAAAATTTCATGGAGATTGACCCTTTCATGTAACGTTTTTTGCGCTTTTCCTCTTGTACCGAGGATATCTTAATTTTTCTTCCTCCGACCTTGAATCTCTTCGTGCTTTGTTCTATCTCTTCCCAGGTTCCCCCCCTCCCCCCCCCCCCCTGACTGTGGGTCCCCGAGACCCCTATGATTCCCCCGATAATCGTTTCAACTCGCACCGAGCTGAGTCGCACATCGCCCCGTCTTTTTCCGAACTGTCTTTTTTCTCTCGCCGTACGATCCTGAGCGAGAAGGGCCATGGTGGCTTTGCCCTCCGATGTCGTCCCAGGCGGCCGACCCGCACAATAGGACGCCGTTGGAGTCTTGGATCCGGGAGGTGAATCTTTTTTTCATGAGTACAAAGGATCAGCTCAAAGTAATCCGCTCCCGAGCTATTCCGTCTACCGGGTCCTCATTTCGCGCCAATCCTCTTGGTCTGTTCTGTCTCTGAGGGGTTAGACTGAACCTAGAATCATGGCGGATTGGCCTGTCCCATATAGGTCCACCAACTGATTGCTCTGAAGGATCTCCATTTTTTATTTGACGTGCTCCCTTAACCTGATTTTAACCGACTCCTTTGAATGAATGCGGTATGCAACGGGAATTTGAGCGGTCTGAAAAGACGCGGTGGATTCCGCTGCTTTTTTCTTCCCGTTTTGCCTTCTGCTGCCCTTGGGATTGGGGTGCATTTTCCCCATTTTCAAAATGTCTTTTTTCCTACTATGGGGTTCCCCCCTTTTCTTTAGCCGCGACGCACACCGGCCCACGCCTTTCCTATCGGGCTCCCGCTTCCCTTCCGCTTCGGGGTCTGGTCTTCACTCATCGGCGCTCGTCGTTCCCTTTTGGTTTGCAAATGCTGTTTAAAAAACAGTCCCCTGGTTCCCCGAGAACCTTCTCATTCTTCTTTTTTAAGACTGTGTACCGTCTCATAAACCAAGAACCTCTCTAAATATGCGGCGCCTCAAGAGCCCCTCTCCCTATTCTCAACTTTGGAAGGTTTTTTTAGACCCCGCACAGACCTTCCCTCCCAGTCCTCATCTCTTTGTTGAGAGAATTTCAATGATACTCGATTTCAATCATACCGGTCCGGAAGGTTTCTGCCAAACGCAAAGTACCCCAGACGTTTCCAACGTCTCCGCCATCGAACCCATCCATTTTGGTCGCCGCCTTGGCTGGCAGGTAGTTTTCCCTTTCCCCCCTGAAGAAGTATCGTTTTTTGAGTCTCAATTCCGCTCTTTCGAGTTTCTCCCGTGTTTGTATATGTAAACGTCCGAGACTGGCTCCCCTCCCCGGGGTTTTACATTTTCTGTTTGACGTATGATTATGGCGGGATTTCCCTTGTGTTGCCGTTGGTTCCCTCGTCATGAAAAGCACGGCAGCGAGTGTCCCTATCCTTCGACTCATTTCCGCCCCGGTAGGGCTGCACCCCCCCCCTCTTTTAGACTCCAGTCTGCAAGGTAGCGTTTTTCCTGCTGGAGATTGCGGTCGACGATCCCCCCTCCCCCTGTTTCAGGGTCCTATTCCTGTCGCGATAATCGTGCTTTCGCGTGGTTTCCCTTCGGCTTGCAAGCGAACAATCATCGCTCACAATTTCGGTCTCATTTCCTAGGCCCCAGATCCGGCGAATCGTTGTCCGCGGCAACACCCAGTGGCAACTTGCGTGCACCAAGTTCCCACATGTTTCTTTGGAGGGAACTCATTTTATTATCGGCAGTTCTTAATCTTTGAGCAGACACGCTCCACCCTCCCCTCTTTTGGACTGGACGAATCGGAAAAGACTTGTTTTTTCCCCCCCCTTCGGAAATTCGTGAGCCAGCAACGTCCGCGCGCTTTTGCCCCCCTCCATCCTGTTCTCCTGCCGTACCGTCCACGGCTTGTCAAGATTGCATTTTCCCTGGGTCAGGCGCGGACGCTTTCCCAGAATCCAGTCCCACGGTAGTTGGGCGATCACCCCTTATCTTTGCGCCCCCAAATCCCGCGCTCTTCCTCTTCCTCAGCAGCCCACCCAGCTGCCCAACAGCTAGATTGCCTTCTGCGGTTTTAGAGCTTAGTCCTCTCCTCTGTGAAAAAGATTTGTTCACAGTGACCGCCCCCCCCTGGTTACCGAGCCAATGCACACCCCCCCCCCTCACAGACCCGAGAACACCTCCCTTTCACCCTTTTACAAGCCAACGGATTGATCTATCTCCCCTCCCTAAAGGTAATTGAGGCGTGAGCGTTTCCGGAGAACCTTGTGCATTTCTCTGTTTATCCCACACCCCGTGACTGGGTCCTCAGTCATCCCGATCTCTGTCGTCTCAAACGAAAAATCCAGTTAACCCTCCCCGCGTTCCGTATGATAGAGTCCCGTAGTTCCATTTCCTCTGGTGTAGCGTGCGCCAGCGTTCCACTGCCGTACAATTGCGCGGAGGCCTGAAAACATTGCCCCCGTTCTTTTTTACTTAATTAACTTCCCGATCTAAAAGTGCTCTGAGGTCTCGTTGTCTGCTCTGCTTTCGTTCTGCTCCTCTCCGCGCTCTAGCAATCACATTCTTCCCTTCCACCCCCCCCCAATGGACTACTTATCCCGACATTTCCCTTGTCCCCGCTGACGCCCTTCCGGACATTCTTTTCGTCCAGCCCGAGCGTTTGTACACTCGCTGGATGTCCCTTTCTTTGCCGACTCGGTGCGCCTCATTCTTGAAGGGGTCACGCTGGGAAGCGTTGAGGCACTCCATGTGTCACGGGCCAGAGTTAGCCCCGTGATTTCGTAGAGGTTCTCTTCAAGATCCCTTCTGTACCTTTTTTAGCCCGGAGTCCAGAGAAGGCAAAGTCTATTTATGCCTTCTGCGTATAAGACTTTTGTGTGCGGCAGCGCCCACGAATAAAGAGCTTTTTTTGCCGGTCATGGTCTTCTCAGCTTTCTAAATAGCCCAGTTTCGCCCTGGACCCGACCCATCACTGATCACGGTACCGCAACCCCGGCGATCGCGTATCCAACCATTATCGGCTTCAGTTGGAGTTTCTCCCGTTCGATCTTTTTTCCCTCATTCAACTTCCTTCCTGTTGCAATTTTCACTTTCATGGGGTAGGACCCTCTCTCCCCCCTCTTTTTCGTAAACCTTAACCTTCGATCCCACTTTGCGTTTCGAACTAAACTATAGTCAGAACCATTTACTCACATGGAGTTTTCTATTTATTTCAAAAAGTTGTAAGCCGTCCTTTTCCTCTTGTACATGAGAGAGTCATAATTTCTTGAATCATGGAATCCCCCCACAGCTACTTGGCAATTGGTCGGAGCCTAATTTCTCGGCTTCCGCCCTCGAAGCAACGGCTGTACCATCTGCGTACCTTCTCTCCCCCCGACTGCGAGACAAACAGGCCCGTAGTCCCCTTCGCGGTTTCGACATAACGAAGTAGAGTAGGTCTTTACCCTAACGAGGCTCTTTTCCTCCTCCTAAGTCTTGTGTTGACCGATCCCGGTATGAACGGATCTCATACACGCTATTGATGTAGTAGGAAGGAGCCATGCCTTCGATGAATTTTCTTCTCCCGGGCTGGGCCGAGCGGGCCAGCATGAGTGTATCAGTGCGTTTTTTGAGCGAACGGACACCTAAGTTAAGTGCAGCCCCTCTCCGACCCCAGCCCCCTTTCTTTTACCCAAAGCAGAATTCTTATTCTCGCTAATTGACACAAACCGTATTTTTGAACAATGGGGGAATATACGACTTCTATTTTCCGTACTTGTTACGTCGGTAGGGTTGTGAGTTCCCCTCGTTCTTCTCTCGACGCGGAATGTGTCGATCGCCCCTCTCCAACCCCCTTTTTTCAACTTCTATCTTGAGGCACACTTAAGGTTTTCCCCTCCCGTTGTGCCCCTTTACGATGTAATCGTTTGGCTCCAAATTTACTTTCGATTTGAGCAAGAGATCGCCGTACGATGTTTCTCTTGTGAATCGTATGTCCCCCCCCAGGGATCTTTGCTTTTTAGAAAGACTACCATGCTACCCCTCTCAACCACCAATCTCGTCTTTATTTTTCGTCTTATCTCATTTTCCAACCTTCGCCGTGCTTCTGAGCGCTTAACGGTGAGGAACTGGTCTCCTTCAATTCTACTCTGCGCGAAACATATAGAGCTGCACAAACTCTCTTTTCCATGCCGATCAAATGTCCTCCCTCCCCCCCCAAAAGGCGCCACGGCTGTTTCCTCCTTCCTCAGCTTGGGCTCAAGAGGGAGTCGGCCGCGCTGCTTATCCAGCTCCCTCCCCAGCGTCGCAGGTCTTTTTTCCTAACAACTTGGGTTTATGCTGTCGCGCAATGTCTTCGCGGTCGATCTTACTTTTGGTGTCTTTTCGAGTAGCATCTGTTCACGATTTTCCTTCCCCCGACTTTTTCACGCGGGCCGCCTACTCCGAGAATCCCCAACTTCCTTCTATCTCATTCACCTCTTAATTCGTACCCTCTTTTTCATAAATTTAAGTTCCTTAGCTGCCCTCGCCCCATGTGACGTCCGTCACGATGGTTTTCACCTAACCCTCCCCCCTTCGCTGTCCCAATGACGTCAGCCGGTGACCTCGATCAGATCATCTCATTCGACGCCCTCGACCTCATGAGACCTTGATTCCCCATTCATTCTAATGTTGTTTCGACGCTTAAAGGTAGCCTGAGGTCTTCAATGAAACCCAATCTCTGCTTATTCGCTCATCGCGACCTCCCCCTTAGGGGGGGGAATTTGTGGATTGAGGGTAAGTTTATTTGTGCTTCCAGTGATTGCATGTTTGGCTCGCTCCAGTGTTTGTTCCCGTTGATGCCAAGGTTTCACAGCGTGGCGCAGAATTTTCAGAATTGCGCTAAGGTATCTGTGCCTGAATTTGCTGCATTCCCGATGTCGCTGAGATTTATTTATGCTTCGCAAATTTTTTCCCATGATTCTTGTATTCTCCTAAGGTCCCCAGTTGATTTCCCCTATGATCTGTTCTCTGGAAAAAAGGCAAATTTAAGCTTTCCCAACGCTAGGAAGGACTCCAGTTACGGCATTGGGCTTCACCTGGTCGGACTGAAACGACAGCATCATTCCTGGTTTTCTCCGTGTTTGCGCCCCCAGGGTTTCTCAGTTCGATCTTTTTCTCCCCCCGCAGTCGCCGTTCGTCCGCCTAGTGTTTTTGTTCCCCGCTTTTCAAAGTCTTCCGAATTTGCATAGGACCATTCCTTGCTGGGTCCTCCTCGCCCCCTTATGAAAACATTGGGGTACTTTCGACAATGCTTTTTAATTCCTCCGGTGGGCAAAATGTTCCGATCGGCGTGCCGGTCGTCTATCTCAACTATTTCGCTCTTTGTTCGTTTGTGTTGACGCCTGGCCGACCCCCTAATTGGTTTGTGCTCTACAAGATAAATCTGCTGCCCCTTTCCCGTTGCTGGCACAGTGGCCCTTTGGTTCGCTACACGCACGTCCACCGGGAGGCTTTCCGCTTCAAATGGACATCCTCCTTTAATTGTTTTTCCAGCCAATCCACGCGGGAACTTTTAGCCCTTCCCCTGCACGGATCGAAGTGACTTGATTACCCTCGCGGATTTCATGACTGGAAGACGACGGGCAACACGACCCCTTAAAGTTCCTCCAGATTAAATCTTCCACTCCCAATGCAATGTTTTTTTTTCCCCGACGCCGCGGCGCCGACGGTGCGGGTTTTACAGTTTACGCCAGATATCAAATTACGTGACCTGGTCCCGGCATTGGACTCACCGTCGGTCAGATCACCGCCCTGTAATCATCAGGCGCGCCCCCCCCCCACAAAAGATCCTTCTGTTTCTCACTTCCCGCCGCCTGGAGGCCTTTTTCTTTTTATACATCATCCCGGCCCGGTACGTATGGGAAGGCGGGGTCCTTTGTAATCTAACAAAGCCCTCGGTAGATGACTTTTAGGCCCCTTTTTCTTGTCTTTCCCCCCCCCCTGTTGATCTTTAGTTCTGTTGCCCTCTTGAGGCGTCAATATTTATCATCGTCGGTGTTGATTCCTTGGTTCTGAGGTATTGCCCACCCCCACAGATCCACGCTGCATACAGGTTGGTCGTGATTCTAAAAGGGGACCCATGTTGCGCCCGCTGATTATTGCTCTGTCCGACAAATTCCTAGTGACTGATTGAGTCTTCCTGAAACCTCCCCTCAGGTCATCCCCTTTTGAGCCGACGTCAGAGTTTTTCCGTGGGCGATGCTTTTAGAATCTTTTTCCCCTCCTAGTATCAGGTTGTTTTCAGTCTCTCCCATTTTTCCCAAATTGATTCTCCCCCCTCCACCCGGTGCTCCCCCGAAGCGATTCGTTCCCCCAGAGGCCGGCATCAGACCTGATTTCTCCGTTGACAATTAAAGGCACCCACCCTCCTTCCCGAATCCTGTTCCCTCTTGAATCGACCAGTACTCGACCTCGCCTCATCAAGTGGGCACTGATCCTTTTCCAGTCTGGGCAGGACCTTTGAAAAGAAGAAGTGCGTACCTCTCTATTTTAATTTACTCTCTTCAGACCCGAACACAGTAGACTTTGCGCGCCTGGGGTCAAAGTCGACGTCACTCCTTCCGGGAGCGACGTTAGTATATCTTTCGAGGACGCCAAAGAAGTCCCCGAGATCCGCCTGGAGTCACTCTTACTTAATGAGTCTGAGTGGTTAGGTTCCTGGCGCCATTCAGCAATGGTACCCCGCCGCCACCAGAGATTCAGGCTGCGGGACTCCTGCGTTCTCCCGAATTCTGCACAATGTCAGGACGGATTTTTTTTTCTGATGGGCTTCCACGGGTCGTTTTTGTGTACCTCCTATTTTCGATACGTTATTCTCTCGGCCTCCCCTGAATCTCTCCTTTTCACCCATAAGCAGGGTGTTTCTGAGAGATCCAGGTCCCTCCTCCTCCACCCAACCAGCCCCAGACACTTACTGCCATTGCACCCACCCTTATAACCCCACTCTACTTGTTTGTTCGCTGGGGTACCTTTTTTTTTTTTTTTTGTCTTTTTTTTTTTTTTTCCCCTCGTGAGGCATTTGCCAATATCGATCTTCCTCTTAGTCAACTTCGGCGCCACTCTTGAGAAGCACATCGCAGTCTTTCTCATGTCCGCCCTTGCGCTCTCCTTTCAGATAAGAGACCGCTTTTCCTTTTTTCTGGCCACATCCGCTTTTTTTTGTTGCCTTGACTTGATCGCTGGCGCCAGGGCCGCCGGACCCCCCCCCAGAGTGACGCAGAATCTTTTTGGCAAGGGCGTCGGTCTATTTTTTAATGACCGCGTACAGGCTCTCACCCCGCTCCGGCCCATGCGTCATTTAGTTTCCGTTGAGTTCGACCTGCGCGCCCACCCGGAGTCGTGAATCTTCTGGGGTGGCCTCCCCTCGTCTCGCCTCAGCTTGCCTTGCCGGTCCAAATCCTCGGCCCAGGCTCAGGCATGAAGGATCACTGTTTCGATGTTTTCCTTTCACTTTTTTCACAATTCAAACAGGTATTCCCCCAGTTGTCGCTTGTGCTTTATGCCACGTTTTAAATTGCCGCAATTGTGGCTCATCGTTTGACCGGGGAAGTATGGTTTTTTTTGATTGGTGCCTTCCGTACTTTCAACCTTTGCGTTTCAAAATTATATGGGGTCGACCTTTTTCGCGCAAAGCTCCCTCTTTTCTACGCCCAGGCGCGACTGGTTCCGTTTTCTTCCCTCCTCGGTAATGGTCCCTTCCCCCCCGGTGTTGGGAGCAACAGATTGCTCATTTGCCCCTCCCCTGGTTGTCCCCTCACCCTGTAGGAAGGAGTGGTCTGTTTTTTGTTTCACCCCGGTTACGTCCCCTCGCCAGGTTTTTAATCAACACCGGCGATAGTAACTGGCGGCATCCCCCCTCAGACCCAGAAGTTCTCCAATTTGGAAGCGTCTGTTTTTTTCCCAACATCCTCACCGCATTGCATCCTGTATGCTGTCGCGCCTACCTGCACGACTTCCCACTTTATTAGATCTCCTTCCCCCACGTCTTTGGCATGTTTTCTGGGCACGTACCTTGCCTCACGGCTTTTTCCGATCTACCTACAAGGCGATCCCTTTTCTCCGCCCTATTTCTTCGGTGTTCGGGTACCATCGCAGCTCTAGTCCCCTCTCATCCATGCTACTTTCTTTTTTCTGATGTTCTCCTTGGATCTCTGGCGTACGTACCACTCCCCTCTCCCCCCTGGCGCGTTCCCTGGTTCCATGGACATTGACGGGGATTGACGTGGCCCTCTTCCATGACATTCCTGGTCTTTTAGGACGGTTTTCTCCCTTTCTTCCCCTTTAGTGCGTTGCCCCTCCAGTCCGGCAGTAGGCGGCAAGTCCTCGAGCCTTGCCGTCGCCTGCCCATTGGTTGACCGATTACTTAGTCCGGCGTATCGGCCAGTCTTTTCCGTCTTTCCCTTCGTGCTTAGTCATTCCTGCCCCTACCCAGGCCGCCACTGTGCCTCATATTCACTTTGAGAGAATTGGTTTTCTGTACTTCCTCCCCAGCGTGGTTGATGATGCGGCATGACTCAACCCAATTTCGAACTTCATGACGCTCCTTTTTCGTCTCTCGATGCCAGATCGTATTTTCTAAGTGCCTCGTTCCCCTCCAACCCCACGTAATGCCTCTTCCAAATGTTTTCGAGGGTAGGGCGGTTTGAATATTTTTTCAGCAGAATTTTGCTTCGTCATCTTGGTCAAGCAGGCTTTTCCCCCCCCTCCGCTTATTATGGAGAATGCTCTCCGGCCCCTAAGGAAATGCGACCCCGGGACTTTTTCCTCGTCTCCAGCCCCCACTTGGGGGTTATGTCTTGCTTGCAACTGTGCGCCACCTGCCGTACAGTTGATTCTGACGAGGCTTTACCTATTGTGTTGCCGTGGCCGGCGAGACCTCGACCCTCTGTAAACTCACCCCCTTTTGGTCACGAAAGTTAGTTTGCGCAACAAGCCCGCGCGCGTCGCACTCAATGTTTCCCTTCCACCACCCCTTTCATCTCGATTAGCTTTTCAGGAGCAGATCTCCTCTTTTTCGAGCCCTCCCATTGGCCCGTTTGGTTTCATAACCAGCCCACCCTTTAATCGAGTATTTCCCTTTTCCCCCTGCCCTGCCCCCTCCAACAGGCCTCGTAAAATCCCAGAACTTCTTTCTCCTTTATCTAAAACTTAACCCCTCTCCCCTCGTGAGGTGGGTCAGGCTCCCCCCCTGCGTTGGACATCCTGTTAAGGGGGCGGATTAGTCCCCTCCTCTTGCATTTAATCATCATCGTAGATCAATAACGAAACCGTCCTGCCTCTGCGGCTTGCTTCTGATCCTCCTTCGTCATGGTCCTATGGTGCAGTTCCTCTCCTTTTGATGCTGAACACCTCCCCGGGAGAGGACATCCCTTTGTTAGGACTCCGTTCCGATTCCGACTTTCCAGCGTCTTGTAAATTGTGAAGATTGCCTCTCTTTCTCCGGTCATGCTGCCTCCCTCCCGCCCTCGGAATTCGCCACAAGTTTTTTTCCTTTGCTGCCAACCGCCGGTAAGGACGGTCTCTCAATACATTTCGCTCTCACAGCAGTGACCCGGACTTGATTCTTTTCGGAAGCCCTCTTTGTTACTTCCAACGCGTTTTGCCGCAACCCGCTTCGGACCTACTCTTGCGCCAAGCTTATACTAAGCAAAAGCCTTTCTTTTTTTTTTCTGCGGCGTTAGGTTCCTTCTATGGCCCAGAGAGTCTATCGCTTTTTTGCATCTTTTTTCCTGTTCCTTCCTTTCTTTGAAGATATCACTCCTTCGTAATAGAAGGTTAGGACTTTTTGCGCACCTTCTTTCCCTCTTTATATTTCCTCCTTTTTCTAGTACGGTATAATCCAAAACTCATGTCCCGAAGATTTGGCTGGTTGAAGAACTTCTTCATGAAGAGGTTCTCACAAGCAGTACTCTCACCCTTTCCTCTTTCAAATTCTCAGACATCTCTTCAGAGAGTCATTTACAAAGAGGATGAGGTTAGAACTTTACCGATTTTCCCTCCTTTTTCTAAACGTCTTTTAAAATTACTTCCTTTTTCTCCTTCCCGATAGCTTTTCCCTTCTGTTCCGCTACGACTCAGTACACATCCCTTCCCCCCTGCTGAACCTACCGACTAACAACGATCGTCCCTCCTTCCCCCAACGTGATTCTTTCCCATTCCCGTCCTTTTCGACCTTGTGGGTCTCGGCGCTCCTTTATTTCGGGACGTCATGGGCCCCCCCCCCTCCCCCACAGCGCCCTCCCCTAGGAGGGGACTGCCTTTCTTACCACTCTTTTTACTTTCAGACACGTGACTGACCATTCATTTTCCTCGTCCCGGCTGAACCTCTTCCCCCCGGCGCCGACCCCAGGATTATTGAAAGAGAAGTCTGTTTTTCCCGCTAGCTTCTCGAGGTCGTGCG
>Ga0179593_1526253_pt1 | contig 17069 bp, 32 predicted proteins | sample CZODoug2_1_08_16_FD_185931 | JGI IMG/M metagenome (GOLD analysis project Ga0179593, IMG submission 185931) | Vadose zone soil fungal communities from Angelo Coast Range Reserve, California, USA - CZODoug2_1_08_16fungal (PacBio error correction) | ecosystem: Environmental > Terrestrial > Soil >... | reverse complement strand
TCGTTCCCTCAGCTTCGGGAACCAATTCCCTCCCCCTACTTGGTCGGCACTTTTTGAATTTTTTTCCTTTGCTCGAAGAGATGGGTACATGGACCTCTCCCAGGAATAGATTTCCGTATTTTGCTTCGTTTTCCCAAAAAACACCATAGGACCCCCTTTCTTAAATCTCCGAGCTTTTGATCGAATGGCAAGGTTTCTTTCTCTTTCTCCCTTTTTTTGTGGTTTCCATAGAATCGGATTTTTCACACCCTAAGTTTTTTTCCTTTTTTATTGCAGACACGCTTTATCGAGGCGTTTTTAGGTTAGGTTCGGGAGATCCCCTGTCGGCCGTAGACCCGACCCTTCCCAGTGCCTTTGCAGGGGGCAGCTTTTGTGTGCCTTTGTTTTTTTTTTACTCTCCTTCTTTTCCAACCACCCTGTTGCGTGCCCCCCCACCACCTTTTTTGTTTGCCCAGGTTTTTTTTTGTCACAGGCGGCGAGGAACAATTTTTTTTTTTTTAGTTGTAACTGTTACCGCACTTGACGTCCTTTGCAGCGCCTGTGTTCCCACACCTTCGTTCTGCGTTTCTGTCCCATTTCTGACCAACTCGACGTTTTCCGGCGGCAACCCCCTCCACTGTCCCTTCCTTTTCCTTGTATCAAGACGCTTCTTGTTTTTTGTTAAAGTTTTTTTTAGAAACTGCGTGCCCATGCTGGATTTTCCATTGCCAATCATTGGGTTTCAGCTTCTGTTTTTTTTTTCCAGAGACGTCAGCTCCGTGCACCTCTTTCGTTTCTTTTGAGCCTACCAGTCACCAGAGAGGGTTGTTGCGTGCCTTTCTCGGAGTTCGAGTCAGAGTTTCCAAGTCGCGAGCCTCTCCATATCATACCGTCACTTGTTGGTTTGATCGATTGTGTAGGTTCGTACTTCTTTCCGGCTTGATTGCGGTTACCCCGCTGCACCAATCTTTTTCCGAACTCGTCCGTTACGTGTTTTTGAGTTTACGTCTTCCCCCCTTTCCCTCCATGAAAGTCTGGGTTTTTGGATCGCGGAGATACCCTTCGTTCAGCCAATTTATATCCAGGTATATGCGTTGGCACTTTGCTGACGACGATGCGTGAGTCTGCCTTTCCCCTTTGCCTCCTTTCCCCGTCCTCTGGTCTCCCTGTAATTTGTTCGGGTCGCCCAGTCGCTGTCCAGACCCCAGCACCTGCCGGCCTTTCCACATGTGTTTTCTTTTCGTTTCCCTCCGCGGTTAGTATTTCCTCTTTTCGCCTCGACGTTCGCCTAAGTTGATGTGCAGACCCCCCTGAGATGGACTTCCTCTTTTGCTTCCACCTTTTGTCTTGACCCCCCCCCTGTTTATTTGGAGCACGTGACGGCAGCAGGAGGTTTCGCCCTTCACAGTAACTTCTTAATAAACAGCCTTTTCACCCATTTTTTTTTTTTGTATCCCACCGTCCCCAAGCGGGTCTCTGGATTTCTTCCCAGGAGGACTTTGTGCCTCCGTGTTGCAGCGAAGGGCGGGAACCGATCGTTGTGCGTCTTTTCTCCCTTTTTGAGTCTCGCAGGATGCTTCCTGGCCGCATCCCCCGGCGGGGCCGATCGTCCTCCGTTTCTTCCCGTTTTTCTTTCCAAGGGCCCAGGGCATTTCACGTTTCCCCCACTTTAGGATAGCCCGGGCCGTGAGTTCTCCCGTTTCACTGCCGGGCCTGCGATCATCCTTTTTTTGGCCCCCTCGCTAGAAGAAGAGATGCGGGGCCTTCGATTTCAGTGGGAATTCCCATGTCTGTCACCACGTATTTTCAGGAGGGTGCCTCCCCCCTTTTTCTCCCAGTCCCTTTTTTTGTCTTTCCAACCAGGCGTGGTGGTCCCTGCACTCTTTTTTTGTGCCGTCCTACGTTCCGCGCCCCGCTTGGATGCTATTGAGTTTCCCTCCTTTTCGATGATGTCTTCCCCTCAGTGGGAAGTGCGAGCTCTCCCTTCATTTACCAACATGGTTCCGGTAGGGCTTTCGCTGAGGCGCAGTTTTGTTGCAGCACCTCTTTTTTTTTTTTCCTACCCCTACGTTGTTGTTTGTGTCGCCATCCTTTTTAAAGCTTTAGACCCCTCTTGCCAGACCCCCAACCGCTGTGTCACCCATGTCGGTTAGCTTCTGTTTTGCAGCCCCGGTGCAGTGATAGTGTCCCTTTTTACATACCCCCCCCGGCTTTAAACAGGTATCATCACAGGTCTCGTCTAGATATCCCAGGGGGTTGTTGCGTTTCTGTCCCCCAGGGCCTGTCACGCGGTTGCGCGCCCCCCACCTTGAGCTTCCCCCCCCCCCTCCCTTGTTTTTTTCATTTCCTTGGGTGAAGGACTCGGGGCTCTCTCGGCCCCCCGAGTTTGAGCGAATGCCGTTTTTCTCCGTGTTTCGTCCGATACCTGCCTCCCTTCTTTCTCGTCTTCTCCCACTTTCACACGCTACGATCGCCTCACTTTTTCCTATGAGTTTTTTTTTTCGGATTTTTTCCTTGAATGCAAGTTGCTCTTTCGCGATAGTCTTGCTGTTCCTTTACCTCTCTGTTCTTCATATTAGATCCGGCCCCTCTTTAGTTTTTCTTTAAGTAAGACCTGCCCTTCCCGGAGTTGGCGTTGTTTTTTCCTATGTCTTTTTGTCTCGCGGCCACCATCCCCCTCTTTTACGTGTTTCCCTTTTCCCCAAGATGGGAAGTGCAAGCCTAGGTGCTCTTCCCGAGCTTTATTTTCCCCACCTTCGGTGACTTTTTTTTTTTTTCGTTGCTCAACCACGCGTTTGTGTGTCAGACCTCTGTTTTTCCTTCTTTTCCCCCCCATCCCCCTGAGCGGTAGGCACGGGAGCGGCGGAACTTAGATGTTTTTTTACCCCGCGGGGCTTTGTCTCCTCATACCTTTTCTCCCCGGTTTGGTTTCCCTTAATTATTGGTCTGGACTTGCTTGGCGTTTTTCGAGCCCCAACTCCCCCCCCTTTCCATAGCCCTTTTTTTTACAGGTTGCCGCGCTTGTCGTCCGCGGACGTGCCACCACTTCCTCCGCCCCTTCTCCTGTTTCCTGCAATGAAGGCTATGGCTGTTCTTATTTGTTTTTTTTTCTCCCCCACCCCCCGAAAACTCCTATCCGGGTGGAAGGGTTATGAAGACTCTCACACCTTTTCCTTATTTTTTTGACTTCCCTTTCCTATTTGGCAGCGTCCCAGATATGGCCCGCCTTTTGCCTCCCCTCGGGACTGTCCAAAACACCGTCCAGTTTTTTTCCCTTTCCCTCCCCTCATGTTCCTTTTTTTTCCCCCCCCAACTTGAAAGGGCTCTTTTCGCCCTCCGGAAACGCTGCGTTCTTTATCTTCTTTTGATTTTTTTCAGCCTTTTCGCGTCCTTTTGATGGAATATCTGGCCACAGCCTCTTTTAGGGGCGAGGCGACCCTTCCCCCTTTTGTTTTCACAGTGAGACCAGGTTTATGACATTTTTACGTCCCTTCTCTTCCTCTTTCTCCCTGCCCCCTACAATGATTTTCCCCTTAGAGCCCCCTTTTTTGACCTTCGATTTCAGGTTTTTTTTGTCTTCGTCATCGCCTTCCGAAGGTTTCACCTCCCCATGTTTTGTTTTCCTTCCCACCTTTTTTTTTCCCCCGCTGGTAGTAGATGATTCATGTTTTCTAACCGGACGCCCTTTCACTGCGGGCCACTGCCAAGGTCGGGTTTCTCTCCTCCTCTCCCCTCTTTCCTTCCCCCCCATCGTCTTCCCAGAGAACTTCTCCTTTTTTTTATTCGAATGTTTAGTTTTTTCCTTTAACAACCAGCCGCGGGAGTATCGTCTTCCTTCTTTGATCATTGCCATACAGTGTCTTGGGTCCTACCTTCCCCCCCCATCTACGAAGCCCTGGGTGGATTTTTTTTTCCTTTCTTCCTCCCCCCCTCCTTTCGTAGGTGTCCCGCCGGGTTTGTCAAAACCATTTTTTTTTTTTTAAGGTCGATTCTAAGGACGAGTTTTACGAGCCGCTAGCCTCCCCTTTTCTTTTCCGCACCCCCCTTTTCCCCCGGAGGGCATCGTCGGATTTCGAAGATTTTTTTTTCCCTGTTTCCCTCCGCGATTTCGGAACAACTGGCACGACACGCTGTTTTTTGAGGCTGTTTTCTCTGGTTCGCATTTTCTTGTTTCCACAAGCCCCCTCCTTTTTGTGGTTTCGGGTTCTTCAACTAATTCAAAATCGTGCTCCAAAGCTCTCACCCGTCCATCCCCCTTGGCAGGGTTGATGAGAGTCGTAAGTAGTTCAGATAAGTTTTGCGCCTCCCCTAACCAAGTTTTTGTTGATGCAGTAATCGTTGGTCACCCCCCCCCCTTTCCCCGTTTCAATTTTCTTTTGACATAACTACCGTTGTTTTTTTTTTTGCCGTTTTCGATCCTCACGGTTTCCCCTGTGGTGGATGTGGTTGAAGAAACATCTTTCCTTTCCTCCTTGACTTCTCTTCGGCGCGACCTGTGGTAGCCTTTTTTACCCTTTTCCGTCTCTTCGCATTCGTAAAATGATTTTGGTTTTCTTTTCTCGTCTCCGTTCTTGTTTTTGGCGCTGCTAAAATACCTCAAACTTAGCCCCGTGCTTCTTGCCGACAACCCCCAAGTTGATGATCCATGTTGTCACATTCACTTCCCGTTCTTGCAATGTTTACGATTTAGCCAGTGCTTCAGCACCATTTTTTTCCCCCCCTTTCCACCTAGCTGGCTTTAGTCTTGCTCGTCCAAAGGAAGGGCATTTTTTTTTTTTCATCCCACCTAGTTATCAGCCCCCCATCTCTTTTTTAGGCATTTTTTTCTTTTTTTTGCTTTTTGCAAGGCTCGACGTCTCTGGCGACGGCCCCCCCCTCCCCCCGGCATTCGAGAGAGTTTCGTTGCCCCCCCAAGGGACCATGCGCCCCTTTCTCCCCGACCGTCGTTGTCTTAGTCACACGCTGGGTCGATTTTTCCGCCTTGCTTGTTTTTTCCGGCATCCAGTTGACACTTTCTTCTCTTCCCCTTTTCCCTCTTTTTCAGTGAAAAGTTTCACGAGGGTGTGGATTTTTCTTTTTTTGTCGAGGATAGAGACTTTTTTTTCTCCCCGTTCCCCCTTCCCCCTTTGCAGAGGTCACCCAGAGCTTAAAACCCGGTTTTTCTTTACCCTCATCCTTTTTCCAAACGGACCACAACATTTTTTTCCCCCTCCCTTCATTTCGGGCCGGCCTGGAATCTTTCTGATTCTCGTGACCTGCATCGGACTTCCTTCTCCTGGAATATCATTCCCGATTTTTTCCCGGTACTTGCCTGTCGTTTTTTTCAAGGATATTGGCAATTGACCTTCCTCCCATTTTCACCTCCTTTTTTTTCTCCCCTGTATAGAACTCTTTTAATTTAGATAGATTCCCCCGTTCTTTGCGTGACTGTCTTTGCCCTTTCGTAGGACACTCCGCCCCCCCCCACTCCCCCCCCTTCTCCTCATTGACTTATGAATGCTACTAGACCATAAAGGGGTAGTCCTCTGAGTCCCCGTTCAACCCGGTACGAGGGTGTTTTTTTTCCGGCTCCGTGGAGGAATTCTTTAGATCCCTTCTTCTTTTTTTTTCTTACGAATACTTTGTTTTGCCCCGTCCCCAGCTCTGCGTCCTGAGCAACAACTCTCTTCCTTCCACCCCTTATCGTTATTGTTGTACAATGGTATTTCTCCCCCCCCCCTAAAGACACCCTTCCCTTTAGTTTGGTTGACCTTTCCAGATCAATTTCGTTCCATCAATCCCTCCCCTCCCTTTCTTTTTCAATTCTATTGACCTTTTTTTTTCAAGGCCCGGTTTCTTTCCGGATTGCCGTTTTTTTCTGACAGACGGGCCTAGTTGCTTTCTTCCTTGTCGGTGGTTTCCTTGGTCTCAAATTTTCATAGTGACGCGGACCCTTTTCAACCCCTGGGTGTCGGCCCCCTTTTTTGGTCACGTGTCGGTACTTCTTGGATTTTCTCTCTCCCCCTCGTCTTCCTTTTCTTTGCCCCCCCCCCACCACCCCGCTCGATGAGGTACTCCTTGGTTTTGATGCCCCCTAAGCCTTGTTTTGTTCGACAACATTCTTTTTTATTGCCCCCCTTTCGCACCCCGGTTTCCATACCCTTGCCAATGTCTTTTTCTCGGTTGGCACGCCCCAGTTTTTTCCGCACGAAAGTAACAACCCCTTTTTTCCCCCTCTGTGTTTTTTTTTCTGCTTCTGCGTTGCGGACTCCTCTGAGGAGGCCCCCCCCCGCACGGTCCTTTTCCCCTTTTTTTGTCTGAAGGACTCTCACGTTTTTCCGGGAAGGGGGTCTTGGCGTACGGCGTGACTTTTCTCCTCTCTGGGGCTTTTTTCCCGAATCACCGTAAACCCTTATCCTCCTTTTCCTTATTTTCATTTCTCTTTGTTCCCTTGTCGGAACAGGGCTATCTCTTTCCCCTTCTGCGTCTTCTTTTCCCTACTTTAATGTCCTCCCCGCCCAGATCAGTGCCCCCTTTTTTTTGCTTCTCGACGGACTTTCCCGGTCTTCATGTTTGCGTCTCTCTATCCGATCCTTGTCCCCCCCTCTTCTCCCCCCCCCCCCCCCCCCGATTTCATTTTTCCTGTGGAGGGTTGTATCACTTCGACACAATTTTCTTTTTTCCACCCTGGACTTCTTTTTTTTTCCTTCCAACATTTTGATTGTCCTTGTAGTTTTTGGGCTTCCCTCCTTTTTTTTCGCTCTTTTTTTTTGCCAGTGTTATTGGCCTTTTGGTAACCGCCGTTGTCTGCTTTTCTTTCCTCCCCACTATCCAAGCAACGCTCCTTTCCCCTTTCTTCACCTTCCTCCCACATGGTGTTTATGATTTCGTGACGAGATTTGACAGCAACTCTTTCTCACCCATTGTTTTTTCGTGTCTCCTGCAACAAGAGAGGGACTAACGCGCAGCCTTTTCCCCCTTTCCCCCCCTCTTTTTTTCTGGTCTCTGTAGACGTCGTCTCTTCGTGGAATAACTGGCCTACTTTCCACCTCTTGCTTCGCGGGCTTCTTTTTTCTCACCCCGACATCCCTTGGTGGCCAACGGCACGGTGTTTTTCACCCTCTTTTTTTTTTTCCCCCCCTCTTTTGATGCCCCCACCCCCCGAACCTGTTCCGCTGGTGAACCCCCTATTTTGCTCGTTCCCGAGCCTAACTTTCTTTCCCCAGCTCTTTCTTCCTTCCTTCGCGCCGCTTTTCGCCTTTCCTCCCCCTTTTCCCCCTTCTCCTTCAGACCAAAACTTCCTCTTACGTCATATGACCTGCCTTCAACCCCTATTTGAGTATTCCGCAACTTCTATCGCGATCTGGCGTTGATCCTTTTTCCCTCCCACCCCCTTCCCCTTTTGGATTGCGAAAGCTCCAAACGAAAACTTAGTTCCGTCTTTTCCCCTTCCCGTTTCCGGCGTTTTTTTCTTGTGTCCTATTGATTTTTTTAGAGCTCTCCTCCCCTTTTTTTTTTTTCTTTTTTTTTCGTGAAATCTGGGGGGTTCCCCTTTTCCCTGGAGATTCCACTGTTTTCTGCTGTTCCGTAACCTGCGGTCTTTCTTTGGCTTGCCCAATGTTGTCGCCTTTTTTCGTTACCTTTTCACTCATCCGACTTGCTTTTTTTTTTTTGCACCCTTGTGCAGCAGGCCCTCTTTCAGTTTGCTCTTTCTTTTCCCCCCTTGCGGGTTTTCCCCCCCCCCCTTATAATATCAGTTGTGGCCTTTAAAATTTTTTCCTGTCATTTTTGGGTGTTCTTGACCGGATCCTGCAGCGCAATTCGTCCACCCTGGCCAGGCTGCCCTCCGTTTGCTTCTCATTCCCTTTTTTTTTTTTCCCCACCCGGAGCATTGGGGGTCCCTTCCCCCCCTGAGATTGACTTCTCTTTCAAGTACTTGTTCTTTGTTCGTTCTCACCCCCCCGAAACGTCCCTTTTTGTGGCGGTGGTGAAGCATTCCCCCCCCCTGTTTGCCCTTTTGTTTTTTTCTTGAGGTTAGTTAACTCCTGGCCTTTTAAAGTTCAGGATCGGTCCTCCCGTTCACTTCCCGATTCTGCAGACCACCTTTTTTCTTGATCGAACCCCAACTAGTTTTTCTTCCCCTCCCCACCCCATTTTTTCCTTTCCTGTTAAAAGAAGCCACCAGGTGTGGCATTGGCGCTGCCTTTCCCGTCATTGGCCTTTTGCCCCCTTCTCATGGTCCCGCAACGAGTTCCCCCGTTGTTTTTTTTTTTCTCCCCTTCGACGACCCTTCAACAGAGGCTGATCCCCCCAGCTTGTCATTGTTTTTTCCTTTCTTTTTCAGTTTTCGAGGACGCCCCTTCACGTTTTACCCGCTACCCCCGCGTTAACCAGCTATTGTTTTAGTTCCCCCCTTCTCCCTTACTTCAGATGTTGGTCGGAAGCTTTCTCGATTTCCGCCTTTTTTTTTAACTCCTTTTTTCTTGATCCTTTGTTTGAGAGTCTTTCTCTTTTTCTCCCTTTGGTGCTATACGAGCCCCCCGGGGCACCTTTTTTTCCCCCCCCCCTTCTTTTTTATCCTTCCTTATCTTATACAGGACTCCCCCTGCCCTGTCCCCCTTTCCGTTCTTTCCCTTTCTTCTTCCGGTTTCAACGATCGCGGGACCCCGCGAGATATTTTTACCTTTGTACTGTTTTCGATCTTCCTTCCTTTTCGATTGGAGACGGGTTGTTCTATGGGTGTATGGACCCCACGGCTCGATTCCTTTTCTCCCTTCCCCTTTTTGAGGTCTTTCTCCTTCTCCACCTATAGTCTACGTGACCGGTTTACATTTTCTCGGAAGTTTTTTCCCCCCATCGCTGTTCAAGACGTTTCTTTTCAGCGAGCAAGTGCATTGACCCTTTTCCTTCTTCACTCCCTAGGCCCCTTTCCCCCCCTGATAGATGCGGGAAGAGTTTTTTTTCCTGGGAATTGTTCCGCGTTTTTGTCCCAAACTTGGGCCGTATGAATTTTACTGCTTTTTTCCGTCTCCCTTTCTTTTTGGCTTCACACCCGTATTCCTGACCGGTTTATTTTGTTGTTCGTTCTTGTTCTCTTCTTTCATCGTCCCATTTCTTCTTATCCCCCGAGAAACAGCCTCTTTTTCCTCTTCTAGTTTTACCTATTACCCCCCCACTTACATTCTTCTATCCCTCTGCTCTCACTCCTGGGGAGTGTATGCGTATTCTCCAAAACCTTCCCCCCTTTTTTTCTTTGCAATCTCTTCCCCTCCTCCTCTTCAGTTGTTGTTTTTTCTGAGATTACAACGGTTTTTCCTTTTTCTTGGTGTTTTCCCTCCCCAACCAGAGTACCCCTCACGTCTTACCTATTCCTTTTTTTCTGCTTTTTTTGAGCTTTGTTGTGCCTACGTTGACACCTTTCGCCTTTCTCGTGTCCTCTGTGACCCCCTAGTTGTTAGGAGTTTCCCTCAGCTTGTTTTCGGGAATTATGCTCCCCCTTCCCTCCCCCCTTTTCCTCCCGGACTTTTTTTTTGGAACGACAATTATTATTTGAACTCCTCTGCTTCTCCTCGGTACGTTCCCTCTCTTCCCCCATTTTTTTTCCAAATAATCCCCCTCACCCCCCCTCCGGTTCTTCCTTTGTCTTCGTCCTCGGCGTTATTACACGCTCCTTGGGCATTTTTCTTTTTCAGGCTTGAATTTTCCTCCTCTTCAGCGATTCCAGATTAACAACTGTTTTCCCTTCAATCCCGGCGTTTTTTTTTGCGACCTTCCCTCTTGTTTTGTCCCCCTCCTACCTTTTTCATGAGAACAGGACGTCGAAGAGACCGGCATTTTCCAAACACTCTCCCCCTTTTTCCTCCCCCGCCACCCTAGATCTCCACCTTCGTGTTTCTTTTTCGCTTCGCGGCTTTGTTTTGCTCATCCCCTCCCCTTTCCTTTTTCTCTCTCTCCTCCTCCCTTGCTTTTAATAGAGTTGGAGCTCCCTTTGACTCATAACCCGGTCCCAACTGGCATTGTTTTTGCCATGTGTCTTCCCATTCGGCATTCGTTGGGCCAACGACCAAATTTTCCGCCCACAACCTGTTGCGCCCCCCTCCCCCATGTCAGGGCAAAGGTCCTTTCCCATATTTTCCCCTTGACTGCCCATTAGCCTCATATCCGTCCTTTCGCAGGCTTCAACATAGCGGTTGATTAGTTCTTTCCCTAGTTTTACCCTTAGGAGTATGGGTAAACCACCCAAGCCCCTTCCCCCTTCATGCCCCCCTTTCTTTTTGCGGTATCCTCCGTTCGTGATTTACGGCTTCGGCTCCGTTTTTTCCCCCCTTCCCTTTTTTGCTTCCCTTTCGGAGGCCTAGAATACACTATTCCTTCTTTTGGAAGTTCTGCCCGTTCCTCCAGCAATGCGTGGTTTTTTCGTATTTTTTCCTGAATTGGCTTTACCCCTTCCTTCTTTTTTTTTTCAACTTGAGGATTGATTCTCAGCGGCGTTGTTTCGTTTTCCTTTCGTGGATTGACCTGGGACTTTTCCCCCCTCTTCTTTTTTCTTCCTTTTTTCCCCTTTCAAAGGAGAGTAAACCCTCCTTTCTTTAGAAGTTTGCTCCTCCCTTCCCCCTTACCAAAGGCCCCCCCCTCCCCTCATGTTTATGGTTTGATCCCCTGCCGATCCTTTTCCCCCTCCCCCCTTCGCCTTAATCTTCTAGCCAGGTATTTTTCCGATACTTTCCGGCCCCTTCCTCCGAGTCCCTCCCCGCCTTGGTTTCAGACGGAAGAGGCTTTATCTTTTTTCGGCCCCTCATGTTTTCCCCAGGTACCCCAGGGCAGCCCCCCCGGTTACTTCCCCCTCAATTCATTCAGGAGTCCCGTTATCCGCTTTTTACGTCGTCCTTTCTTCTTCATAGTCGAGTTGTTTACGTGCCCCTCCAGACCCTCCGATTTTGTTTTCCCGTTGTTGTTACAAAGGGCTTTCCAGGACTTTCCTCCCCCCCCTTTCTTTCTGTCTCCAACGGGGGCCGCGTCCCCGTTTCTCTCTGCCCATGGCCTCTTTTTCTCCGGTCTCCCTGGGGACATCCCCCTCTGTTGCCCTTCTAGAAGCGCTGTGCGTGGTTGGGCCTCCCTGTTCTCGAACCCCCCCCCCTTTATCCCCCTCTTCTCCCCCTTTCCCCGAAGCCTGCGAGTCGTATTGAACGATTACGGTCCGGCTGGGGCTCTTCCTCTTGTGTTATTTCTCAGCGAAGCTTTTCGGCCGCCTCTTCTTTCGTTTTGATGAAGTCCTCTTCTCTTTTTGGGCATGTATAATTTCAAAGTTGATCCCGGGAAGTTCCGTCGAGTCCATTTGGCGTCCTCCCCTTCCGCAAGAGCCGTTTCCCCCCTTTCCGGTTGGACTTTTTTCTTCCCGTCCTTTTCCCCGAGATATCGACTTTCCTCCAGGTTCTTTTCTGCCACTTGTCTTCTTTTTCCCTTTCGGAACTGACGTTTTAGTCCCACGATTTCCCCCTTTTCCGGTTTTCTTGGTCCCCTCTGTACCCGTTGTCCCCCAGTTGGACGTTCCTTTCCCTCCACCCCTGATGTCTATTTTTCCCCTTTCGCGAGCCCCCCCCTTTAAGTGCTGAGAATTGAACCGGTACCCTCCTTTTTAGATTCATTTCCTCCCACGGCGCCCCCTTCCACTCCTTCGCCCTCCTCCTTTCCGTTCCCCCCCCGAATTTTTTTCCCCCCTTTCTGGTTGCTTTTTGAGGAGAAGCTGTGTTCAATTTTTTTTTTATTTTTTTTTTTTGACTGATTTCTTTCTGCCCCCCACTCTGGAGCCTCACCCCTCCGCCCAGCACGCGGTGACCTTTCGTCCTGTTCTTCCCCTTTCTTTTTGGCTGGTTTTTGATTCCTCCCCTTTGCTGAAATCATAAAATTCCCCAATAGCATACATTTTTGCTTCTTTTTCCTTTCTTTTTCACCCCCCCGACATTTTCCAGGTGGGCTTTCACCCCCCCCTGCCCCCTTCCTTTTTTTCACCCCTCTTTCCCTTCCCTCTTGAGCACCCAGGCCCCTACGAAATCGTGTTTTCAGAATTTCCTTTTTTCTAGTTTCCAATTTGGAGAGCGATTTTCCCCTGCAGCCGTGTGTTTTCCCTTGCGCCAGCTGATTAGCCCTTTCCCCTTTCCCCCTTTCCTTTCTTTCCCTCCCCCCCCCCTTTTGATAGTGATAAGTTTTTAGATTTTATTTTCCTCCTTTTTTCCATCTATTTCTCCCCTGTTTTTTGTGAACTGTCAACTCTCTTTTCACGATCTCTTGCTTTTGTTTCTTTCCTTTCCGCCATCTTGTCTTTTATACCGTGTTACTCCAGAATTCTTCTTTTACTGTTCCCTCCGCCCCCCCTTTACCCCCTGCGCCGTCTTGTTTTTCCTTTTTCCTGTCGCTCTTGGATTCGTCTTTCTCTCTTCCCCTGACAGCTTGAAAGGGTACTCGTTTAAGGTGAAGTTACTTTAAAGCGTTGTTTTTCTCCTCTTGCCCCCCGTCTGATGTTTTTTTCGTCCCCCCCCTTCCCTTCTTGTGAGCATCAACAATCACTGGTGTCTCCATTTCTGTTGTGTCCTTTCCTTGTTAATTTTCCTCGATTGCCCTTTTTTAGGGACTGTGATGCCCCTTGTTCGTTAAACCCCCTCTTTTTTCTTTTCCTTTTCGCGATTGGTCCCCCCCCCCCTCCTTTCTTCCCCTTCTTTTCCCCCCCCCCCCCTTTTTTGTGAAGGGACGTATTTTTGTTCCTCTACCTTTCTTTTTCCAGTTCAGGAGTCCCCCATTCACTTTTCATCCAGCCTGCGCTGTTTTTTTTGGCCTTCCTTCCTCCCTTTTTCTTCTTGTTACGTCCATGGACAGGCAATCTCCCCTTGCTTTTCTTGTGGTTTTGATCTTCTCTTTTGCTTCGGATCCCCCCCCCCTAACCGTTCTACTTTTTTTCGGTTGTCCTTTTCTTTTCCGGTCCCTTTTTATCCCCCAACAATTAGGGAACTGAGTTCCTAGCCGCGCGCTCCCTCCGTTTCTTGAAGATCTTTGAGCCCCTTCCCCCTCCGGCACCCCCGAGACTTTTCCCCTTGTCCTTCCCTCCCCACCCTCTTACTCCCCCTCCACCCCCCATCTGAAGGTACCGGTCCATAACTACCCTCCTTTTCTCTATTTTCCCTTTTTTTTTTCTCCGCACCGCGCTGATTTTCTAAGTGCTTTCTTCCTTGTCCTCCGACTTTCTCCCCCCTTTCCTATAGAAGAAATTTCCAGAAACGTTTAAGGCTCCCCGTCCTTGCCCCCCTTTTTTTTCCCATTTACCGTTTTTCTCGTTCGAGTGGCCCTCCCCCCTCTTTTTTTTCCCCACCACCTGTGTTTTCTCATATAGTCCCATTTCCTTTTGCGTGTCCCTTCCCCTGTGCTTTTCCTTCCGCCTCCCTGCGGTTTACCCCCCCCTGTGGTTCTTTTTTCTCCCCCCTTTTTTTGGTGGTAGAGTTGATTTCTTCCCTTGAACAACCCCGAATTGCTGCTTTTTTTTCCCCCTTTGCACGTTTCGGGTTTACCTTCATTCCCCCCTCCTCTTTCCCCTCCTCCCCCCCACGTCCCCCCCCCCCTTATTCAACTCAGTTCTGAGCTTTTTTCTCAGGCCTTTAATAGTAGGCACAACAAAGGACCCAGGGCGAGTTAGGGCCCCCTTGCTTCGATCGTTCTGCGAGAGGGACGCATGCCATTTTTTTTTATTTCCCCCTCCCCCCATTTCTTATTTTCCCTTTCCTGTGTCTTGGAGGATATCGGACCCCTCTTGTATCTCAACCTCTGTTTTTCCCACCCTTTTTACTGTCGCCTGTCCTCCTCCTCTCTTCATGGCAATTAGTGAATACAGCATGGGCCCTCTTTCTAGTCCATTTTCCCTTTTTCCTTTTTTTTTCCCCTTACCCCTCGATCTTCCACATTGGCCTTGTACGTTGGTGCCCCTTTGTTTCCCTTTATGTGCGGGGGATCTCCTTTATCTGGTTCCCACAATCAGTCACAGGCAGTGTATTCGCCGCCTCTGTCTTATTAGGTGTTCGGTTAGTGCGAACTATTTTCGCACCCCCCCATGACTTGTCGATTCTTCGCACGATCTACCGGGTCGGTCTTCGGTTTTGTGGCCCCCCCAAGAGAGACAGCTAGCCCTCCCTTCTTGGTCTCCACCCTCTTCTTGTCTTGTGTTTTTATCTCCTCGCTGACAAGTCTAGTTGTGTTGGTCTCCTTCTGTGCTCGTTTGTCCGGTGGACACCGAACCCCCCCCAGGTTTTTTCTCAACGGAAACACCGTCTTTCTGGGTACTAGAGATGACATGTTGCATTCGGAGTTCCCCCCTTCCCCCCCCCTTTTTACCCCCCCAACCTTGGTCCCCTTTGCATATATATATTTTCCATCATCCGTTTTTTGATGTCTGGCTCCCTTCCCCGGTTTTTGTTAAGCCCAAACATACGGACTCCCCCCTTCCTTCTTTTTTCCTTTCTGGGTCCGGTCCTGCTCTTTCCCTTGAAGCAACTTCCCTTCCCTTCTCCCCTCCCATTTTCTGAGTGCTCTTCCTCGTCGCCGAATGTTCTCCCATTATTTGCTCCCAATCCCTTCCCACAACCTCCTCCGTTGCCTCCCTTTTTTTTGTTCTCCCCTCTTGCTTACGTCCCCAGCTCCCTCTTTGTGACCTCTTCGCCCCGAGTTTTCCATTTCACCCGACCACCCTCTTCATTGTCCCCACTTCGATTCTTCTTTCTTATGGGTCCCGTATCCTTACAAGAGATCACGTTCCTGAAGCGACAAAACCATCGTCCTCCTTCCGGCGACTGTCTGACCGTCCCTCCCCCTTTAATTGGTCTTACTGACTTCTTTTTTTCCTCTACTACTCTTCTTTTCGACTAAATAATACATCAACCTTTCTATCTGAATTTCTCTTTTAGGCGTTCCCCAACCCATTATAACTTGCGTGTGATCCCCCCCTCCCTCCCCTCCTCCTCTTTAGATGATGATGATTTTTTTCCCCCCCGACCCTTCTATTTGACCTTCTCTCCCTTTAGCTTTGCAGTCCAGGCTTTTTCTCCTCTTCTTTCTTGCTCCTGCGTATCTTTTTATGTGGCCCTTACTTCCTTCCCTTGTGCAGTTTTTGCCGGTGCGGCGCCCCCTCTTCCTTTTTTTTTCCCTTTCCCTCCCCCCCCTAGCAGAACTCGGAACTGTTTCCCACCCTTCCATTGTCTTGGACCCCGTGGACTGGTTATGTTTCTCCTCCCCTCCCCTCCTCCAACGACGTTTTCCCCTTTCTTTAGAGAAGAGCCCCCCGAGGTTTTGAAACAGGGTACAAGGTTGTATTTTGCCACCTCCCCTCGACTTGCCCTGTACGGCCATTCCCTTCCCTTCTCATTTCTCAGTTTTCTAGTTTTCGGGGCTTGATAGAACTAGTGTCTGACATTCTTATTTCCTTCTCAATCATTGCGCGAATTTTCAGGTCCTCCTCCGATTCGTCTTTCAAAAGCCTCGTTGTTCAGTAGTAATGTTTTTTGTCTCCCCTTTTTTCAGCATTTGGTTTGTCTTCTTTTTCCGATTGTTTAGATCAGTTTTTTCGTTGTTTTCTCCGGTCTTCGGCTCTTTCCCTGAAGGTTCAAACTTCCCCCCCCCTGGCTTTCGCTCCCCATAGTCCGGACTGTTTTGTCTCCGTCTCCCTCCCCCCCCTTCCCAAAACAGAATCCTTTGTTCTTTTTTTTTTTTTTCTTCATAGTGTCCGATCCTTCGTCGGCCCATCTTTGCCTTATCTCTCCTTCTACTTTTTGTCCCGTCTTTTGGCCTTGCATCAGCATTCGACTATTTTTTTTGCAATTGGCTCCAAGGGCTTTTTTCCCCTGGCGGTGCCTGCTTTTTTTCCTCCCTTTTTTTCCTCCCATTTTTCCCCTCTCAAATGCATCGGTTCGGGAAACGACTTGATCTTTTTTTGGCCTTGCCCCGCCGGTAGAGCAGCTATTCCCTTTTTTCGCTCACTGCTTTTTCCCTGCTTTGTTTGTTATTTGCCTTTGCAAACCCGCCCTATCTTTCTGTACCCCCCTTTTTTCCACTCAATGTAGCCCCCTGGTCAACCTTGGTCTTTCCCCGCCCGACGGGTTTTCGCCCCCTTCAGGACGCTCCTCGTCTCAGGGCCCCCTCCCCCCCCCCCCCTCTTTTCCCAATCTCCCTTTCCCCCCTAAACCAGAGGTTCGTTTGTTTCGGCGGTCGTTGGCGCGGCCTCCCATTTCGAACCTTTGACTCCCCGTCCCCCCCCGTTCCCCCGTTCCCTTTTCTAAGGACGTCCGTTCGACGGGCGTGGTCAGCGGTGATTTTTGCAAGCCTCTTCTTGCTTTTTCCCGCCATCACGCCTGAATGGACGGTTTATTTTTTTATTATGTTTTGCCTGCAATGGGTCCATTTGTCCCTTTTCCTCCAGGGTCATTCAGTCCGATGTTCCTGCGCGACTCTTGGTAATTTTGTTTTCAGTGTTTTCCTTTTTTTTAACATGTCCTGCATTCCGCGGGCGTCCGGATCTCTCCCTCCCCTTCTCCCCTTTCAGGTACGTCTACTATGCGATCCCTGTCTTTTGTCCCCGCTTTCCGTGCAGGGCGGTGGGGCTCACTCTGATCCCCCCCCCCTTTTTTTTTTGACCTTCCTGCGGCCCCCGGCCACCCTTTTTTTTGGGGGGGCGGTGCGCTCCGCGTAGCAAGGTGTTTTTCTCTTTCCCATGTTTTACCGCCGTTTTTTCGACTACCAAAAGGTCCCCGTCTCCCTACCTCTCCCTCCTACATGGTCACCGGTCGCCGTCGCTGATTCCTTCTCCCTTTTGACCCCCTCCCTCCCCCCCAGTTTAGTCTCATTGCTGCCCTCCTTCCCCAATCACCCCCCCCTCACCCTTGTGCCACCATTTCGTCTCTTGAGATTTTCGTTTTCCTTGTCTTGCGTTGAGACTCCACTCCCCCCGGCTTCCCCCCCCTTCCCCCTCACCCCCTTCTCTTTCCAAGTGCGTCCTAGTATATGCGTGGTTTTTCTCCGGTGATTGTTCTCCCTCCCTGTTGATGTCCCTCAAAGAATTGTCCGCCTCTCCCGTCCTGACG
>Ga0179593_1362288_pt1 | contig 17069 bp, 28 predicted proteins | sample CZODoug2_1_08_16_FD_185931 | JGI IMG/M metagenome (GOLD analysis project Ga0179593, IMG submission 185931) | Vadose zone soil fungal communities from Angelo Coast Range Reserve, California, USA - CZODoug2_1_08_16fungal (PacBio error correction) | ecosystem: Environmental > Terrestrial > Soil >... | reverse complement strand
CTCGGAAATCCTCCCCCCCCCCTCCTAACTTCGCTGTATGCCCCCCCCACCCCTTATCGAATCGGTGGATAGCGTCAGTTTAACTCCGGCTCTACCCTTTCCCCTTAATCCGGTTTTCCTTATTTCCTACCTGCGATCTCACGGGTCCCCCCTCTAATTTTGGCCCTCTAAAAAACAAAACCCTCCCCCCACCGCCTCCCCCCCCTTTTTTCTCCTAATCCTTCCTCCTTTAATTACCCCCGTCAGCGCATATGTGTCGCGCTCGGGCCTAACTTTTTTCACATCCCCTCCACCAGCAGAAAATCCTCCCCCTTTCCATCGTCTTATCTCTCTATTTTTTTCTCTTTCTATCTCCCCAAGTCTTATGATCGCAGGTACCCATCCTCAGTTGGCTTGCCTAAGGCACCTTCCCCGATCCCCTCTTTTCTTCCCGACTCACGCCGGTCGTTCTACCCCCTCCCCCCGACCCTCTCCTTCTGAATCATCGAGACTTTCCCTCCCCCCAGAATGCTCTTTTAGTCCTCCCCCTTCTCAGAATCATGGGGGTTTTGGTGTCCCGACAAGTCCATATGCCTTCCCAAATTATTTGTTTTTAAGATAACCTGTTTGTTCCTCCTTTACGAGAGGCCGAGCCCTCTTTCTTTTTGCTTCAGGGATTTTGAACCTCCCCCACGTCCCTTAGCCACCATCTTTAATTCCCGAGTTTTCCTTGAATTCCTACCTGGATGGTAACAACTTTTTTCAGTACAATTTTTTTGACCTTCGAATGGGAAGACATGTGCTTGCTTACTTACTTCTTTTATGATTCGGTTTCCCCCCATCCCCTAACCCCTTTCCCCTTCAATTGCCCTTACCAAAATCGGTCCTCAATCTTCCTCAAGCACGAATCGGACATCCCCTGGTCGCAAAAAAGAAGGATTTCAATTGATCCTTTTCCAAACTTCTCCAGATCTCCTCCATTGAAGTTGCGTCGTTTCCCGCTTTTCCCCCTTTCTCATTTTATACAGTACAAGTCTTACATTCCGCAAGTGTTCTCTTCCTTTCTGGCCATAATTTTTCGAGTCTCCCTATAACGGATCACATCTCTTGACAAATTGCTCAGCCGTCTAAGGAGGAGACCGAAACCCTTTCTCCCCTCTCTCACTAGATTTTTTTCGACCGATTCTCCCCCCTCCCCGATTGCAAGTGTCTCAGCACACTTCTCTATTCGTGATACTGCCTCAATCACTTCCCCTGCCCACTGATGATGAGAGATGTACAAAAGCGGGCGTAAATCTCTCACCTCTTCTTTTTTACTAATGAAAGAACGTCGTCCCCCAATGCTTAGGCTTCGTCCGACCGCCGTCCTTTTCTCAAGTCCGGGTTTTTACGTTTTTCTGTGTTAGTCGGCGGCCATTTCCCTCTAATCCCTCCCCTCCTTCCTGGCCTCCAGGTTCTTCTAGGTCAATTTTCGCGAACTCTTTTTTTCCCCCTCCCAAAGGGGGCCGATGAATGGCTTGCAAGCTTACTTCCGCCCCCCCTTTTTAACTGCTCGACTTTTTTTTTTGTTGTTCTGACATTACTACTCCCTTTTGCCGGTTCGGTTTTTTCCCACCCAAATGTAGATCCCCTCGGAGAGTTTTTCTCATGGAGAAGCATTCTACGACTCCCTTTTTTTTTACTTGGCGCGCACTCTACCCCGTCTGATGCTTTCTTTTTTTATCTGAGGTCCCCGCAGCAATTTCTTTCTTCACTATCGCAGCTCACTCCCCCCCCCTATCCCTCGATTTCTTGTTCTCTGTTTACCCCTGCTCTTTTCTTCGTCTCACAGTCCTTCTTCCTCTTTTGTTTTTTTTGCTCTCTTTTACCTCTATATAGTCTCCCTTTTCCCCACCAGGCCCGCCTTGGTGTCTCTTTTTTCTGCCTCATATCGCCGTTCATTCGCTCCCAAAAACATTCGTTTTCTGCCCTCCCGTAAGAACTACGCGACATTCATACCCCTTTTGTCAGGACCTCCCCTTTCGTTCTTCCTTTTTCGATCCCCCCCCCCCTTGCCGCCTTTTCCGGCGGTTTTTTTTATTAGATGAACCCCACAGCCTTTACTGTGATTGAAGAAAGAAAGATGACCGAATTTTGGTCTCTGCGGTGAAGCATGTAACCCCTTCCTCCCTAACCCTCCCCCTTTGATCGGTCCTCCTGCTTTCATGCCCTATTTTAGAAGGCCCCCCAACGATCCTCCCCTAGTACTTTTTCTCCTGCCCCCAAAAAGATGACTTTCTGTGATTGATTTGCTCCGTCCCTCTTTTCCTCCCCCCTGATGGGTTCAAGCCACCTCCAGCTCTCTTCTGCGCAGTTATGTTTTTGGTGATATCTTTTCTTCCTCCTCCTTTTTTTCTCTTTCTTTCCTTCCCTTCGATGCATCGGTAACTGATGGCGGGGTGTTTCCCTTCCCTCCTTCACGTAGATCCTTCATGTAACTTTTTGCCTCTTTTTTCTTTGCATCTTTTCTTTGCGTAAGCGAACCTATTCCCCTTACTCGGTGTGGCGCACTTGCTTCGTGCCCTCGATCATTTTTTTTTCTTGGTTTTGATTTTACCTCTGGTGATTGCTTTTCTTTGCCCGAGGTAAGGCATCTAGGCACTTCCCTTCTTTGCATTCACCTCGGGAATTTGGACTTTAAGAGAAAGCTCCGCATTCCCCCTCCCCCTTCTTGAGGGGTCTAGATGAGTTCTGGCATAGTTTCCCTTGACCCCTTTTTCATTACTTCTTTTTTTTCTTTTCTTTTGCGGATTGCGGACGGGCTTTACATCTGTTGGTCTCAAAGCAAGTTCCTTCGATCCTTCCCGGCATTTCCCCCGCCACAACAGCTTCATTTGGTTGTCCCATCCTTTTCCTTTTTTAGATCGAGGTCCTTTCCTCTCCAAAAATCGCTTCTTTTTCTCTTCCAAATCGCTTTTCGGTTCATACCGCCCGTTCAGCTGATCTCCTTCTCTTCCCTGTGGCCGGAAGGGCTTGGCGGACTTCTTTCCGGAGAACACATACCCTTCTTGTCTCCGCTTGAACGTTATTCTAGCTCTCTTTGACCCCCCTAAGGTCCTGTGTGATTCCCTAGTGTAGTCCTGACCCCTCACCTCCAGATTTGGTCGGCGTTTTGGCGCTTCCCTTCCCTGGAGGCTCCTTAAGTGTCCCCCTCGGTTGGCGTTTCATCTTCCTTCCAGCAGAGGGGCTAAAGGGTTTTTTTCGGTTTTTGTCGCCCTACATCTTACTGCTTCTTTCGAACCTTTCAGCCCCGGTACTGCATTTCCTGTTCACGTTTCGAGGTATCTTTGCCAGAGACCCTTTTCCTAATTTTCTTGTAAGGAATCCCCTATTCCTTTTCGTGATCATAGTCTCCTGTAGAAGGGTGATTTCCCTCTCATCTACCCTAGGGGCGTCCTTTCCTCCAAGGTTGTCTATGAGCAATTTTAAATGCCGTTTTTGGATCTTGATCCTTGATTCAGTCGGTTGTCTCCCTTCCGTACAGGAGTTAGATGATCCTTCTCGATTTGGTCTCCCCCCTTCTTCCCAGTTTCATCTTCTAGCTAAGGGTTCCTGAGAGGTTTTTATCTAATCACTAGCCACTCTTCTGCCCTTCGAATTCGGAACCGTTTTTTTCTCTCCTTTCTCCTTTTTGAGATGGAACGACTGGAGGGCTTCCCTTCGCCTTCCTGGATCGGTCCTCCTTCCCTCCTACTTCGCTTTCCCCTTCAATAAAAGTGGATCCTTCTGTTTACAACTCTTGTGCTCTTTAGTGCCGATGTATGACCTATTTAGGACCTCCTTCTTCTTCGAAAGGACGTTTTTGAGAAACCATCATTGCCTCCGTTGTGCCTCTGAAGTTCTTCCAGAAGTCCACCCCATTTTCCTTTCGCCCGCCAGTAAAACATGTTCCGCTTCTTCCCCTCCTTCTTCTGTTGGCGGTCTTTTTTATTTTTAGTTCACGTTCTTTTCGCTTTGTTGGCATCGGCCTCTTCTTGATTGAATTTCCTGAATTTTCCCTTCCTCTTCTTCTATCTCTTTAAGTTGTCTGTTGTCCTTTCCTCTCTCCTCTGCTCGAATATCCTTTCCACAGCAGTTCTCTGTTTCAATCTCCTCTCTCTTTTCCTTCTACTTTTTTGGTGGTTATTTCTTTCCTACCCGTCGAATTTTGTCATGGAACCATGTAGTGCCTGTTCCTTGATTCTTTTAGTCTCAAAATTCTTATTGGAACGTCATTCCCTTTTTATCTTTGGCGCTTTTCCTCTTTTTTTGAGCGCCCTCTATATTGTATGGGCTTTTGATGTGTTTGAGTTGCTTTTCCAATTTCGGTCTCCTCACTCCTTCATGGAGGGTCTTTATATCCTTTATTGACGTTCCTCTATTTTCTTTTTACGAGACTGCCCCGGCTTTTGGTTCTGCGGTATTCTTCCCCCTTTTTTCAGATGGCTTTTCTTGCAGGCGCGGAAAGGCCCATTTCCATCGTCTTTCCTTTTTTCTCCACTGCCCCTTCTCGACCCCCCTCTTTATGGTCGTTTTTTTGTCATCTCGTTCTTGTTATTTTCATTCCTGAGCTTACACTTCTCTTTTTTCCCTCCCCCCCCTCCCGTTGTTTTTTCGAGCTCTGTCCTCTTCGTACTAACCCCTCTCCCTCGAGTTTCTTCCCCCCCCGACGCATAGACTCGGTTTCTTCTCGTGCCATAGATTCCTCCTGCCATCTCCGTGTTTTAACTTCTGTCCTCCTCCCTTTCCCTCGATTTCCCCTCGAGAATTTCGGCCCATAGCCACCACAGAAGACCCACCTCTCCCTTCACGTCAATAATCTTCCTTTCTTCATATAGACCGTTTCTTTTTTCTTTTCAGTGCCCTGCGCAGAGTCACGACTGTCCCCATCACACAAAGCCCTACCCTCTCTCACCCGCAGCGATGCTTTCGATCTCCCCCCCCTCCGTGATGATAGAGGTCCCCAGCAGAGTTTTTCCCTGCCCTTTGTCCCGCATTTTCCTTTTTTTAACGACAGACTCTTTTTCCACAACACCCTGACCTGATCTGTCTGCCCCTTTCCTCTCATGAAGGGATTGTCCATAATGTCCCTTCTTTCTTGTGAAAGACTCCCCTACCAAGCTTCTTCCAGTCACAGGCCCCTGGGCGATCCTAGAAAAATGCTTAATGTCCTCAACGTGAATCGCCTCTCGAGTCCTTTCAGGCCGGCCCTTAACGACACGCCATCTCCACTCGTTTCCCCCTACGTCAGGTTTTATTGACTCTACCCAGTGTTGGACCTCTTCGTTTTTTCCCACCTTCTTTCCCGGAAATCTTTTTGTGAATTCTCCTTAGTAATTGGCTTTTCTTCTTTGACCTGCTTCTTTTTCACCCCACTCTATCGCCACTGTCATCTGCCACCTGTGACTCATAAGCTCCCTTCCCTCAGTAAGATTGCACTACCCTTTCTTCGTTTGCCACAACTTTTCTTAAATTTGATTTCCATCTTTCCTTGAGCCAGGATCGTTTCCTCCCCTCCTCGCAGTTACTTCGCTTTTCAGACTCCATTATATCTTTCCAAGTTTAGTACCTTTCCGAATTTTTTTCTTCCTTCCTCCTGAAGAAAGCCCGTTGGATCTTGTAGAGTCTTGAAGATCCCCCCCTATCTTGCTGAATTGCGCTCTCTCTACGGATGATGAACTCCACTCATTTCTTTTCACAAGATCTCCCCTCTTTTCTTAGCACAAGACTCCTTCATTTTTTCCCTTCCCAACCCCGCCCCCTCAGTTTGCCCTGCTCCCGTCAAGATACACGTACGGCACTTATCACTTTTGCTCTTTCCCCGTTGGGAGGCAAACTCGCACCAAGATTTTCTTCCCTAATCATAAACTCCACCCGTCAACCCCTCCCTACGATGCGAAGAGAGAATTGCTTTCGTTTTCTTCCCCACCCCTTGGGGTGTTAATGGGGTCTGGCCCCCTTCTTTCAAGTGATCTCTTCCCCCCATAGATTCCTTTCCCTCTAGTCATTCCTCCACGGGATGACAGTAGAGGCAACGGCCTCTCCCTATCCCGTGGGAGAAACACCGTACACCTTTGAGTGTACAGCTGGCACCGGCGGCCCTACTAGCAAATTACCAGTTTGACCTATTGACGATATCCCCTCTCAAAGATTGAGGGTGACTTTTTCCCGATCCTCCTCGAGATTCCCCCTCGGTCTTTTTTTTCTATCCTTGATCTATCTTTTTTCCCTCTAAGGTCGCAATCTGACTGAGGGGTATGTCGTTCCTTTCCCTCCCTCCTTTGCTCTCAAGTTTTTAGAAGCTTTTCTTCTCACGATCTTTTTTTGTACTACTCCCCCCTTTTTATGGCGGGTCCCCACTCGGAACTTTCTATAGGGTCGCTGCCTGCTCTTTTGAGCTACTTCTATATTTTCGGCTCCTCTTCCCAAGGCAGTCGTTGGTTTTCGATCGGTTTTCCTCTCCCTCATGCACAACGGCGGATGGCGAAATCTTTTTCTTCTCCGGCCGCCCCCCCCTCGCCCATCCTAGGCCCTGGCCAGCCGTCCATTTACCCTCTATGCAAGCCTAAGCTTTCCATTCCGCTCATCCCCCTATGATTCTGAGGCTTTCTCTACCCTACTGCAGAAGGTTTTTTCTGCTATTCCCTTCCTTCAGGCGTTCTTTGCTGCATTATTTCTTACTACTGCTTAAATACACCCTCGACCTCTCTTTTCTCCTCCCCCGCCGCTTCCCCTGGCCATAACTTCCCCAAACTCCGCTCCCCCCCCCGCTCTGCGCAGTTCTCCCCCAAAAGATTGTCATTTTTTACCCCCATCTTTTTTCTGTGAGAGATATAGATTATGATGGCTCCTGCTTTTTCCCTCCCCCTTCGCGACATCACGATTTCCCTCTCCTTTGTTTCTTCTTCTCTCCTGTGTTTTCTCGCTATCACCCTCTACGCTGCTTGCGTTTGCTCAATGAGGATCCTCTATCTAGATCTCGTTTCCTCCCCCCTCCACGCCTAGGCAGAGGACCCAATGCATCGGTTCTTTCATCTCTTCTGGCAGGGTGCAATGCGACCTTTGGGTTGCGGCTCCCCTCCCCTTCTCCCTCTATCAGTAGGCTTCTCCCCCTTGTTTTTATGACCTTCATTTACTGTCAAAAAGAGCGAATCTGAGAGGCCGTTTTTTTTTTTGCATCAACTTCGGTTTGGCCGTTTTCCCTTTTGAAAGCCCCCTTTTGCGTTCTGTGAGGTGTCTCTTTTTTTCAGGGAGGGCCCCCTTTAGGACCTGCACCTTCGTTGCGGAGCTTCTTCTTTTCCTCTGGTCGCCCATTCTCCGTGTGCCGGTCCCTCTTCCTTCAAGTCGAACCCCCTGGGCTTTTTTCTTTGTACCGCTCCTCTGAATCCTCGCCACGCCGGACCTTGTTCTCGAAAAAGATCTCCCTTGTCTCCTTTTTCCTCTCTTTTTCGGGATTGGGGTGAAAGTCTTCCTATCGTGCCTTTCATCGCGAAGTCTCTCCCTCCCTCTAAGCCTCCATTGCCGGATCGAGATCTTTCATTTACTGATCTCGAGTTTCGTCGACAAAATACTTCCGTTTTCCTTTTCCGTGGTCGGATAGAAAGCGCCCTCCCATCTTTTCTCTTTTGCGTCTGTCGACTTCTTCTTCCAATTGCGTTCTTTTTCCGGTAACCCTCTTTTTTTTTTGCTGCCGTTCAAAGGTAAGAGGGCCGCCACGGGTTTCTTTTTTCGAACAAGAATTTCGAATATTCCCTTTTACTCCAGACAGGTTTCCTTCCATTTTCCACTTTTTTCTCTGGAATATCAGGACTTCATCGTGACACCCAAAGTAAACCCTTTTTGTTAAGGCCGCCGATGCCCCCTTCTTCTTCCTTTCTTCGCGGTTTTCTCCTTGATGTTTATTTTCCTTCCAATCTCTTTTTTTAGAGAGCTGCTCCGGTGTGCCTCTGAGAATCAGCGTGGCCATTGCTTCTTCTTTCCCTTTGTCAAGTCTCAATTCAGTCGTTTTCTTTTTCCTCCCTTGAGGCCTGTGCAGCTCTCCCATCTAGCTGATCGGTCTTTTGTCTAGCAGTTCTCCTCGAGCTTTCTCCGCCGTTTTCACTCTCAATAGAAACAGCTGTCGGCCTGCGATTGCCCTTCCCCCATTTCTTCAACTGTGACCTCTTTAGACCTGTAACGCCTTTCCCTCTCTTCACTGCGATTCCTCCTTCCACGCTTCCTTTAACTCCTTCCCCCCCAAGTGTCCTCCGGCGGTTTGCCTCTTTTGCTTAGTCCTCTTCCTTGTTTAGTCCGCTTTCGCCTCTTTTTCATCTTGTCGACTCAGTCTTTGTTTGAGACTCAGCCTTTTCCCTTTGAATGACCTCTCCTTTCCCTTCCATTTCCCTTCTTTCACCCTCCCCCATGAAAAGGGGCTCCCTCCCTTTCTCGCTTCCTTTTCAACTTTAGCGGTAAAGCTGGTTGCTTCTCTTTTCTTTTTTCTTGGCAGGTCTTTGTCCTAAGGGCCCTTCTCTAGGAGGCCGTTCACCTCCCTTTGTTTCTAGGCTTTTTCTGTTGCTAATCTCGTGTAGGGTATTCCGTCTCGGACTTATTCCCCAGAAAGGAAATTTCTGTCGAAATTCTCTCTTTCTTTTCTCTTTTGTCGGTATAAAGATTCCCTGAAATTCCTTTCCCCCCGACAATGATTTCCCCTTTCCCTTTGCTCTTCCCTTCAGCCAACTTGTCGGATGTTGCGATATTTGAGCTCTTTGGTGGGTCCCTCTTCCTCCATCCTGATCCGGAGATCCGATCATTTTTTTTTTTTGTGTGGGGTTGCCTTTTGCAACCCTTTCTCTCTTTCCTGCTTTTCCCCCTTTCTTATATGAGATTCTGCCTAGTTTCTCATAATTTTTCCGGCGGTTTTTTTTTTGTTTTCGTTCCACCATTAGAGAGGGACAACCTCCTATGGAGCATCCTTTCCCTCTCAACCTTTGAATTTTCTCCTCCTCTTTACGGACTGCGCTCCACGAAGTTGAGTCGTTGTGGTTGTCCTCCTAGAGATTGTTTTTGTTTTTTTCCTCTTTTCCTCCTCTTTCCCCATCTCTAGATGGGAAGACCTCCCTAAGGGGTTTTTTTTTTTGTTTCTCTGAGGTTAGCTAGGACCCAGTACGCCCCAGCATTAACACGCCGGATAGGACCCCCCCCTCTCCATAAGGGAGGAGCCCCTTTTTTCACTCGTCCTCTAACCTTTCCCCTCCCTGTTCATTCACTGTTTCCTCCTTTGTCTCTCCCTTTTCCACGCGAATTTTGTTCCCCCCCACGACGAAAAAACCCCCACGCGCCTTCTTCTTCTGACTCTCGCCTTATCACGAACTATCCTCTCTCCGAGTTCTTTCTGGCCTGTTTTTAGGTCCCGAACCCCCTTCCCATTTTCAGGGAAAAATACCCACACCATCGTTCTCCCTCCTTTCCTGACTCTTTCTTATGGTTCCTCCTCTCCCCAAAAGTCCTCCCTTGGCTTATCGCCAGGCCCGTTAGTGGAGCCTACTCAGGTCCCTTTCCCTGTCTTTCAGGTTTTCCCTCCCTGACCTTTTCTTTTGATCCCCGCCAAAAGCCTTGTCATGAAGATCGAATTTCTCCATCAAATGTCCCTGGTGCTTTTTCCAATTTATGTAAGAGCACTTTTTCTCGAAGAAAGATCTCCCCTTCCCGCCCCTGACTTGCCTATTCATCTCACCACTTGTGGTGACCTTCAGAAGTCCTTTCTGTCCCCAACGTAAGCTCAGGAACTTATTCCCTCCCCCCCGCCATCGTACCGGCAAACCTCGTTCACGCCTCCCCTTTCTTTCAGGAGGCGTCCCCCTGGTCTTTTTCCTCTCTGTGTCCTTTTCCTTCCATTGTTTTGATGCACTTTCCTTCCCAAGGCTGATTCTTTTGTCTTTCTCTTATTAGCCCACAAAGAATGACCTCACTACCGCCTTTTCCCTTGGAATGAAAGTCAGCTTTCCCCCCCCCTCAGACGTCACCCCCCATTCGTTTTCCACCCCCCCTTTCCCTTTGAGGAGGCATCTTCAATGGCAACCGTTTCATTTTTTACTGCTCTACCAAGTCCTCTTTCCTTCGCCTATCTAATTTTCTCCCCCCTTCCTCTTCCTTTTGACGGCATTAGAAGCCCTGCAAGCTTCCCTGTTCGGGCCGTCTCCTGAACCTCACCTTCTTTTTCACCTTCTCTCCTCCGCGATTTCGAAAAGTCCTTGATACCCCTCTCCTCTCGGTATGGTAGACGCAACTCCCTCAGTAATTTCTCTCTCTCCAGTGATAATGAGCCCTTGGAATCCCACAGCCCGGTCCCTTTATTGCTTCTAGAGCCCCCCCCCTCTTTTACGAAAGTCTCCCTCATTTCCAGATCTTGCTCATTTGGGGGGGGTTTTTTTGCCAATCGCAGAACACCACTTCTCTTTCGGAAGAGACGGCCTTCCTCATCCCGGGTTCCCCCTTTGGTTTGGTCCCTTATTTCTTCCCCTCTTCCTTACCCCTAGAACACGACTGGGCCCCTTAACTGAGTAAACTGTTCCTCGCCTTCCTTTCTTTTCCTGGACAACACGACCCCTTTCTTCCTCTGTCCTTTGGTTCGATGTACTCTCCCCAAAACCAAGCGGTTAGCAGAGAAGTCCTTTTTCCGCTTCCCTTTCCTCCTCAAAGCTTGAGTGAGGCTCTTGAGTCCCTCTTGCCGCGCCGTCTTGTTCTCGCTTCTGATATACGACTCAAGTTAATTCTCATCCTCTGATGGGGTTTGTAGTTAGCAGCTTCTCGTTCTCCGCGGAAAGATCGCTCCGTCCCTTTTTCTTTCTTTCTTGAAACCCGTCCCCCCCCCCCCCTTGAAGGGCCTATCTTTCTCTCTTCCCCATCCTGGGTAGATTTTTCAGAGCTCTCCACTCTTCTTCAACGATTACCCCCTTTCTAGTGGTGTTAGAAGTGTTGGATTCTCTCCTTCCCTTGAGGATGTCCCCACCCCTTCGTCTCCCTCTTTAAGAAATAAGAGACCTTAATTTTGGGAGGTACTCCTTTTTACCTTCACTATTTCCAACAGAAAACCCGGCCGCTCTTTTTTTGCGGAGTGGGATTTTCCTCCCCCACTTCTAGTCTCCTACCCGTTTGAGAAAGATTTTTTCTTCTTCTAGGATGTTTGACCGAATGAATTTCAATCTCCCCCCCTTTTCCCTTTATTCCTCTGAAATCCTCCCTTTCCTCGTCCCCAATTATTTTCCCAAACTCGCCGGGATCTTTTCTTTTCCAGCACAAACGCATCGGTGCTCGGCCTTCGTTAAGTTGATGCTTGACCCTTTCCTTCGCTGATCATTGTCTCTCCCCTCATCCGAGTTACCCGAATTCTCTCTCAGGGTCTGGTGCTAGATATTTCATCTCCTCCTTTGTGTTTTTTCTCTCTCCCCCCGAGCCGTCTTCTCTCTAGTATATTTTTTTTTTCTTAGGATAGCTTAGAGATAATACCTGCCCTCCCGAATCGGATTTCCCCCCCTTCCCTTGGTTTGCGGACCTCCAGCCATCCGACGGCCCCTTTTTGCATGAGTTAGGTTGGGGCCTTCTCAATCTTTTCTTCTCTTGTCTGAGCGCACAAGTGTAGGTTTGCGTCTCTTAGTGGTCCCCCCTAGTTGAATCTTCTGATTCCCCCCCCCTTTTGCTGTCTTTCGGCAGCAATTGGCTTTTTGCGCCCCTGCTCTGAAAGAAAGAAATTTTCCGGTTTTCTTCTTAGCTTCTTTCCTGTGCCCATTTAGGCCCCCAATCCTTTTTCTGCGATTCTCGTGGCATTCGCCGGGAGGAATAAAAGAAGTGTTTTTTTCCCCTTCTTTGCCCCGGATCTCTCCGCCGAAACGCCCCCCCCAGCCGGCTTTTTTTCCCTTTGCGCTCGAGTAATTCTCAGAAAAACCTAGTCCCGGTTTCTTCTTCCCCTGCCCGCGTGGTAAATCGTGTTCAATTCCTTGATGGCGTGAGATTTTTCTTACTCTTTTTCCGTTCGACTCGAGCTCCCGGTAGACCCGCACACTTCTGAAGTTTTACTCCTAGCCGTTGAAGATCTCTTTTCGGTTCTCCCCCCCGCGGCGTTTTTCTCTCGTCCAGTGGTCCTTCCACAACTCCCCCTCCTTTTTTTGGGCTTCTTTTTTCCGGATAGGTCCGGTGGCCTTAACACGAGGGGTTTCGGATTTTTTTTAAGGTAAGCTGGGGTAACGCACTTTTTTTTTTTTTCGAAGCCTCCCTTTTTATCTCTTCCCTTCTTTTCATCAAGTGCGTCCTTTTCCATCTTTTTAGATTGGTCTATCGGCCTCTTTCCCAGACAAAAGTCAAACCTTCTGTGACCCTTTCCTCTATTCTTGTGTTTTTCCTATAGGCGCGTTTGTCTCAGTGTGCTAGCCTATGCGTTTCTAGCTTTTTGCGCCCTCTTTTTTTCCCTATAGCAGTTTTGACTTCTTTTTTCTTTCCTTTTCGGTCATGACGCGGTTTTTTTGTCCTTCGTTCTTTTTCTTTAGCGCGGATCTTTGATCACTTTTTTCAGGTCCTCCTCCTGTCCTTATTGTCCGCCCTCTCTTTGCTTCCCTTTCTACTTGCCCTACACTCGCCCCCCAAGAGGTCCTTCCTTCCCCCCCTGTTCATATCTTCCAGACCGCTTTTCTTGAGTACTGTACTTCTAGCTTGAAAGCGCGCAACTTGATTGGAAGGCCCTCTCTGCGCCTTGTCCTTTCCAAGTTCCTTTATGGTTTGTTTTGAAATCCTTTTTTTTCCTTTTTAGTGAGTTAGTGCCTCTTGCCATATCTCTTTTTCTTTCCCTTTTCTCTACGGCGGGGTTGTCCTAAGCCTTTCCTCTCCTCTCAGCACTGAGTCATAGAAGTTCACCAATGTCCTTTCCCCCTTTTTGTCCTGTCCAACCTGGTAGAAGATGTAATCATTTCCCCTTTTCCCTCTGTTTGCCCCCCCTTCTTTGGGGGTGGGCTTTTGTTTTTGGGGTTGATTGTTTTTCTCCTTTCTTCGGCCGGAGGAAGATGTGCCCTTTTTTCACTTTTCCAACGAAATGGTGTCGTCCTATTCCGTGCTCTCTCCCCAGAGGCTTTTTTTTGCCTTCTTTTGTTTTTTCTTGACTTATTTAAAATACTGGCTTTTTCCCCCTTTTCCTTTGATCGGATGTTGTCGGTGATACCCTTTCTCCTTTCTTTTCCATGTGCACAATAAATGATCTCGGGCTTCCCTTTCTTTCCTCTCAGCCATTCGTTTTGGAGTTGCCCCCCCTCCCCTCTTAGCTTTTGGATATTAGAAATCCCCTCTTTCTAGTTCCGAGATTTCCTCTTCGTGGGTCTTCTGTTTTTTCGGGTTCTTTTTTACACCTAATCTTTCCTCCTAGCGTACCATCCCCCTTTATTCCCTTTGTATATTCTTCTCGTTGCTCTACTTTCCTCTCAGTATGCCCTTCTTCCCTTGTCTTCTTTTTTTTGGTGGAGGCTTCTTCCTGTCCCCTTGATTGTGAAACTTTGTTTTTACGAGTCGCGCTTTTATCACGGAGATGGCATCTTGATCACTTTTCTCTGCTACCAGATTTTTTTTTGTTTTGCCTTTTCTTCTCTATTTTCTTTGGCGTGCGCCGCGATGAAATATATCTTTTCATCCTTCTTTTTGAGAGAGCTGTCAGATAGGAAGTATCCCACAGCTCACACCTCTCTCTGGAACCACCCCTTCTTCTCTTTCTTTTGGATACTCCTCTCTTTTTCCATTGAGAGAACATTCCCTATAGGTTGAACTGAATGGTAAGGCTTCTCTAACGTTTTTAATCTCTTCCTGGGATTCTCTTTCCAAATAACCTATAACCAACCACGCCCCCCTCCGCTATGCAGAATACCCCCTCTACTTTCAACCTTTTTCTTCTATTCCGACCCCCTCTCCCTTCTTCCTTGTCCGTTTGCGAGACCGAAATTTTCCCCCTTCCCAACATAACCCCTTTCCTCCCCCGACATGTCTTTTGCCGTCTCTCCCGACGAGGGCTCTCTCAACAGATTCAGGGGGTCTGATTCCCTCAGCAGGTCCTTGGACGTTACTGAAGGCACCCCTTTCCCTCCCCTTTGATTTTCCCTCCCTCCCTCCCTCCGGAGGCTAAAATGACCACATCCTCGAGAGCTTTCTACGTCCTTTGTTTGTTAAATCACTTATCCCCTTCTCCTTTCCAGACCTCTTGACAAATTCCCCCCTCGATCATTCCCCCTTCAGGCTCCCCTTCTGCGCTCCCATGGCCCTTCTCAATTCTCCCTTCGAGCAGGAGGCAGGCCCGTTTTTTTATGGAACCTCCCCCAATCCATCTCCTCCCATCGTTTCCCCTTCCACGGTGCTAAGGCCATGCGAACAGGGTTGAAATTCCTTTTCTTCCCCTTTTTATTGAACTTGTTGTTACGTCTTTTTTCTTTTGTTCACGGTCCTTGTTGCTGAAAGCTTCTTTCTCCCCCTCATGATCGGACCCCCCCCCCCTTAATTTCTATTTTCTCCTCTTCAAAATTCCCTTTTTATCTGTATCAACCCTTAGTTTTTTCTTCCCCTCCTTGCCTCACTTGGTGCTCTTTTTTTTCCCCATGCGAAAAGCGTCCCTTCCCATTTATAGTTGTTGCTAAAGCATCTATTTCCTCTTTCCTTTCAAGTTTAAGCATTTCCAGTGTCAGGACTTCTTTTCTTTCCTTGCTCTTTCCTTTCTATGAATTACTCCAGCTTGCTCCCCTTTCCTCCTCTCCGTCGTTTTCTCAAGTCCCTCCCTCGTGATAAAAGATTCTTTCGCTCTGTTATATTCCAACGTCCCCCGTATCCCTGGTCGACTTCCACAGCCTTTGTGATCTCAGGAACTTCCCTCTCCCCAAGTTCCGGGAAATGTGAAACTCTTTTTTCAGTGTGCCCCCCCTTTTTTTAGAAATCTCCCTCATCATTTCTCATAACTCAACTTCCCCGTCCCCCTCTGAAGGAGTTTAATCTTCATAGCTTACCATGAAAGCCCTGGTTTTTTACCCTTTTTTTTTTTCTTTGTTCTTTTTTATGGAAGTCCCTTCCCCCCTATCAAGAAGTTTACTTCCCTCCCCTTTTGATGTTGCCCTGAGACTTTAAATTCCTATTCGCCCCTCATTTGTTTTCTCCCAAACAAGTTTTCCAACGGTTTCAATGTCTTCCCGCCAGGCCTCCTTTTTCCCGTGTTAAAGAATACTAAGCCCGTTTTCCTTGACCGGACAGTTCCCCCTATCCTGTTTTGAGTTTTCTCTCTCCCGTAAAAATTTCCTCTCTTCCCCCTGCTTTTTTCGCACGACAGGAGTCCCGTTCTTTTTTCGGCGAGCGCCATCTCTTTTGGTATGTATTTTTTTCTTCTCATTTTGCTCTTCTCCAGTAGTCCTGTTTTCCCCGATTTGTTTCTTCCCGCTGGCGGATGAAACCCCTCTTTTACTTTTGTCGGCGTCTCACAGACTTATTTTTTTTCTACTCTTCGATATCGGTCTTTGATTCCACCCCGGTCCTTTGGGTTTTAGATTTCTCCCTCTATCTCCTTCTAAACGAGGTATTGGAGTTTGGGTCCTTATTTTCGGAAAGTAAGGCCCAATTCCCTGCGAAATACCGTATTAACTTTGGCCTTCCTTCAATTTTCCCGTTCCGACCTCCCACTCTTTATCCCCCTCCACTTCAAACCTCTTCTTTGCTGGCGTCTGTTTCTCGTTTTTCGCCTTCTGCAGACCCAGATTTGACCCGATTTTTCCTCTTGATTATTTTTTTGATCTATTCCTTCCCTCTTTGACTCCCTCCCGTTATAACTAGCTCGGGCACGATTCACCCCGCCCCTCCCTTGCATGCACACTTTTTTTTTTCCCCCAACAGATGTTTTTTTTTTCTTTAGAAGTGTTTCTTCTCCTCTTTTATATTGATCTTTTCGGGTTTCGTCCGACCCTCCCCTCCCTCTCGCTCTCAGGGAACAGTCTTGTTTCTCTCTCTCTTTTTTCCTTTTTCCTGACTTGATCACCTTTTGCGAGAATTTTCTTTCTTTTTTTACTCCCCCCGAGGTTCTACTTTATTCATCCCAACTCCTCTTCTCTACACTAATGCCCTTTTTTTTTTTGCTTCCATGTTTGGTTTTTGTGTCACGATCGTTGTTGTCAATTCGTTTTCCCTCTTCCTTTCGACCTTTTTAGGAGTAGTTGATTCCTTCCCCCCCTTTCACGAAGAGAAGAATTTTAGTCCTCGTGCTCTTTTCCTTTTTCTGGAATCACCTTTTTTTTTGCGTTTTTCCTTTGCTCGAGCTTTTCGGTGCGGCCTTTGATTTTTTTTTCTTTCAGGTGAATTAACCTTTCGTTTTTTCTTAGGATGGAGACTCTTTTTACTTGGATGTCCTGCCTCTTTTTTTAGTAAATCGCATTCCCTGAGTCTCTTCCCCGTTGACAATCGTCTTCCCCCCCGTGAAGAAGAGATCCTTTTTCCAATTGTCTCTCTTCTTACTTTTCTAAGCCACGCTTCCCTTAGTTCCTTCCTTTTTTTCCAATAACGCAGTTTTGATGTCCTTTAGCTTTTTCATGGTTAATATGTTCCCCCCTCCTGCGCCCCCTCCTTCTAACTCCCCCCCAGCAGAGACTTCTGATTAGGGACTTTTTCTTTCTTTCTCTCCAGAAGCCATCTTCAAACCCCTTCCTGTTTCTTTAGACATTTTTCATCCTAGCCCCTCCGCAATTTGGTTGTTCGGCCCAGCGGTGATGTTACCGCTGTTTTTTTTTTTTTAGATGCGGTCAGCTTTTCATGAACCGGGTTGGTAGTTTTTTTTCTCCTCCTCTTCATCTAATCGGACCGGTGGACGCCAAGAACTGTTTTCTTGTTGTCGCGGTTCGTCATTTTTGAATTCTCGGCCCCTTCCCCAGTCAAACGTAAAAACAAGGTTTTAGGTTTTATTCGCTCTTCTTTCGTCCTAGACTTTGCGAGTTGTGCTTTTTTTTCCTTCTCGATTCGTTTTGATTCCGAGAGGTTGCGGCCACTAGGAGCACTTCTTTTCCTTGTTCGTTTCTTTTCTCCTTCATCCCCCCCCCTTCAGG
>Ga0179593_1286565_pt1 | contig 17070 bp, 17 predicted proteins | sample CZODoug2_1_08_16_FD_185931 | JGI IMG/M metagenome (GOLD analysis project Ga0179593, IMG submission 185931) | Vadose zone soil fungal communities from Angelo Coast Range Reserve, California, USA - CZODoug2_1_08_16fungal (PacBio error correction) | ecosystem: Environmental > Terrestrial > Soil >... | reverse complement strand
ATTCTAATACACTACAATTTTTTTAGGGTCCGCCTAACATAACTTGTATTCTATTTTCTTTTAGGGCGACGCGCTGGCCACTGATTCATTCCGGTACGACAATGGGGTTTTCCTATTTCTTCCAGAAGGGTTTTCTCTGCCCTTTTTTCGCTGACTTTTTCTTTTTCCCCACTTACCCGGAGCGCCTAATATCCAGTACTTCCGCCACTTAAGTAATTTTGACCCTTTAACGCCCCCGGCGGTTACCACGACAAGCCCTTTTCCTCACGAAATATTTCTTCGCTCGAATTATTGCTTTGTCTCATAACCCAGCCTTCCTGGCCTCAAGCTGGCCTAATCCTGCGGCTATCCTCCCTGCTTTTTCTCCGTATCCCTATTCCTTCACAACCGACTTTAGCTAGACTAGACGGTTCGGCCCCCAGATTTTCTTTTCACCCTTATAGAGCTGGAGACTTGGTTTGTATTGGCTGTTGATGAAATTGTCCTCCCCATGTTGTTTTTTTTTTTTCCCAGTAGCGTGGGTGTTCTCTTCCTGGGTCGATGATCGTTTATCTGTTCACTCTTTTCTGTCAATCTTTTCTTCTTTTTTACTGTCCCATTACTCGCCATCATAACCCGTTCCCCATTTTAGAGTAATCCTCTTCAACCTCCACTTTTCAATCCACCCAACTTCAAGTCCCACCTGCCATCGTAAAGATTCTTCGACCTTAAATTCTCCTTTTGTGCTCTTATGAAGTCTCTTTCAATCGACTCCTCCGTATCCTTTTTTTGATTCAGATGTGACTCAGCTCCAATGTGTCACGGGTTCTCAGACTCCTCTAGCCCTCCACTACTTCGTCCATTTAACCCCGGTTGTAGAGACATCTTCGTTATTCTCATTCTATACGTATTGAATTCTTCTTTCCGTGTTACGTCATAATCTCTGTAACCTCGTTTTTCTCGAGAGAGTAACCATAAAGTCATAGACTTTGAATCTTCTCCTTAGACACCTAGGAGCTTTTTTCCTTTTAGGTTTCGTTGATAGTCATTCCTCATCTTATTCTCTTTTATTGAATGATTAGACTTATTAATGCTTCGAATGTATCACTTCCTTCCCTTCTTTTCTTTATACTTTCCCCCCGCGAAAACTACTATGTAATTGACGGCCCACCCCCCCCTGTTAGATCTTTTTGAGTGTAGCCCTGTCACTCTTACACAGATTTTTACTGCTCGTAAGTCCTCTCAACTCTTTGGTCCTTCTTATTTTTTTTCTTTTACGTAGATTACCCTCTTGATATCCTATACTTGTAACCACCGTCATCGGAGTTGGTATAAGCCGGGATTGGAGGCGTTTCCTTCCCGTTCTTTTTTTTCTACTTCATCCCTCTCTTTGATAATTTGCCACAAACTCTTATGAATAGAAGGCTTACCTTCTCCATTCTAGATTTAGTTATCCATAGTGTTTCCTGGTACTATCTCCACCGGAAACTTCCCCCCCCAACTTTTTTTGACCCCTTCTCCCTGCCCCCCCTTGCTGCTTTAGATGATCTTTCAGTCCAAAGACCCCTACTGGACCACTTGACTTCCACTTCTTCACATGATTGTTTCTATTACACTACGGATTGGTTTTCGGTGCCTCTTTTTTTGATGAAATCCTTTTAAAGATTCCTCCACTTTCCGCCCTTAATGGGTGTTTATTTCGCGGAACAGGTCCGTCCTCTTCTCGACTCCCCCCCCTCAATCTTTTCTCTTATATACCCAAATTCATCGCCCGACTGACCTCCATAAAGATTTACCCCTTGTCTACAAACCTGAACCGACTTCCTGGTATCCTTCGTTTTCACCTCTTCGGAGGATCGGAGATTTTCTCTCTTGACGGTTCCTTGAGCGTTTTCAATATCTCCCTTTCAAGAGATGATGGAGGACTGCATCTTGCTTTTTTTCCTCGTTGAAAAGACCATATCCGACTCTCTCGTAATATCCCAGTTGAATGATGGCCATCTCTCTCAATCTCCTTTGTTGTTGAGATATAACCGCGCATGAGCTCGAATTGAGCGCGGCTTTCTCTTTCTTCTTGCAACTAGTTTGAAACTCAATACTGGAGTCATTGCACTTCACTTCTTTCTTTGTGTCATACATTCCCCCTTGAATCCGTACCCTTCCCTCTAGAACCGTCGTCATTGTATCACTCCTCTCTAATTTCTTTAAGCGGTTTAAGCACCCTTTCGTCCTTCTCTCTCCATTTCTCTTAGAACGGGTTTAGGCATCGTGTCCCTGTCATCAGTGTCTTTTTTATCTACTTTTTCTCGGTCTTAATTTATACTGGAGCCCGCATTCTTTTCTCTCTTGCTTATTTTGTACATAGTGTTTTGGACTCTAACCCCACCAGAGTCTTCCAGAGAGCTGTTTTCAGCCTCACTCTTCTTTCCCCTCCTAACACCAACATTTCCTTGCAGAGCTACCCACCGGACTACCCCTACCGTAACCGCTTTCTTTTCTCCCCCTAGTCCGTCCTAGCCCTTTCGACGATCCCTGGCTTTTTTGTAACTGCCTCTCTCTCTAAATGTCTAGGTGCTTTTCCGATTTTGTATTCCATGCCGTTTTTCTTCTTTTCGACCCCCTCCGGTCTATCGTCTTCACGTATAAGGGTGCGTCTTCTCCTGGTTTATTCTCCCACGCCCCGTTTTTTTCCCTTGGAGCCCCCGCTCTGGCGAGTTCCGTCGCCCGTTTCTCTCTATATCCCCCCCCCCCCCCGTCGTCACTTAACGTCGCCGAGCCTTTTTACAGAGTCCTCTGAGACGTTTTCTTTTTTGACCTGATGTCCTCCGCGGTACTTTTGCCGCATACATATGATAGCGACGGCCCCCCCCCCCAGTGACAGACGGCCCCCCCAACTTATGCGCACCTTAACCCCACAAAACCTCCTGTCTCGGGGAACTCTTTTTAGCCGACCATCACCTGTCAAGCCCAAAGGGTTTGTCAGTCTGAAAGTGATGTATTAGCTTTCCTCCACGGTGAGGAATCACCATTTCCGGGTTCCTAGAGAAGCTTATCCCACACTGTTTAACACACCCGCCCCCTTCACATCATACAATTCCAAACTCACTCACCTTGTAAGCGCCTCTACCCCACCAGACTACCACCTGGTCTACCTTACAGCCGTCCACCCTCGGTACAGGACTCCCCCCTCCCTCCCCCCCCTCACCCTCCCACTCGCGCCTCCACTTAAGACACCCCAGCGCTCCGATACGCCCCCCCACCCACATTCTCAGTTACAAACCAAGACACAATATTCCCTCGAACTCCTCCTTATCCGTCACCCTCTCTCCTTTTCTCATTTATTTTTTCCCTGCACAAAAAACCTTATCCCAATTGTCGTTCACGTAAGTTCCAAAGCAAGCTCCCCCCACCAGCAGTCTTCCCCACTTCCCCCCCCCCGTCACACTTCCCCATTAACTAAATCCTTCACCATCCCCAGAAAGGAACGGTGCAATTCCTTATAGGATAATTCCTTAGGGATTCTACACTCTCTCTTTTCCTTAAATTTGCATCACTCTTATACGCGATACCTGTCATTTCCCGGTCCAAGCGTTATTTGCGTGTCGTAGTTCTTTTCCTCGCCCCCTTTTAAACAGTTAGCTTAGTTCATCATTCACCCCAAGCTATGCAGCGCGCTACTGATGTCCCGAGTCCCAATCTGTTTGTTAATAACTTGATCCTTCCTCTGTCCCCTTCTTTTCCCTTGTGTATACCTTCTTCTCTTGTAAGACTTCTTTCTCCCAATCTTTTTGACGTTTTTTGATGTGTTGGGTTTTTTTTTTTGTTCTCTTTTTCTTTGTTTTGTTTTTTGTGTGATTTCCTCTTATCTGTCCTTTTTACCCAATTCATGAGCGCGTTAACCGTCAGAGTGCCCACTCCGGCACTTCCTTCGCGTCACCACCTGTCGTTGAAACAATTTTGTTCACTCTCTCACTTCATCTTGTGCCGTGAAAAATCGGGTCCACCACACCGCTCTTTGTGCTCTACACTTACTTTTCCTCTCTCTCCTCGGCACGGCCCAGACCATTCCCTTCTTCTCCCTGTCGAGGATCTGCGTTCAGGTCTTTCCAGAATTGAGTCTCTTCATTCGCGAGCCGTTATAAGGGCCTTCTAAGCCCAACCTTTCTTCTCAACTTGTTTTACTGTTGTGGTCAACGCCGCTTTTGACCGTTCTAGTCTTTTTTTCTGATGGTCTTTTGCCCCAGACTTTGTTTAATTTGGGCCATAAATCGACCCACCATGCGTATCTCGAAAACCGGCGGACCATTGAACCACTTGCTCAGTTTCCCTCCTCCTTCCTACGCGGGGAAAAGAATAAATCGGCTTTTGGTCAGCTTCCGTTCCGCATTTTCGTTTTGTCTTTTCCGGCGTCTTGCACAAAAAGCCGCTGTCTTTTTTGCCCCACAGATTCCCACAACCAAAGTCTACCATGTGCAATGCTCTTGCCCTCTGTCTTTTTTTACATTCCGAAGTAGTATTGCCCAGTTCTCCGTGGTGTTTGATATTTTTGCTCCTCAGGATTTTTCTTTTCACAGTACTCACGCTCACCGAGCGGTTAGGCGTAATCTTTCTTTTCAGGACACATCCCCTTGTCCCCCTTTCTGCGAGAACCTTTCCTTCAGATGCTTTGACTTACATTTCCTTTTCAGGTTGTTCCGGGGCCCCGTTCATTCCACCACATGGGTTTCACAGTACAGTGTCTCCTCCCAATTTATCCCCGTTTTTCTGTGATCCCACACCATTAATTGTGCCGAAAGTCCTCTCATTTCCTCTAGTTAAGGGCATCCCGTGTACCACGCCTTGAGCGTTGCTGGTGTTTATCGCTCCCATATTTGCCCTGGTATTAGCGTGGACCGGCGTATCAGATGATGATTTGTCCTATCCTTTGTCCACCTGTACGGACCTCCATTTTTGACCGCAAATTTATATACGGAGATCTTTTTTCCCCCCGCTCGCTTCTATAGACTCTTGCCTTTCTGCGCTTTCAAGACGTTTGCATTACACAGTTTCTTCTGCTTTCTGAGTTCCCCACAAAGCCTCTCCTGTCCTGAACGGAGGTAGCGAGATCAAGCACTAGAATCTGCTTCAAAACCCTCCACTTGATTCTTCGGTTCGATTGCTCTAATCAGTTTTCTATTTTTTCTCCTGTGAGAATCCGTTGCAGTTATAATATTAGACCAGGCGAACCCTGGTGTACGCCCTATTAGAATTCCTCTGGATGTTCTCTCTTTTAAGATAAGTTGTGTGTTGAGAGAGCTTGACATATCCGAAGTATCGATTAATCGTTGATCGAGTCTTCTAATCTTTACAGGTGCCCAGAAGGATTAACACCACCGTTAGTCCTCTCCAGACTCACCTCCGTGAGCTGTTTTGTGTTTACGAGACCTTGCCCTTTGTACCGGAGCGACCTCAGTCCGACGCGCGCGCTTGGTTGAACGCCGCATTCCCACCCCTTACTCTGGGTCTAGCATGACCCCAAAAGCTTGCACGTCGCGCTAAGGAACCTCTCCAGATCCTGTTCGATCGGATGTGACCCAATATTCTAAGTCCTTTTAAATTTTGGCTCGTTAATGCAGTTATGAACAGATTCCCCCCCTCTGACCTCTTTTCATTCAGTATGTCGCTCCTTTCACCCGACCTTCCCCCCGGCCATCTGTCCTTCAAAAAAGAACTTCCTGACTTGTCGAAAGAAGATGTTACCTGCCCCTCTCGAACACCCATTCGCTGTCGCCCCCGTGCTGCTCTGGGAACCTCGTCTCTGCAATTGGCTGCCCAGATCCACCGTTCCCCAGCATGGTGGACATAATGTTTCCCTTCATGCCTCCCCCCTGACAATTACCGGCCGGATTCTGCTTTCTACTTACCTCCTTGCAGCTTCTGTTTCATGACCTCCGAACGTCTTTCTCCCCTCGAGCTTCACCTTTTTTGCCTTGACCTTTTCCACTCCGAACTTCGATTGCCCCCACATCGCTCCCTGTAATAGGTGCCTACGTACTTCGTTTCGACACCGGTTATGTGCCACTTTGGTCTCCCTCCCTCTGGAGTCTTGTTCACTGCCTCCCCTTCCTCCGTATTGTGATTCCCCTCTGCCTGGAGTCCTACGACCACAAGGTGTAGTTCACGGCCAGATTACCCATGATATTTTATTTTTTCCCGCCGTAAGGAGTCCCTCCCCTCTTCCCTGATTGCTCCCTTTAACTTTTTCCTCTGATTTCTAGGTATTTAGTCTCCTGGTGGGACGATGGTTAGGGTCCCCATTCGCCTTCCTTTTCTCATCTCCAGCCTCCTCCTCAAGTCATCGTGACCTTTCAAGCCCGTTTTGACCCCTGCTACCCCCCTTTCATGCGATATCGGGGAGTGCTTAGGCGACACCTTTCTGCTCGTTTATTTTCCCAATCCCTAGCTCATTCCGCTCTCCAGGGGCCCCTCCGATAGATTGCTATCCTTCCCTGCAGAGCCGGCTTCCTCACCTTTTCCGGTACAATCTGGCCTTAAACCTCCCCCCTTTGCTCTAGACGATGACCACATTGCAGAGAGTAAAAAATTTTTCGCTTGGACGAATGCTCCTATTTTCTTTCTAGTGGCCCTTCAGAACATGTTTTTGACAAGAAACGTTGACCTTTGAGGGGACCGTCAGTTTTTCCGGATGACCCGTTGGGCCAGCATTCTATGAGCACTCCTTTTGGCAACAGAGTCCTCTTGGACGTTTCTGTACCCACCAAACTCCTTCTCCCCCCATTCACCAGAACCACAGTGGATGTGACGCCTAATGTTCAATACCCCCAAGGCCCCTCCTCCATTGCATACAGGACTTCGCTAACTCCGCTTTCGCCCCTCACGTTTAATCAGTGTTCGATCTGTAGACGCGTCGACCCCATGTCTTTCCACCCCTTCCTGGTAAGCTAGTAGATTCCTGTTTTCCTTTCACTGGTTTTTCTGCCTTCAATTCTCTCTCCACTCCGCTTGGCAATGAGCTCCTCTCGTTCGTTTTTTTTGTCTCTTTCTTATCCTTCGGGATGCGATGACTGATGTAGACGAGCTTCGGTGGTCGTAGGAAGACGAGCTGAAGTCGCAGCGGGACTCAGTCAAGACAGGCTAGTGCTCCCTTGATCCACTTTCTTTTTTTTTCTTCCATTAGGGTGGGGGCTTTTGACCGCGAATTATTAAGTCGCCCCCTTGCTTACTGATTGGTCGACTTATTTTCTGTCGTATTGGATCTCTTTATGACTTGTTCTTTCGCCAAAGTATTAACCTTCTTTTTATTCCCTCGAACTGCAGAAACCTTACGCTAATCATACGGACCAACGATTTCTGATTGGCGATTCAACCTCCCCCCCAGGCCGTTGTTCTTCCTCCCCTTCCGTCGGCTACGAGATTCCTTCTACATCACTGTACTTAGCAGAGCTTTTTCTTCGCTGACCTTATTCTCATTCGTCGCTTCTGTACAAACCGGCTAGGTCTCTTTTTCGTTCGAAGCTGATTGTCCGATCGCTTCCGTCCCTTTTTTTTGCCTACGTGAATCGCCCCCTCACCCTAGCGCCGAGGCATTTTCGCCTCAAGCAGTTCACTTTTGCTCGATCGTGAGAGATTACCCCCCCCCCCTTTTTTTTTTGCCGATATCCAAGCCTTTCAATCCACCCGCTTGTCACGGCCCTCGCGAACCCGGCGCGCTCGGCTGAACACACGAGCACTTATCGATCGTCACCGCGGTGAGGCACTGTGTTTTTTACTTTGAGGTACGGATTAGTTTAGGGCCTTTGAAGCTCTAATTTCCCCTTTGTGTGTGCTGCATCTTGAAATCATGAGATGATGTTTTCAGCTCCTATTCCTTTTTTTAGTTTATACCAACAAGATTCCGTACCTAATCGTCGTCGCGCTTTAAACTCTTTCTAGGTTGCCTTGAGCCATTTTAGTCTAGAAATTCCTTCCTTCCGCCCCCCCTCTTAGAACCCCCTTCTAGAACATGGTAGAGATTCTCCATTTCGGGATCCGTCTGAGTCTGCATTTTAGAAGGATCTCTACTTCTTTTTCTTGTCCGTGTGACCGATTTTCCATCTCATCCCCAGACCTATCTTGGCTTCTAATTTTGTCCTCGTTACAGTCACTTGAATAAGCCGCCGCGTCAGCCATATGTCATCCCATTGACGTTTTGAATCTTCTTCTTCCCCTATAGGTTTGGTTGAGTATTGATTCCCGAAAGGTACCTGTTCTGACTCTCGACGCGGCTGCCTATTGGATTCCCTCATCTGACGTCACGTCACGCTCTTTTTGGATGTCCCGTCTCCCTTTTCTTTGACATAGTTTTTTTTCTGTTATTTTTGTAGACCCCCCCTACTCGTAAATTGAAAACCTTCCTCCTCCTCGTAACCTCAGCAGACGCCGGCCATCACCTCCCTTTCTGCAGGACGAAGACATGTATCGTTCAGGGTGGGGTCTTCCATTCTTGGATTTACTTTCGTGGTCGCTTAGGCTTCTAGGTCTACTTACGAGACCGAGTGGTTTTAGGTTGTCGAGTGCTTCGGTAAGCCATGTGTTTTCCTCTACCCCCATCAAACGTCAGGTCCGCGAGCGCTCTTAGTATAGTTGTTCTTTCAAACTTACCATACCACAACACCACACTGGAAGTGCGAGCGAATTTTACAGAAGAATCTTCACTCGGTGCTGTTTCCTCGTCTAATCCTTTTCCTTCTCCCCTGGTTCCTCCTATTAGTGGGCGCTTGGTCCGATCTCTCGCCCTAACCCGTTCTCGGAGCATTTTCAAATAGTTGGTTCTTCCTTGACGGGTTGTTCTTCGTCCCCCCTCCAAAAGTTTTATGGTCGAGCGGGCTTCACGCTTGCTTTGGACTGTCTTTATACGACACATTCTTGGCCTGGGCCGCTCATCCGTTCTTTCTCTTTGACCCTTAGGCCCCAGCCTGCCACTATACCAAATCCGTCGCCCGATGATTCTCCTCCTCGACCCGCGTGGTTTTTTAAAGAGTGCATACCTCCGATACTATGGTCATCGTCTCCTCCGCTGATGATAAGGTTCAAAATGTCGTTGCGGCTATGCGAGCGTCTAACACCGCGGTTTTTTCTCGTTTCGTTCCCCAGAGAATAGTTGGTTTGGACGTTTCCTTTTTCGTAGTGTGGTCCAGCGGCGTAACCAAGTCTGGGTTTCTTACGTCATTTTCTCCTTTCCCCTTAAACCCCATTCCTAGTCCAGCAGTAAGTAAGGCCTCGGAATTCGTCGGTCACGACCTTCCTGGATTCAACACTCCGGTTCTCCGGATTTCCTTCGGCGAATGCCCTTTCTGCCCCTTTTTTGTTTTTCAGTACGATCTCCTCTTTCATCTTTCTGTGTGTCTCCACAGTACTAGTCCCTTCTCCATCGCATCCGTCGATCAAGCGCTACACCTTTCCTTCTCATCTGGTATTTTGGCGTCTTCATTATTACCCTTTCCCCCTTTTTAAGCCCTCCAGGCAATGTTACTTTTCCTGTCGGTCCGGTCTCTGAGCGAGTTCGTATCAGCGCCCACTTATTCTTTTCCTTGTCAGACCCTCTTTTTTCAGCTTATCGTTTGTCCCTTGGGGTATTGAACCTTTGATTTGTTCATCTTCTTCCTCCTCATTTCCTTTGGTTTCGGGGATTCTTCCATTTTTGTCCTTACCCCACCTTCCAGAGACTTTGCACAATACTTTATCTAGTGCAATTACGGAACTCTGACACACCCTTACTCTCCCACTTTTCACGTAGTTGAACAATTTTCTTTCCTTTTCACTAGTACAGTAATCTTCAGCACCCGAAACGAGATAATTTGAACCACCTACCCCGCATTTTCACCCTTGCAATCCCTACTTTTCATCGCTACGCCGGTTTCTTTGCAAATATTGCTATAGTTTTTCCCCAAGTGTTTTCTCCCGCCACTGGGTGGTGTCCGCCTTTTATCATTTCGCGTTCCTTAGGATGTCTTTTTTATATCAAACAGTCGAAGGTGATCGCTCCACTAAACCTTTCTTTCGCCAATTGGTTCTCTTTTTCAACCTCTACCGTCGAGACGTTTTTGCGGCCCCTTACGGCGTTCAGCGCCTGTTTCCCTTTGGAAACGACAGGAGTCTATCCCCCTCCCGTCTTAAGCAGAGACCCCCCCCGTTTAGCCCTTCAGACTCTGAACGCGCTTCCAGCGCGGCCAAGATACACCTGCCTTCAGCTGCCGTTCCGACCGGTCTTATGATTTTCCTCACATCAAAGTTACTCGGTACTTGGCGTACCCGATTCCCAACCCTTCTATATCCCCTTGCATGACCCCTTATACGCTTTTTTGTCGAACCTTAACAGTCGGAGAAGTACAGTTGCTCGCTGTTTGCCTCTTACGTTTTTCCTTGTCACCTGTACCGCCCTTACCATCTCGGGTTCAGACTCAGTTCTTCAGACGTCCGATGCACGGTATTGCCAAGTTTTTAACAAGGAAGCAGGGCTGGCCTTGGTTTTCTGCATTGGCCCGTTTTTCTTCCCAACCGTGCCTTGCCATTTTTTTGCACCCCCTTGACGCAGCCAATGTTCTACACAGTCTGGTTTCAAAAATTCCCGGTTACAGCATACATCGATTATGGGACGGGCTCCCGATTATCCCAATACTCTGAATGTTGCTGTGATTTTTCTTCTGGTGTTCTTTCCTCCCTTGCCTTTTAGCGGTGTCCCTTCCTCACATCTTATCTTCATCTGAAAGTTTTCCCTTATCGTCTATTCTCAATTGTAGAGTTACGTTATAATGGGGTCATCAGTATTCCGCTCATAGATCTTTTTGGTTATAGACTCTCTAGCTGTGTTTTTGATTTCTATCCCCCTTCTTTCGTCGGGTTTTGCCCATGGTTCTCCGTATTTGAAAGGCTTGTCTAGCGCTAAGCCAGCTTTACTTTAAACGAAACCTATGTATTTGATTGGCTTTTTCTTAGTCCTCCGTTGGTCATGTAGCCTCTCTTGTGAGCACTCCTTGCAGCTCCGAGGAGCCCCCCTACCACCTTCCTTTACGCTACCGACCATCGCGTGATCTTTTTTCTCTCATATATGCCCTAATAGTTGTTGTTGTTTCCTTCTGATGCAAACAGAACACGCGATTTTCTGATCCCTCCTTCCCTCTTGTTATAGTGGTCAACCTTTTGACGATAACCTTACACCACGGCGAAGTTTACCAACGTTATCACTCTCCCTGACATTCCATCACTGATTGCTGGCTTCTGCGTGTTCTTGACTCCCTTCCAGCTGGCTTGATCTGAGTGAACCTCCTTGCCTCCCTTTTTGAGAGACGCTGGTGGGAATGGACGTTACTATGCACGCAGAAGGGGTCGTCTCCATTGAACACCCGCTATACGAGAGACTCCGTCAAACAGCCGCATTTCAGAGCGACGTTCCTTCATGACCCCATATTCCGGCTCTTTAATTTGGTCTGCATCCGTCCTCCGTTTGAACACAGATACGAGAATAATGAGACTTTGATCTGCTCCCTAACTAACCCGTTGACATGCATCTTTATTGGCTAAATCAACAACAAGTAGTTCCTCTCCCGAATTTCGTTTCCGTACCGCTATGAATTCCCTATGACACTCTTTCTCTTTTTCTGTCTTGCCATCGCTCTTTGGTCACCCAGACGTTTTTTTTATTTGTTCGAAAACTTGTTTGCCCTTGTGTGATCCTATTTTTTTTAATCACTGGCTCCCTTTGGCAATCTCACAACGCAATGTCCCGTGCCTTGAATACCCAGTAAGATTCTGCCCCGTCCGCGTCGGTATTGACCGAAATCTCTTTCCATCGCTTGTTCCGGTCGTTCTTCCAGGTGACCCTAAACTTTTAGTCGGCACAAAATCGACATGCAACTACTTTGCCTTCTCCTTCTGTCAGTTGCGGACAACACCCTTCCCCAGATGCCTTTGTCTACCTGGGGTATCATCTTGACAGCGGCTGGTGTGGGAATTTTCCATACCCCCCCTTTGCGTCTGTGCTGACTCCTCCACCCTTCTCCCTAACGAACCCCCAGCATGGTCGGAACTTGAAGGGCTTCAGTTTGTCACTCTTCCCGAGCTTGACCCTTACTTCTCCGGATCCTAAATTGTTTTCCGAGGCTCCTCGGTTCTTTCTTATCTAATTTTTGGCGAGGTCGTGGAACCTCTCACCTTTATGTTTTGTAAGCAGGATGTCCGCCTCCCGCCTCTGTGAAGTTTTTAAGTTTATTTTTTTACCCACTGATACCAGTAAAAACTTTCCTCTAGCATTGAGTCGCCCACTGAGCGTTGATTCATGAACCCTCCAGTTTCCTTTCATTATATACCCTTGCTTCCCTTCTGCGAGGCTATACATCCCTTTTTCATATTTACCCCTCTTGTGCCGGAAAAATGAGTCCTCTCCTTACGTATGAATTCAATGTCGTAGGCACCCATCGTGCTACCACCCGTAGCGTTTTAAGACCCATTGACCGTATAGTTGACAGTATTAAAAGTTGAACTCTCAGGTGTTTGCTTTCTCTCCCCCCCCATTGTGTTGAGGCTTCCGTTGTTAACCTCTCGACAAGTATTGTGGTCAGCGTCTGGAAGTTTTTTACTTTTTACCCAGAATCACCTCTCCCCCCTTTCCACAACTTGGACTGGGCGTCCCGCCGTCTCCCACCCCCGGTACCCATGGCACCTGGCTCCATGCAATTCTTTCATTATTCTTCTCCATGGCACACTAATTCTTGTGCGTGAGACGCGTCTAAGGCCCATCCGTGGTGATCTTGCTCTGAGTTCCTTTACACATTTGTGTTTACTTTTTCGTCGCCTCCCGCTACGTTTTCCCCCGCCCCCACAGCTTTGTCCTGGAGAATTCATGGTTTCTCTCGTATCTTTTTCGATTTGAACCAGGTAGCCTCTTTCTTTTTGCGGACGTCATTCCCCGAGATGCCCCTTCTCGTTTTTCCCCCAGTATCTAATGACCCAGACCGCGCTTCTCCTGGCCCACGATTATTTTTTGGATGGCATTTCCTGGTTTTTTTTAGTGGTGTGCCCTTTTTTCCGATGAACTTCCTTACTGCGAGTCGATTACTTCATTTTCTTTCTATTCTTACTCTCGCCATACTTCCTTTGCCCCTTCTTGTATCCGTTTTTGCCCCCCCCCTGATGACGTTTTTCGACAATCTCCTTCCCCTCCCCAGTGTGTCTTTTGGACGATGTTGTCGAGACCACAGTATTTCACACCTTCGAGGAGTCTCCTTCGGGTTTCCTTTTTTTTTTTTAGCATTCCTGGTAGTTCTTTTTCTCTCTCCTAGAGTATCCTTTTAGTGTATATCGTCACCCAGGACTCGGCCTACGTTTTACCATGTCGACGTCTTCTTTTCTGATTAGAGGCCTTTAGTGTACGGGTTTCATGACGTCCACTTCTCCCTGACCTCCCTCTTCCAGTTCACCCACGCGTTTCCCTCCCACGTAGTTTTCGGTTTTCGCCAGCCGATATGCTTCTCACGTGCGGTGTTTTTTCCTATACCCCCCTTCCCCTTGGACCCCACAACGTCTGCCCACGGTTGATTCCAATTTTTTGCGCTGAGGAGTCCAACGCCGCTCATCGGCAACCCCTGGGCCGGGAAACTAGTCTTTGGTTGACCTTTACTTTATGATGCGTTAGTCTGTACCTTTCTACTGTTGTTTGCTTGTCCTCTTGTAAACTAACAGTCTCTGTTTCTCCTACTCGTTACCTCTGTGCTTTTCCGGGTAACCCCCCCTATTTAAGCCACGAATGGAAGACTGCTCACCCGTCGCAACTCCGAGTTTCCGACGAGTTACGACTCAATTTTAGAAAGTTAGACTGCCCTCCAACGATCAGACCCCCCCCCCACTTTTCTGATACATTCCTGAGCAATCTTTCTCCGTGCCGGCGCTGTCCTCCTTCTTCTGAGAGGAGTTGAATGACGTGCCTCTTTTCTCCCGTCTGTAAGTTCCTGTAGGTTTCCACTATCCCCTGAAGTCTTGCTCCGTTTCTAAGACGACTTGTCCTCGTTGCATCTTTCATATTTTCCGCATTGCGCTCTTTCAACGTAATCCCCTATTTTACCCCGTTCTTTCCTCTTCTCTTTCTTTTCATCGTTTTGATTTTGTAAGGAAATCAATTTGTATGCTTCATCTCTCTTGATTCCTATCTACCTCTGCCCACTAATTGAAGGAATTGTCTTTATCGTTTCACTCCTTTTCTGGGGATGATATCCTAGCAGTCAAAAGGCTTCCCACCTTGACCCTTCCCTTGTCATATAGTCCGATTTCTGCTTCGAGGAAGGATATCTCTCCCTACCATGTTAGAAGGATCCTACTACCTGTACTTAGTCAATTATGCTTTTTTCTACATGTCTCTTAAGCTTTAGCTCTCTTTACTTTGTCTTCTACGGAGACTGAGTTTTCTCCTTTCTCGACGGATTCGCGGACGACCTCTTTTTTTCCGATACCTTTCCCCGTCAGGTCTAGTCTCTTGAACTAGAAATGGGTATTTCACTGTGCAGCACCCCCAAGTTCATTTTGCGCTTACCTTCCCAACGACAAATCAAATCAGCGTCCTTTCAGCTCCCCCGAGTGTTCCCCTTCTCCAGAAGCTAAGTGGCGCTTTGTTTCTATCGCTCCCATCCCCCCGCCAATTTTCGCGGCGCCGTTCTCCCTCTTTGTGTACCATGCTGTTCTTATCGTCCAGCCAACCCGCTTCTCTTTCTCTCATACTCATTTTCTCTGTTCGCCCTTTTTGAGGCTGAAAGCGTTTCCCCGTCGAGCGGTGTGCTTGTCTAGGCCTTCCTTTGCACCCGCCTGTTTCATGATCCCAAATCCGTCTCCCTAGTTTAAACGTTCCGTCTCCGTTTCCTTGCTTCCGATTCAGCGACCCTCCCGGTAGTTTAATACTCCCTGACAGATGATGCCTATGACAAACATCTAGAGTCCGTGTGAAGAGCGTACCATCAAACCTTTTTTGAACTCTTTCGCGAACCCGATAACTTCTATACAGGGGAGGGCCGTTCGGAGGACTGATTTCCTCTGTGATTCACATTTACTTACCTACCCTCAGGGTCCGGGGTCTTAGAATCCCCGTCCATACAATCAAAAAGTACAGTCCTTGAACAAGCATTAATTACGTTTCGCCGTGAATGAGGAATATAGTTTCCCTAACCCCTTTAGTCAATGGACAGAAAAAAATCCTCCTTTTCATAGTTCTCCTCTGGCCAGAAGAATTTTGCCAATTCCTCCGTATAAGAAGTTAAGAGCTTTCCTACAGATCCGTAACTATAAACGTCATTCATTAAGGCCCCCCTTTTGATACACTCCTATCCCTTCCCTTTCGTGATGTTTTTTTCTCTTGATCTGAGACCCCCTTGACCCCTCCCTATGATCGCAATCTTCACATAATTGCCTCCCTTCCTCTATCCTCCATGTAAAGAGCACACTTCACTGAATTGTTTCCTTTCCCGACTATCTTTTGACCTCATGCCATTAGGCATTACGTTTTCCACTGGGTATGCCCCTTGATTTTTTAAGAATTCTTTACGAACCTAACTTGGACTTTTCTAGGGTTTTTAGTGATCTTTTTAACTCCCCCCCAAACTCTAGATGTTTGCCCCCACTCATTTCTCATTATGCTTGACAAGCAGTCAGTTTCCATTGTAAGGCTCCTCCCATCACAGGGTTATTTCTAAAAATGGTTTGCGATTAATACTCCCTAATCTTCCATCCAAGTGCCCAGCGCCTTCCTTTGTTCCCCCTACCACGCCTTTGCGACTGGTCCATTAAATATCGGTTTCTCTCGATCCCCTTGACTATTTTCTGCGACGTGGTCCCTTTAGCCCCTTTTTGAGGGATAGCTCCTCCTTCTGTCCAGTGGAGTCTCCCGTTTTCCTTTTCTCTAGGCGGGGTTCCATTTCAATTCCAGATTTTTATCTCAAGAACCTTTTTCCTGCACCTTGAGTTTTTCCTGATATCTTTTTTCCCCCTCCGTTGACCGTTCTTATCTTTTCTCGGCCAAGTGGCGATGCTCACTTACGAGGAGCAGTTTTCACGCCCAGCCAGGAGTATCTAAACGCCTTCCTTCGTTTAAGTAGTCCCCAGTTAGAATGCTCCCCCTTGGTGGACAAGCGCCGTTATGAGTTCACATTGCCTTACATCCGGCTTGTACGCGGCCTTTTCTGACCCCATTTTTTTTTGTCCTATCGTCGTGCAGCACAAAGTTCACTATGTCTGTCAAGCTTTCCCAAGAATCTTAGCTGCTCCCCCTTCTCATCAGAAAGTTGCCTTTTTTTTTTCTAAACCTCCTTAGTGAAACGTAGTACAGGTCCTTCTCTGGAAATACTCCCCTTTTCTTCCTTGAAGGCTTTGGCTTTTCCCCCCTTTTTCCATACGTCAATCTTTCACTTACTTTTTGAATCGTTTCCCGGTAAGACCGAAGCTGCCCACCTTCGCGTAGAATTCCTTCCTTCCCTCTCCGGCAGGCCACCGCCTTTTGCTGGCTTTTCCCCCCTTACGGGGTCCCCTGATAAACATAGGGTCGTTCCACTCCTTTGAACGGAGCTCATCAATGGCTATCCACGTGTCCTTGGTTCCCAAACCTCTTCTACGTTTAGACAGTAATTCGCTCTTGTCCGGGGGCTCTCGCCCCTCCGTCGTTTCGCGTCGGCTTGTTTGAGCTGCCATTCCTTGCTGTCTGAGCGTTTACTTTTTTATCTTCATGATTGTCATCTGCCTCTTTGTAAAACTTCGTTTCTTCCGCAGCCAAGTTGTCTCGTCCTGACAATCTTGTTTTAATACGCAGCAGAATATGTTATCGTCTTGGGCCCCGTAGTCGTGACGTGTTTTTTCTCATTAGCAAGCATTAGGTTTTTTGCACACCCCTTTAGGAAGTGAGGTATGACCCGGGGGCGCTAGAGACCATTTTTTCTTTTGCGTCCCCACCGCAACAGATGTTTGTTTTCTTAGTTTTCTTTCTCTTCCGTTGTTGGTAATGTCGCAGTTATTTCCCCTCCTCCCGTGAACAGCGATTCCCCGATCATCCCAGGGGAATAGATCAGTCCCCTCGCGGAACCT
>Ga0179593_1693408_pt1 | contig 17071 bp, 27 predicted proteins | sample CZODoug2_1_08_16_FD_185931 | JGI IMG/M metagenome (GOLD analysis project Ga0179593, IMG submission 185931) | Vadose zone soil fungal communities from Angelo Coast Range Reserve, California, USA - CZODoug2_1_08_16fungal (PacBio error correction) | ecosystem: Environmental > Terrestrial > Soil >... | reverse complement strand
TCCGCTCGAGAACAGGAGAGAGAGAGATGCCTTATCTCTCCCTTCTTTTTACTTGGAGAGGAAGGAAGTCTTTCTTTCCATCCCCAGACCGCAGAGGAAGGCTAAGCTTCTATTTCTCGCGGGAAAGGTGATTAGAGTCGGCTTTTTCCGACCTAGAATCCGGTTTTTAGGCTTCTCCGATACTGGTAGGGAATTTCCCTCCCTTTTCCCTCTTTCTTTTCTTTCTCTCTTTTCTGAATCGGAAAAGAAAGTGCCGAGCCGGAAGGCAAAAAGGAAGAGAGACGCCTCTTAGCCTCCCGTAGACAGCAAAAAAACCCATGCCTTTGAAGGAAGAGATACCCCCCCCCCCCCACCTTCTCACACCCCCTACCTTTTTCACTCTTAAGCGAAGAGACCCCTCTTTTCTCTCCTTCTTTTTGGAAAAGGGGTCCCCTTTTCCTCCATTAGACGCGCCTCCTCAGAGAGCGTGGAAGGAGAGGAAAGGACCCCCCCTCCCCCCCCCTTCTTTCATCCCCCCTTTCTTTCAGAAAAAAGGGGGAGAAGGAGTCCTCCATCGGAAAGAGGGATCCCCCCCTCTTCCTCAACAGTCCTTTCACCTGAACCGTTTTTTTTTCTTTCCTTCCGCTCATTCCTTGGAAGAACTCTGCTTCGACCCCCCCCCCCCCCCCCCTTCTCATTAAGGAAAATAGCGTTTCCCTCCTCAGTTCCTCCCTTTTTCCCTCATCTCGGAAAACGGGTTACGTGCGCGGCCCTTCCCTCCCCCAAAGAAAAAGACAGATGGAAGACTCTTTTTTTTTTTCACCTTTTTCCCCTATTCGAAAAAAGAGAGGATTTTTCCCCTCGTGTACACGAAGAGCGCCGCCTTTTCTTTCCCCCGCTTTTTTTTTTTTCATCATGTAGGGAAGATAGTGTACCTTGTCTTTCTCTCCTCTCCCTAAGGCCGGGAAAAAAAACTCCCCTTTCCCAATTTTCTTTCCCGCTTAGTGGTAGAAAAGAAGAACCCCCCTTCCTTTCCCTGTTGATGATAGGTAAGCCTCTCCTCAGAAGGTCCTTCTTTTATGTATATCTGGGGTTCGCCATTGTTTCCCTATCCTCTTTAACAAGAGAATATTGAGTTCCATCCCCCCTGTCGCCTTCCTCCTTTTTTCTCTTTGGGATTTGGATTGCGTGCTGCTTCCTTTTTCCCTCCTCCCGTAAAAAGGAAAGAAAAGAAGGACGGCTTCCCCCCCCCCCTTAAGTTGTTCTTTTCCCCGTTTTTTCCGGCTGCTGTGCCACGGCAGTCCTTTCCTTCCGCCCCCTGAACAAGAAGTGAAAGAGACCTTGCGCATTTCCCCCCCCCTCCTCGAGTTCCTTTTTCTTCCCCCAATGAAAAGAACCAATTCCCTCCCCCCCTATATACATGAAAGTAAAGAAACATTTTTCCTTTTCCCCCGGACCTTTTTTTTCCTCCCGCCCCTTAGTGAGTTGATAGGTTAAGACCCTTTTTTCAGTTCTCGCCTTTGCGGAGTCAACGGTCTTACCCTTCCTTTTCTCGCTAACGCGCGGCTCAGGCTTTTTCTGCTCCGCAGGAACCGACCCCCTTTTTCCCCCCCCCTTAAGTCTCCCCTTTTCTGTTAGAGATAGGCCTTTCCATTCCTCCTTTTCTGGGTTAGATATGGCACCCCCTTTCCCCTCAAAGTCATCTTCCCCCCCCCCTGCGTTGGCGTTTGAGTAAACTCTCTCCTCACTAAACCCTGTTTCAAGAGAGAGTGATCGATCCCCCCCCCCATGACCCTGACTCTTTCCGTTCTAGGGTGTGAGACAGAATTGTTCATTCTTTTCCCCTTTCCCCCACTTTTGTGCAAATGATCAGGACAACCCCCCTCTCTTTTCTGAAAAATTTTTTTCTTCCTGTCCGTTCCAAACGAGGTGGCACCGTTTTTTTTCTCATGGAAAACCCCCAGGTCCCCCCCAGGAAAGCCTTCCCTTCCTTCTTTAAAAGTAAGGCTTTTCCTCTTTTGAACCACCCTTTCCCTCTAGTTGAGATGACTATTACCACTTCCGTCCCCGCTTTTAAAAAGTTTTAAGTACTTCTCCTCCCCCCCCTTCTCCTGGTATAACTTCCTCTCCCACTTATTAAAAGGATGGACTCCTCCTAGAATTTTGGGGAGGAGAGATGGAGTTCCCCGGAGTCGCCCCACCCATTTCAATCGGGAGTGGGACTCCTTTTTTCTTAAGCAGAAAGAAGGGAAGAGTTCTCACAACCTCACGACCCCCCGTTTACAAATCCCCTCCCACTCCCCCCACCACCCCAACCCCCCCCCACAACCCAAAAACCCACCCCCCCTCCCGAATTTAGAGCCTCCCTCTTCCCCCCTAAGCCAATTAGGTGGGGAACCTCCCCCTTCCCCTCCTTCTCCAAGTGCCCCCCCCCCCCTTCTCCGGGACAAGGAAAATGGTGGTTCCCTCCTTTCCCTACGGAAGAGAAAGAGAATTTCTCGGCTCCCCTTTCTCTGGAAGATAAGCTCCTCCTTTTGATGGAGGAGAGAAGGGGATCTTTCTTCAAAGACCCTTCTTCTCCCTTCCTTGAGAGATGTATAAGACCTTTCTGTTCGATTAGGAGAAAATAGGATAAGTAATTTTTTCTTTTTTTTTTTTTGTGTTTTCTTCTCTTTTCTCTCTGCTGCAGAAGAGGAGGGGGGCCCCCTCCCCCTTTTTTCTCAGGTAGTCCTCCTCCTCTCTTGTAAGCGGTTATATTTGATGTTTGCTTTCTTTTCTCGCGCTGAAGAAAGAGTGGGCCGCGGTTTTAGCCTTGCCTCTTTTCTTTCGCCGTAATAATTGAGATTTTATCCTCCCTCCTTTCCTCCGGCAGATAGAAGCCCCAGGTCCTCTCCCTCTTCCACAAGTATGTGGACTCCTTTCGCTTCGAGACCCCCCTTTTCCTCGGCGTTCCCTTCCTTTTCTCTGTTTATGGATGAGATGTTCACTGGCGTTTCCCTCCAAAAGGAGAGAAGGATTTTCTTCCTTCTTTTTCAGCGTTCCTTCCTGAAAAGCTTTCCTTCGGGGTTTCCTTTCGGTTCCCACCTTTTTCTGGTCAAACCATAAGTTTCCTGCATTCATCTTTCGTTCCTCCCTTCATTAACAACCCCTCCCATCCAATGTCGAAAAGCTAGTAGCCTTTCTGTTTCCCCCCCGCCCCTAATCTGCGAAGGGAGACCCCCTTTCCTTTGCGAATTGATGACCCATCCTTCCGCTACTCCTTTCTCTTCCCGCCAAGGATTGCCGACCTCCCCTTCCTTTCCTCCGCCAGGAAGAAATAGACTACTAGGCGTTCTTTTTTCCCTTTACCTTCCCCTCGCAGGTTAGATTAGTTTTCCCTCTCTATGTATATATATTGGGCGTTTCCCCTCCCCATTACATCTTTTTTTTCGTCAAGAACGCTACTCCCTCCCCTCACTCAAGAGAGTTGCTGGCCTTTCCTCCCCCCCCTCTCCTTTCTTAGGAAGACCCGAGCGATTTAGAAAACTGGTTACCCCATCCTCATAAATATGAACCACCTTTTTTCCCTCTTGCATAAATATAGGAGTTTTCTTCTTTCCTTCCTTAAGTTTTTTTTTATACGGGAGAGTTAGCTCCGCCCTTACGGGGAGACCCTTTCTCTTATCCGCGTTACCCCCCATCACTTCGTTCTCAGGGCGCCCGCGGTAAAAGGAGATCACTCCCTTTTTTTTTTCTTTACTTTTATTCTCGATTGAGACCTCGTTCGCCCCTTTTCCGGGGACGTAAGGAGCAGTTTCCTTCTATTTTCGAAAAGTCTTTCCGCAGTGGCCTTTTCTATCCATTTTTCCTTTTCTGCAAAGAGTGCGTTCTCAGCGGATGGAGCCTTTTCCCAACCCCCCCTCACGCCTTTATTTCGGATTTCTTCCTCCATTCCTCACAAGCTTGCATCGAAGACGTCCCCCCTCTTCGATAGCTTCCCCCTCCTCTCGTAGATGCTCAGCCACCCCCCCCGTATCGAAAGGTTGGAAAAGAGACTTTCCGTTCTTGTACTCTCTCTTCTATCCAGAGTCGGAAGATGTCTGTAGAACTTCCCCCCTTTGACGAACTGAGGAGAAAGGACATCGTCCCCCCCTGAACCCCTCCCTTCCTGGACACCCTGTTTTTTTTTTCCCCCACCCTGATTGAGTTGTAGGGAAAGAGTTGCCTCAGCCCACTCTCCCCGTCGTAGAAGACGACCCCCCCTGTTTGGGCGAGAGAAGCCTTTTCTTCTCTTACTCGGGAATAGTTGAAGCCTTTTTCCCATCTTAAAAGAGGAGAAGTTCTCTCCCCCTTTCAGATCCCTCCTTTCTCCGCAGGTAAATCCCTTCTTCCGAGAAAAAGGGCCCCTTTCCCCCAACTTCTCTGGTATAATTTTTGATCAGGGACGAGTAGTCGTCCTTTCTTTAGGTCCTCCTTTCCCAATACGAATGGGACTTTTTTTAGAAGAAATGGAGCGGCCCTCCCCCCCCCCCCTTGATCCCCTCCTTTTTTCTCTCTTGCCAAGAGTAGTAAAGCTTCCCCCCCCGTCCACAGAAGAATTGAGATAGAGTTTTTCTCTACCCCTTATAGTGATGACCATAGAGAAGGAGAACCCCCCACTTAGAAGAGAATAGTCTTCCCCCGTATCTTTTCACACTCCTTTTCCTCGAATACAAAAAATGAGCTCCCTTCCCCAGCACACTTTACATTGTCATCTATATTTGATGAACCACTACACACTCCCTTCAGCACAACGGCTGACTCCGTACTCCCTGACACACTCACACCAGGTCGGAAACATAGCCTGAGCACTGAGATGCAGCGAGAATGCGACACTTTTTTTTCCCCTCCCCCTTCCTCCCTTCTGCGAAAGCACTCTTGGATGGCGTTCCCCTCCTCTCCATCTTGTCTTATTTGACACACCCCATTGTGACGCCCACCGAAACGCCTAAGACGCTCAAGGTCCAGCAGGCACACATTTTGTTTTTTTTGGCTTCTTCCACCTCTTCCCCCCCCCTGTGTACAGGGCACCGTGACCATGCGCGCACACAAGAGGACGAGCCAGCACGCCCCCCGATCCCCGTCACCACACTCCCCCCTTTCCCCCTTTCCCGAAGCCTCTTTGACAATAAGGGGGATTATATGAAACTCCCTTCCCGCGTTATCGCAGGGAGGAGAAAGAATGGCTCTTCCTGGCGTCCATTCCCCTCTCGAATGGGGTCTCTTTGGCGACTTCTCGAAACCCGGCCTCTCTCCCGCGGCTTTTTTGATATGACTCACCGCGCGCGAAATAAGATCTGGTGGCTCCCCTTTTTTTAGGCTGTTCCGATGGAGCGCGAGAGTGCGCATTTTCTTCCGGCCGATCGAATTCTCGCCCCTCAATTTCCCGAGGGGGAGAGCCCCGGTAATGGATCGCGTACCCCTCTCGACGTTTCCCTCTATAGCGAGTGACATGTAGTTTTCCTTTTTTTCGCGAAGAAAAGACGGACCCCCCTCCCTTCCACAATCCACACCCTCCTCCGGTGTTCCTGCGGCCAAAAAGATGTTGTTCTGTTCCATCTTCAACAAAGAAATGGAAAATTACCTTTCCCTTTGTTTCCTCCCCTCGTTATTGGAGGGTAAGAAATTCTGCCGGCAAAGAGAAGGCTTTCTTCTCTTCCCTCCCCCTATTAAAACTAACTAAAGCAGATTGGCGGGTTTTCCTAGTGGCGGAAGACCCCTTCGCCCTTGGCCGCGTTAACTCGGGCCCCTGGTCAGTGTGTTTGGCCCCTCCCTTCAACCCCTTCTTACCAAAGGACTCCGCGTGGAATGAAGTGTTCGGCCTCTCTTCTCCCACTCACCCTTTCTTCCGCAGGTCACGTCGAGATGTTGTGGAGATTGGCCCCCCTTCGGCAAAAAAGGGAGTGTTGCCCGCTTCTTCCCTTTTTTCGCCGCACCTTCCCTCTTCTCTATTTGAATGAAGATCCTTGTTGTTGTTTACTCTTTGATTTTGTTGCGGCGCAAGCGATCCTGCTCTTCTCTCCCCACTTTCGAGAATTTTCTGTGCACGATCCACACCCCCCCTCGGAACTGCGTCATGCATGCTTTTTCTCCCGCTTTACTCAGGTGGGCGACCTCCCAAAGCGCAAAAACGCCCCTTCTCCCCCCCTTGTGGAAAGGATTTTTTCCCCATACACTGAAAATTGTTTCCCTTTTATTTCCTCGGAAAAAGAGTCTCCTCCATGAGGAAGAGGCCGCCTACCCCTCGGTTCCCTTTCCAGATTAATAGTAAAAGGAGCAGTCTCTATTGCCGGAGAGCGACTCATTTTCCCTGATTCCCCTCGGGGGCGAATCCCACAGGAGCGCGTTCTTTTTGCCAATCGTCCAGGGCACTCACAACAAGCGGTGGCCCGCTTCCCTTTTCTCCAGACGTTTCTTTTCTTGATTGGGGAGGGTTGCCCCCCCTCTCTTGGAGGAAAGGGAAGGAGGTTTTCCTTTTTTCCCCCCAGCCCACCTCCCCCCCCGAAACACAGGGAATAAAGAGAGAGAGCTTCCCCTTCTTTCGGAGGGGACTTTTTGTTACGCGATCCCCTTCCCGCCTCACCTTCTTTTTTGGGCACATTCTTGAGATCGTGTGTTTTTGTGCGGCGAGGAATCCTCTTCCTAACCTTTCCCCCATAGAGAGACACTTCGGCGCGGAAAAGCGCCTCCCCTCTCGACCAAAAGATCGTACGCGCCGGATTGTGTGTGAAGTCCCCCCCCCCCCCCCTCCTGTTTTTCGGGGAGCGCAGCCCCCCACGAGTGATTTTCTTTTTTTCTTTTCTTTTCCCCCGACCCAACCCTGTCCTTGATGGATGAAGGACGACTTTAACCCTTTTTGGCACGAGGAGAACGCCGTTTTCTTTTCACCAGCAAGAGTTTGTGGTTTTTCCTCCCCCCTGATATTGTTTTGCCCCTCAGGACAATAGAGGCTGAGCGCGCTTTTTTTTTATTTGAGCGTGGTAAGAAGCGGGCCTCTTTCAACGGCTTTCTTGCTGGTTGGAGAGATGCGCTCTCCCCCTCCAGGTCGAAGAAATGGCGATGGTCTGTCCCTGATCCTTCCTTTTTCCCAGGCCAAAGGGCATCGACCTCCTTTCCCGTCAGGGAATAGGACCTTGTTCTTTCTCCCCGGGCCTCCTTTCCGAGGTGCGGAGGAGTGGTGCTTGCTTTCCTTTTTTTTTCGATCATATGGGTGGGATTCTTTCTCTCCCTTGGACCGAAGTTATGGCCTTGCACTTCTCGCGAGAGTAGCGGCTCCTTTCCCGTCTGGTCCTAACGATCACCTCCCCCCCACAAAACTGCGATACACTCGCTTTTTTCTCCTTTTTGCCCTTCCAGCTGTACCGCTTTCCCTGCTAGAAAAGTCATTCCCCCCTCTTTGGTTCCCCCAGTGTTGGAGGGGAAGCGCCATTTTTTCGACAAAGTCCAGGAGTATTGGGAATTTTTTCCCCCCCCCCTTCTCCCCCGTAGAAAAGAATGTCAGGCTTCTTTCCCCAGCACCCACCGCTTCTTTCCCAGGCTTTTTTCCTGTGGTCGGCAGGCTGACCTCGGAAAAAATTCGAAATGCTCTCCCCCCTTCTCAGCTCGTACAAGATTGTCATCCCCCTCAGGCTCCCTACCGGCCCTTGCCCCCCCCCTTCTTCGTTTCCCATCGAAGTGATCGTCGTCACGACCCTTTCCCCCCCCATCCCATTTCCAAGTACCGGTTCACCCTCACTCAAGCAGGGGTCTTCTTCCCCCCTTTTTTTTTGTGTCCAGGCGGAAGTTTTTCTCTTTGAAGTGACGCGACCTCCCCTCCCCTCCGGAGAGCCCCAAAGACATCTTTAAGAAAGCTGTACTCTCTCTTAGTACTCCCCCTCCACTGAAAGGTGAGCGTTTCTATAAAGAGTTGGAGGCTTCCCTTCATCTACTCCCTATCCATCTTCAGAGATAGTACTTTATTCCCCCCTTGGAATTGACCCTCTCCTTGGTTTGATCCCTATCTTGGATGAAGGTTTCAGCCTAATCCCGAAAAGGAAAGGATGGCAGGGGAGACCTCCTCATGAGGGAGGGGGCAGGAATAAATTCCTCTTTCCCCCAGGCCTTTCTCTTAGGAAGAAAGTCAGAAACGTTTTGCCTCCCCCCCCGAGGTGAAGCCTCAGGGAGACTTTTCTAGACGGAAATAGAATCTCCTCCTAAAAAAATTTTAAACCCTCTCCGCCGTCTCTTAGGTAAGTAAACGATTCCCCCCGAAAGGAAAAAAATTCCCCCCCCCTTGGCCCGGTTCGCGGAGGAGAGGCAGAGAATAGCTTCCCTCCGGGAACGGTAATGCATCATTTTCCGGAATTCCTCCCCTCGCGAAGAGAAGCCTCACCCCCTAGGAAGTGCTTTTCCAAACAGCTCCCGCAAGAGTGAATTGGGAGGTCCTCTTCCTCCTCCGAAGAGAGTACTCGCCTCTCCTCCGTGACCCCCAGAACTGCCTCCGGAATGAAGAGGAGGAAGATCTTTCTTCTTTATTTTCCACGCCCGAGGTCTTCCTGGAAAAGAGATACTCCCCCACGAGAGGGTGGAACGAGGGAGTGTGACTCTTTTGTCATTTCTATTTCAAGGAAAGCCTTTTCCCAAAAGGGGAAGGCCCTATCCTACTCCCGGACATTTCCCCCCTGAGAAAGAAAGAGCTCTCGAAAGGACTTTCCCCCAAAGGATTACAAGAAGGTGACTTTGGCCATCTTTTTCCTAGATTGAGGGTTTGGCCCCCTTTTTCTAGACGGGGCGTACGTTTTTCTTCTCTTTCCCCCCCCCCCCCGTTCTAAAAATACCTCCCCATAGGGAGGGAAAGGAGGACCCTCACCCCCCTCAGCAAGACCCAAGAGGAGGCTGACCCCCCCCTCCGTCAAGAACAATCGGTTTAAAGGTCCTAAGATCAGCCTCAGGGCAGAGGCGAAATAGAAATCACTTCCCGGCCCTTCTGAGGATTGACCATCTTTCCCTGAAGGGAGGAGGCCCCCCCCACAAGAAGGGAGGATGTCTCCCTGAGGTCTCGTATCACTTTAAGCCGTCCCTTTTGAGGGAAGAGAGCACCCTTTTTATTGGGACTTGGTTCAGAGAAAAAAGCCTGCCTCATAAGGAGAAAAGAGGGACCCTTCTACCCTTACAGCCTAGGAGGACTTTTACCTCTTTCCCCTCGGAAAGAATGGATTGCAACCCCTCTGCCTTTCCTAGGCCTCTCTTGTTGGTGAAGGAAAGGCTCTTTTCCGAGCCTCTCTCTCTTTCCCTCCAAACCCCCAAGCGAGGAGGAGAGGAATTTCCCCCCTGGTTTGAAAGGAGACGTTTCCTTTTGTACCCCCCCCCCCCTGTTTTGAACATTCCAAGAATGGGATCCCTCTTTTACTTTCCGGAATCGCCCCCCACAATGAACATCAGATTTGCGCCATTTCTTTTCTTTATCCCCCGTCCCTCCCACCCTAAGGGAAATTTCATAAGAAAACGGGGCCCCTCCTCCTCCGCCGGAAGAGGATTTTTTCTTTCGAGACCGTCTCCCTTTTCTTGGCTCCCGTGCGGAAGCGCTTAGCTTTTTTGGGCCCACAGAATTCTTTCTCTTCCAGCCATGGTGAGGAACCCCTTTCCCCTTATTTCCTTCCCTATTTCCTGCGGAGAGGTTTTTTTGAATCTTTCCTTTTCACGAGTTCGTTCAGAGGCTCCCCCCCTATCCCCCGTCCCAAGCCCTCTCCAAGATTAATTCAATTGGGACGTCCCCTGATCCCCCTCCCCCCCCACTGGCAGGTTTCAAGAGGGATCCTCCCTTTCCCAGCGCTTCGCGTATTATGACTCAAAATGGAGGTCTACCATTTTTTTTTCTCTTTATAGAGAGAGATGCCGGTATGAGAATCGCCCTCTTCTTCTTACTTTATCTCTGCAGGAGAAAGGCGCTCCTCCGGACAAAGAGGCCTTCCTTTTCCTTCTATTTTTTCTCCAGCGCGACAGGGAGGAGATGCGTCTCCCTTCCTCAACACAATGAAGATGCTCCTTGTCCCTTTATCTTTTTTTTCCCCCCAGATACTGGTGAGTGAATTCCCCTCCCTTTCTTATGTTGTTCCGAGCTGCTCGAACCTTTTCGCTTAAATCTCCTTTTCTAATCAGGAACGACCGTTCCCCCCCTGGCAGGAAAAAGTGATTCTCTGTCACAAGAAAAGCGCCCCCCCTGAGGAGACCTTTTTTCTCGCCCCCCTTCCTTATCCCCATTTCCCCCCCCCCCCCGTAGTAAACAGGGTTACAAAAGAGGAAGGCTTCACCCCCTATCCCTTAAAGAGATATTGAAAGTCTTCCTTTCTTCTCTTCCCCTTCTGACGTTTTTTATCGGAAAGCATAATAAGTGGGACTCCACCTTTATTCGTTCGTCCCCTGATGGGAATTAAAAAAGGTTTGGCTCCCTTTTCGTGAGGTATAAAGAACTTTACCCCAGAAAGCCTGCCCCCCCTTTTTTTTTTCCCCTTTTAAATTAATGCAGAAGTAAACGAAACTTTCCTCCTTTTTTTCCTAAGAATTTTCCCCCCTCTTGCACAAGGGGGGAAGAATTGCTTTCGCCAATTTTCCCCCCCTTTTTGCGCCAAAAAGAGCCTTACTGTCTGACAATTGGTCTTGCATTTTTTTCCCTATCCCGGAGAAACGTCCCCCCCTGAAACGGGTTAGGGAGCGACGGCACCTTTCTTTTAAAGAAAAAAGAAAAGCCTATTGAACTCTTCCTTTTTGCCCCCTTTCCCCAAGCCTCTTCCCATGGTGGTGGAAAAGAAACCACTCTTTCTCCCCACCTCGTGATGGGGAAAAAGAGACTTGCCTTCCCTAAGATCGAAACTCTTTTCTTTTGTGCGGGAATGGAGTATTTCCCTTATTTTCCCTGAGAAGAGAGTTATCCCTCCCTTCTTCAACCCTTAGGGTGCCGCATCCCTTTTTTTCCTTCGAGAGACGAGCGCGCTTTCACAGTAATCCCCCTTCCTTTCTGCAATGTGGCTGCTCCTCCCCTTCCCCGAGATCGCATCGTCTCCTCTCTCTTCCTTCCTTCTTTTCCTGAAATTTTGTTTCCCCTTTTTTCTCCGATGGAAAAGTCCTCTTTCTTTCCCTCCCCGGTATGGAGCAAATGCGCAATGTCTCCTTCCTTTCTTTTTTGGTCTTCCTCTTTTTCACAGCAGCCGGAAAATGTCCCTCCTTCTTCCTCATCTACTAATTTTACTCATAATAAGTTGGTTTGCTTCCCTTTTCTTTCTTCCGTTTTTTCGAGTTTTTTGTTCTCTCTTTTAACCACAGGAAAGCCAGAAAGAATCAATCCACACTCCTTCTTTCTTCTCATACCCACATGTATGGAAAGAGAAGTGAACTCACTCTTCGCTTCCCCCCCTACCCCCCTCCCCTCCCTCCCCCCCCTATAGGACATGCATCCAGGAAAAATCGTAGCCGATCCCCCCTTCCTTTCTGTGAAAGATAAGAAAAAAGGGCAGACAGGCCCTTAGTGATTTCTCGATCCTTCTTTAAGTCATTTCTTTTTTCTAAAAGGAGTGGGGGGTTTTCTATCTTCTCCCCCCCCCCCCCCTTCTCTCTAGCGTTCCCCCTCCTCCCTACATGATGAGAGTCCCTTTCAAACGCACGAAAATCGGGAAGCGGTCAGCATTCTTCCCTTCCTTCCCCCCCTTTTTCTTCGTTTTCGAATAGTGGACACCACCATTTGCTCTTCTCCCTCTTCAGCGATTAGTCCATAGCGGTGGATGTTTTTAGGTAGTCCCTTTCTCTCCCCTCCCCTTTCCTCGTTTCCCTATGTAATAGTTCAAAATTGGACTTTCCCCTCCCCAAGTTGGCAAAAAGCATTTCCGTAAATTTCCCCCTTCATTCCCGACCACCCTCCAATTGAATGAAACTGTCTCTTCCCCTTGTAGAGAAAGCCCGGCTGCCCACCCTCTGTTCTTTTTTTTTTTGTGAACCTTCTTTCTTCTTCTGGATAACGGAAAAAAAGACCTGCGCCACCCCTTTTTCTTCCCGGAAGAAAATAGAGTTACCGGTGTAAACTCTTCTTCTCTCCCCGTACTTCCCTTTTTTTTTTTTACACGGAGCAGAGAGAAGTTGCGATTGCCTCCTTCCCCCCCCTTTTTTCCAACAGTTTTAAGAGGGGGTAATTCCACTATTGCCATCCCCTCACCCTTTGATGTCTCCCTATTTTGGGGAGTATCTTTTCCCATATCGAAGAAGGCGAGATCCCCTTTCCCCTTTTCCTTTCCCCTGATTCTGTCTCTCCAGAATTTCGGAACAGAGAGGACAACATCCTTCCCCCCCCCCCCTCCCAGTATCTGGTGAGCATCCAGTCCCCCCCCTAACTCCCCAATGGTGGTTCATTCTTTCTCCCTCCAATCGAAGAACCTGTTTATCCCTGAATAGGCCATTATCTCCTTTGCCGAGGGGATGGCGGATCCTTTTTCCTCTCCTCCCCTCATGAGAGATTCTCAGCCCCTCCCCTTCTTTCTGGTATCGATTAGGCTAAAATCGTCTCCTCCCCCTTTTCCTCTGCTCTTTCTTTCCTTGATGATGTCAATTTTTTTTTCCAAAGTGAAATTGTTGATCCCTTTTTCTTGACGGACCATGGAATGAAATCTTTCTTTTTTTCCTCTTTGGTCCTACCCTTTCTTTCTTCCCTTCCCTAGTGGACGAGGGAGACCCATCTTGCCCCCTCCTTCTCTCCTTATGCGATTTTATAATAAAAAGGTGAGCTCTTTCTCTCCCTTCCATTCTTTTTTTCCCTTCGAAAGGAATCTCTCCTTTTTTTCTTTGGAATAAAGAAAACAAAGTTCGCCTTCCCCTCTCTATCCTTGGTTTTTTCCCCCCTCCGGTGTTAGTTTTATGGATTCTCCTTCCCCCTTCCTCTTTTAGAGAGACGAAAACTTTCTTCTTTTTCCCTTTTTTTTTTGACCCCTCGAGGAAAATGAACTCCTTCCTCCTCGTGAGGGGAAAAAAAATGGTTTCCTCTCTTCTCCTAACCCCCCTATGCAATGAATGATCATCTCGTCCTTTTTCTTCTTGATATGACGAATCTCCCCCCCCACTTTTTCCTGGAAAACCTCCCATCTGTCGAAGTGTTAAAAGAAAGCCTTTCCCTCTCCGGAGAATGATTGATGTCAAAGCCCCAACTTTCTCCCTTTCTCTCCACCTTGATCCCTCCTATCTAGGATTGGCAGATAGAACCTCCACTTCCTCTCTCCGCCAAGGAATGAAGAAAGCCGAAACGTCCCCCCCCTCTTCTCCCTCCTCGACTTTCTTCCTTTTCCGAAGTTATGGAAGCTCTAATTCGCCTTTTTTTTAGATTAGGAGACAGGCTGGCCTTCCCTCTCTTCTTCTCTTCTTTCGACCCCGAAAAGCAGTGTGAAAGGCTTGGGATTCTTTTTAGAGTAAAAGACGCTACGCCCGCCCTTCCTTCTTTCCCCTCCCTGTGCTTCCCCCAGTATAGAAGAAAGTCATGCTTCATCCCCTCTCCTTTTTTTTTGTGGGACAGAATAAGTAAACGACTCTTCCCTTTTTTCCGAGGCTCCCTGAAAGAGAACCTACTTCTGTTCCCCCTCGAGAGAGAGCGCTTTCCTCTTCCTCCCTACGGTCCCCTCTCTGAAGGAAGAGGAATACGGTTTTTTCCTTTTCCCGCTAAGGCAGCCTCCCCCCCCCCTTTTTTCCCCTGCCGCCTCCCATGAAGGCAAGGCCCCTAGCAGTGACAGCGTAACTTCCCGAACTTTTCAGAAAATCGGTGCTGGGGGAATTTGCATCGTTCCCCTACTTCTATTCAAGGACCTTCCCTCCCCCCCCTCGAAGACCACTCTCTTTTCCTCTAAACTTTTGGGGATTCGTTCCTTCTCTCCCCTTCGATAATAGAGACGAGATCTTCACCTCTCCTGTCTGCCCGATTTCTTTCTCCCCTTTGATGAGTTATCCCCCCCAGAAAAGAAGGTCAATCCCTTTCCCCTCCTGCGCTCGAATCTCAAAGAGACAAGTCCCCCCCCCTTTCCTCTTTCCTTCAAGTACAAAAACAGCCCGTTTACCCTCTTCTTTCCTTTGATGAGAAGGGGCGCTTCTTTTTCCTCCGAAAAGAGGGAGAGAGAAATGTTGGGGTCCCCTCCTTTCCCTATCACCGCCGGATCCTTTCCTTGTGGGAGAGGAAAACGCCCTCAGAAATTTTAGCTCACGGCGACCGTCTCGTCGAAAGAAAATGCTGAAAGGACCCTCCGTAGTAACCTTGAAAAGATTTTTTTACTTTCTCCCTTTTTGACAAAAAAGGTTGTTTCCTCCTCCCTCTCTTTTGCGGCTAGTTAACACTGGAAAAGGAAGTCCACATTTTCTCCCCCTCCCCAAAGTAGGTAGAATACTCCCTTTCTTGAGATATTTTTGCTCAGCTTTTCCTCCTATGGCGTAGGGTGATTCCTTTTCCATTGAAGAATGTCCTGCCCCCCCTCCTTCCCCTTTCTAAGCTTTTTCCACCTCTTTGAGAGAAGGTCTCCTTTTTTTCCGCGTACCCTCTTCCTCTTCAAGCGCCCTGGCCTTCTCCTTGGGAAAAAGCAACTCCTTCTCTTTTTTTATTTTTCTATAAGGGGAAGAGTATTCTCCCTTCTTCTTTCTCCTCCTTTGGAGCCGTTGTCCTTTTCCCCCCCAAGACGAATGGGGACTGTGGCAGGAGACTTTCTTTCCCCCTCCCCCCCCTTCCTGCCCCCCAGGCGACGGGAGTAGGAAAACAAAATGCCTGGTGGTATTTTCCTCTTCTTCCCCTCGGTCCGCTTCGTTTCTTCCCCCCCCGGCGAGGGAGCAGATGTCTTTTTTTTTTTTTCTGCAAAAACCGGGAGGTGCTCGTCTTCCTTCTTTCCCCCCTGCCATTGTAAAACTCCGAGTCGTCCATTCTTTCCACATTTCACACTTTGTTCTCCTCCCCCCCCTTCCCTCCCCCAACCTACCCTCTTAATTCTCCTCCCCCCCCCCCTTTCCCCTCTCTCGCTCAAGAAAGATCGTCGCCCCCTTTTCTTCCCACAGTCGTTAATCGCCCTACCCCCCATATGAGAGAAAAGATCCCCTTCCCCCCTTCCCCATCCCCCAAAATGAAGGAAGCAACCTCTTTTCCCTTTTTTTTCTCCCTCTTCTCCTTTTGGACACCCCATCAGAGGAGGTCGCTCCCCCTGATGCCCCTTTCTTTTCCCAAAGATGTAGATAAAAGTAGGGGACTGCTCTCCCCCTCTTCACCCTATTAAGAGAAAGGACTCCTCCTCCCCTCTTCTCGAATATATCCCCAACCCTCCCTCTTTCGGTGTAAGGATTGAGAAAAAAGAGACTCCTCCCCCCCCCCCCTTTCGCTCATTGAAGGAAGAGAAGAATCCTCCCTTTCTTCTCTTCCCCTCCTTTTTTATCGGAACCCGCAATTTCTTTTTTTCAGTCTGGTAAGAGTTATTTAAGATTTCCTTTCCCCTCCTTTCTCCCGAAGGAGAATGCGGATTCCCTTCCCCCTTTCCCCCCTGCTCTCGAATGTGGTTTCTCTTTTGCGCCTCCCTCGACTTCTCAGAAAAAAGGACATCTCTTTTTCTTTTTCTTCTTTTTGATAGCATCAAAACAAAATCCTTCTCTCCCCCCCCTTCCCTTCCATGTGCGTTAGGCGTTGTTCTTCTAGTACATTGCGAGAGAGTGAGCATCTCCTTTTCCTCTCGAGAACAAGTATGACGAGCACTCCCCCCCCCGAATGTCCCTCCCCAGACCCCTCATTTCTCGGCGCCGTGAGGTAAGGGATAAGAGTCCCCCCCTTCCCTCCTCTAGATGTTAAAGAGATAGATACTTCCCCTTTCTTCATCTGTTTATGGTTTCTTTGCTAACCGAAGGAAAATTTTTTTTTTCCCCATTCTTTCCACCGGAGGAAACCCCCCCCCCCCCCCCCTATTGATAAATGAGACCTCTGACCTGTCAAACCGCTTGTTGTTATTGTGCAAGAAGCTTCCCCCACAGAAATGGACCCCTCCTTGAAGGAGTCTCCTGCGAGTTTCTTCCGTGCCCATTTGCGGTTACTAGCTCCCCTCACGGATGAGGGATCCGTCCTTGCAAATCGCAGCCGTCCCTTTTAAGAGTATCTTTTTCCCCCCTACTCCAGCAGATCTGGCTTTTTTGATTCGAAGAGCCGACTTAGAACTCCTCGGGTCGAGGACGGGAAGAGGTCCCCCTTTTTAAAAAAGGGTCCGTTTTCTCTCCGGTCCAAAGAGTCCGTACCAAAGCAGTCTCGCGTGGAACGGCAGTGTTCGCCCTTCTCCCTGAGCCAAGCCTACTTCACGCCTGCATGAAGAGGTAAAGTACGAGATTTTTTTCTTTTCACCGAAAAATTATGCGCGGCGGCACCCCCCCTCTCAGGATCGCTTGGCGAAGAAACCCAACCGCTGAGATCTCTCTATGTTAATCCTCCTCCTCTTTAGGAGAGATCGCGGATTTGTTCTTTCTCTGGACAGCGCACAAAGAGTTTTTTTTTCACCAGAAGACGCCTTCTCCCTTTTTTGTGACACGATCAACAACCTCGGTTCCGTGAACCTGCATTCATGCACTTCCCCGAAAGGGCCCTTTCTTAATTGCAGGGCGAACATGGACATAGGTCCACGCAGCAAAAAAGGATGAATTCATTGGGTAAGGACCATTTTGGCACGTCTTTACTCCCCCCCCCTCCCCCCCATTGGTTCCAGAGTGACTCTCAAGTGCAATCGACCACCTTCCCCCCTCCCACTCACGCGAGAGGCCCCCTCTCGGCTGGAGTAGTTTTACCGCCATATTAATCGTACCGGCTCTGCCTCTTCCGGACAGCGCGACTCACTCTTTCCTCCGAGGTAACGCAAATCCTGGCGAAGAAGTACCCTCAAAGAGACGTCCTTCCCCTCCCAGTGATTGTTCAAAAATAGTAAATGGCACCCTTTTCCCCTCCTTTCTTGCCCAGAAGGAACACAGTGATAATGGATCCATCTTTTTCTCCGTTGTGGATTGTTTACGGTTGAGAGATGTGCTTTTCCTTTTTTTTTTTTTTTCGTAGTCGGAAAACACCTCCCCC
>Ga0179593_1435238_pt1 | contig 17072 bp, 25 predicted proteins | sample CZODoug2_1_08_16_FD_185931 | JGI IMG/M metagenome (GOLD analysis project Ga0179593, IMG submission 185931) | Vadose zone soil fungal communities from Angelo Coast Range Reserve, California, USA - CZODoug2_1_08_16fungal (PacBio error correction) | ecosystem: Environmental > Terrestrial > Soil >... | reverse complement strand
CCCCTTGTGGCGAAGCCCGCTCCAGCGATTGCAGCACCCCTTGAAAATTGCCTCCGGCAATCTGTCTGCCGCTCTTCTATGACCCCTACCCACAGTCTGTGCCCCGTCAAACTCTTGGCGGCCCGCCCGCTGTCGCTCCAAGGTTTCTGAATCTCAAGGGACCCCCTTTTTCTTTTTCCCGTCCTTTGTTTCGTCCGATTCATTCCCCCACAATCGCTTCCGTTTTCTGCTCCGCAGTCCCTCGCAAGGTTTTTCCGACTACTGTTCCTGTTGTTCGCTTCATCAGGCGACTTCATGTCCAAATTCCCCCCCCCCAAATCCCATCTCTCACAGGTTTTTTGGGTCTAAGGAACTTTCTCGCTACGTATTTTCGGCGCCTTGCTGCCCTTCATCGCCGGCCAATCTTCTTTCCCTTTTTTTTAAATTTTTCTGTAGTTAGCCCCCACGGTCACAAATTGGTCACCCTTGTTCCCAAAATCCCTCCCCCCCGATCTTCCTTTTTCACCTCTGCAAGGTGCGGCCACGCTTCAATCTATCCAGATGACACCAGGAGTTTTCCCCCCTTCCTGCTTTTTCATATGGTTACCTCCCCCTCAGCCCTCATTCCCAGGGCCTCCTCCTCCTTCACACTCTTGCTCTGAACCAAAACTCTTTTCCGACTCTTTTCTCTCCTTGTCCTCTTCGACACATATCTCAATCCCGGCCTTCTCCTTGTGAAACTTCTTGATCTTCCCATAAAAGATTGGTCCCCAGACCACAGAGCATTACTCGGTGGCTTGCAGCGTTCTCTTTCATGTTTCCCCATAGGTTCGTCCCTTTCGCGGTCTCCTCCCCCTTCATCCTAATCCACCCGACCAACTGTGGCTTCAAGCCCTTTCTCCCCCCCTAATTGCTTCATGCCAGTCGTCTGGAATTTTGCACTGAAAAACTGTGTGCCCCTTTGTCACAGGCGTTTGCCGCGGTCCAGTGCGCGAAAAAAAATCGTCCCCCACATGATGTTGAGTGGCATTATCCAGTTTCATGCCCACAAGTCTGGCCCAAAAAATGTCTCTTTTCCTTAAGGATGTACGCCCTGGAACTGACGTTTTTCCCTTCGTTGTGTACCAAGGCGACCAGCCATTCCCCCGTGCTTTTCCTTTTATTGAACGGCTTGCGGCAATTTTGTAGTCACGTCGCTCATCTGACTCGTTTCCAGACCCCTCTTTCCCCTTTTTCACGACGAACCTTCCCCCCCCTCTTCAGCAAGGCTGTTTTTCTAACAGGATATTTCCTTCCCTACTGGCTATTTCGAGCGTTTCCTCACCCGGCCCCGTTGCTTTTTCCCGTCATCGTTTTTGGCGCTCGTCTCAACACGAACCTTTCCTCGTTTCTTTTTGTTTTGGTTCACACCCATCGCTTTTTCCCAACTGTCGAAACATCTCTGCCTCCATTTTCTCGACCTCTCAATTACCGTCCCTGCAACCCCACATTCTCTACGGTATATTCTCATTGGCGACTCGCGCTCCCGAATGCGTGCCGCCACGTTTTGAACCCGGCCGCGTTCCCCTTAATCCCCTCTTATGACCCCACACATGTGCATTTCAGCATTGGCGGCGCTTCCGCATATTGGAAATCCCCGTTTTTCCCTTGCACGGAATTTGTCGTGACGGTCCCAACTATCTCTTTCGTGAGCGCTTTAATTTCTGTTTTTCCTTGCCAATATTCTCCCTCCTGCTCTTTTCGCCTCGCACCCCAGTCTTTCGACCTCGTCCTCTGCCCCCTGTCGCAAGTCATCATCACCAGACTTTCTTCGCATTTCCCCGGCCACGGCTCCCTAGCTTCGGTTCTTGATTTTCCGGACGTGTTGGAATTTCCCTGCAGCATTTCCTTCCTACCCCTTCCCTCCTCTCCTCGAGCCCCCAACACGTTTTTCCAGCGCCCACCCTCTCCTGACCATTCCATTTCTATTTCCGTCCTGCTTAATGGGGAGTTGGGGCACACACCATGAACGTTACCGCCCCCCCGCTCGCCCCGTGATCCCGCATTCCCCTGTCGCCCTTTGATTTTTTTTTCCCTTCCCGCCCTATTGGCCTCGTCCACTTAGGTTCCAGCCTTGCAAAGCACCACTTTTGTGATGGATTTCTCCAGTCGCGAGGCTTTTCCTTCGCACGGTGGCTCCCCGCCCGTTCGGCTCCGGCCGGCCCCACGTCTTAAAACCCTTCCGTTCCTAGTTCCTTCTGCCCCCCCTTTTTGCAACGGAGAATTTTCCTCTTTTGCCGCTGAGCCGACCCCCTTTTTGTCGCCCGCCCCTTTTCGGATGACCTTTGCACCCCTGCGATTTTGGCTTTCCCCCGCTTCCCCGCCGGTTCCAGCCCATGACTTCCGGCTTCGTCCCCTTGCACAAGTTTCTGCGTTTTTTCAGAGCTGTGTGGCTTGTCCCCCTCTATCCCGGCCCCCCACTGCATCTGGGTCTCACGCGTTCTCCCCCTTTTCACTCCAACGGATAGAGCTCTTCTTCAGTATTACCCTCTCTTCTCCACCATTACCCTCAGCGATGTCTCCTTTCCTATTCGCCCCGCTAAGCCCCCGGTTCTTACTTGGAGATTCTCCCTCCTAGTACGCCTTTAGTCTAGAAATGGACTACTTTCTGTGTTGAGCGCCCCTTCCTTTCCGTCTCCACCAACAACGCCTTATTTTCATTTTCAGTTCTCCTCCTTACTGCCTACCCAATGACCTATCTATTCTCCGTTAACGCCCTAGACGGAGTAGTGGAGGACTGTTTCCCGACGCGGTTTCCAAAGCGACTTCGCTTTTCTTCTACCCTGAATAGTTTTTTCTGCGCGATGCACACTCTTCTTTATGCCGCCCCGCCAGTGGTCCATCCATCCACTGCCCGTTAAATTCTTTTTCTTGTTTCACCTCTATCCTTTTTTTCTTTCCTTTCGAAATTCTTTGGACCCTTTCTCTGCAGAATTTTGGGAGAATCCTTTGACCGTCCCCCCCCTACATTCCTTTTCCCTAGCCCTTGCCTCTTGGCCCCCCAACGCCCTCCCTTGGTACGATTTCTCTTATCCTTAATTATCTTTCAAACTCCGTTGGAGGTGAATCTTACTGACCCCCCCTCTTCCCTCATCACCGTTGTGTTTTTAGAATTTTTTCTTGTTTTAGATGTTGATCTACCTTCTTTTCTTCTCGATCGACTTCCCCCCGCGAGTGGGGCCCTCCTCCCCTTTCTGTGCCCCTTTTTCCTTATTGGGCGGTTTTTTGTAAGGCATACACTCTTTTTTGATCTTGTCTTCCTCTTTTGACTACGAAAAATTTTCTCTTGCCACAATTTCGCCCCCTATTTGAATTGTTTCCTTCTGGATTGAACGGAGTTTTTCCCACAAGCTTTTTCGATCGCCGTGCGAACCCTGCTCTTTTCCCTTAAGTAGAAACTCTATTCTGATGTCACCCCTCGTCTTGGCCTTTCGCTGTCTCTGGGGCGTAACGCGAGGATCGTCCTTTTTATTTATGTCTTCGTATCCAGTTACTTCATCGTTCCTCTCTTATTGGAGCGCCCCTATTTTGAAGCTTTGCTTGTTTTTACAATCCCCTTTTCGAGAGGGCTTGTTGACCTCCTTACAACCTAACATCGCACCGATGAGACTTGTCTCTGTTCCATTCGTCCAGCGAGGAGGAACTATTGGCAGTAGAGTGCTTAGCTCCTATCTTTATCGTGGCGGGGTCCCCGGGAGAGCGCGCCGCCCGCCTATTGTTCCTTTTCCTATGAGGATTTTCCCTGCAGCATCCGATGCGCCAGACGCTCCCTTGGTCGACAAACTTTTGTTTGACATCCTGCATTTCTCGTACCCTTAGGGAATTGTTCCAGTCAGCCAGCACGGCGGTGCACGGTATTGTAACGGACTTCTGGCTATCTCCCTTTTCGCGTCCTTGGCGTGCTCGATCTTCACGAGATTCCTGACCTTTCCCCTTTTCAAACTTTTGTGCCTAATTTTCATTCCATGTATTTTCCTCTTCCGTCGGCGCCTTAGTGTTATCCTGGAGAAATGGGGATCGTCTTATTGAATTGATGTCAATTCCCCATCCCACAGTTCTTCCTTGCGTCCGTTTACTGTCTCTTTGCAGCTTGAAGTGGAAAGGCAATTCCCTTGTCAGTTTTACCTTCTCCTGTGCTGTGCTTTTACGCGGTTTGCTAGTCAGGATGGGATCTTTTTATCGCTGGAAAAAACGGTTTGGGCTCGATTTACTCTGTAATGGGTCCCTCCCTTGTACTTTCTGCATCTTATTGAAAGACGTAATGGAAAATGCCTAATTTTATCTCTTTTTCCAGTCCGGGGTTACGCTGTTCCAGATCGTGAGTTGCGGCCTTACCGGTGCTCTTGGAGATTTAGGAATCTCTGGGTTGCTTCGAAAGCGCTTTTTCCCTCAGAATCTTTGTCTCCTTCCGGATTGACCCCGGCGCAATCCACCGGCGATGGGTGGGATTTGGTTTTTTTTTTTTTTATTCTTTTCCGTTTCTTCACACTTAGATGCCAACCTTTTATTCCCCCTGCGGCGCCTCCCGACACGAAATTTGCTGCACCTCTCCCTCTATGGTGGGTTGCCAGTGAAGTGGAACCTCGTCTTCTTTAAGCGCCAAGTGGTTCTCTCTGTTTTTTTGAGGATGTCCTTTCCTCCCGTCTCCTTAGGCGCTTTGGTGTTTCTCGAAGTTATTTCTCTTTTCCGTCGAACTGGAGGCCGAGATTTGATATTTGCATTTATCCGCGATTTTTCCTCCAACTCTCCACCGATGAGCTTTTTTCTTATCACCCCAAACATGATGGGACCCATCCAAACCGGTTTTCCCTTTGTAGCTCCTTCTACCGCCTTCCTTTTTCTAATATAATTTTCTTCCCAAGCGAATTGATCTCGCTGTTTTTTTTACCGCGCTTTCCCTTTCACGGGCATCTATGTGCCTCTTGAGTAGTGGCTAACCGTTCCCCTCTTCCTCTCCCCCAGCCAAATCCGGAAAGACCTGGGGATTGAGTCGAAATTTGTACACTCTACGGGGTTCCCTTCACCCCCCCCTTTTTTCGGGTGGTCCCGGAAGGGTTTCACCCTCCCCCCAGAATTTGGCTGGCCACTTAAATGCACACGCCCACGTTTCATTTTCGATGTTTTTACTCCGCCCTTGGTTTCACTCTTTGCACTCTGTTCATTGGCGGTGCCCCGTTTCGCACCCTTGAAAATAAGGAATTCCTTCGAAAGATTTTCATGGAATTGACCCTCTGTCCGTTTTCTTTTTAGTCGCCGCGAACTAGCGCCCCCTGGGAAACTGCAAGAGATACCCCCTTTCGCTCCTCCTCTTTTTGGTGCCTTGTCTAGGTGCTGGTGCAGCGCCCTCCATTGTTTTACCGTTAACTTTTTCGCTCCTCAATTTTCATTACTTCTTATTGAGATGTGTCGTAACGCCGGGGATTCCCTTGCGAGAACTGGCAACGAGTTTTTTCGCGCAGAGTTTGCCGTTTCCTAGCCCCCTTTTAGATGGGCGTGACCTGTTTAGTCTTGTCCCCCTTGATGAACTCTTCCGTTGGCGAACTATTTCATTGGATGAGATTGCAGCATCCTGTTTCGATTCAGGTTTTGTGGCTTTTTTTAGCATGTGCCATTTTCTTTCGGTCGATCGCGGTCCCATTCCCCCTCGCCTCATTTTTTCTCTCCTTTTTAATTTTGCAGCAAGGTCGTAGTCCCAGCCATTTCAGCTCCAGATTTTCCCCACTCCCTGCGTGATGTCTTGCTTTGTTTCTTTTCGTGACTTATTCTGAAGATGCGACAGGTAACAGTAGTTCTTCCAACCTTTGGCTTTTTCCTCGTCTCTCCCCTGCCCTTTAATTTTTTCCCCCTCCTATAGTTTCTTTCTACTGCCTCCCCAGGTGACCGTGGCGTATGACGCTTTCTTTCAGCTAATCACCTTTTTCCTTTCTCGCCTCCCCCTCGGTTGCACGTCGTTTTATATTTCCTATTAATCTCTGAAGCAGCCACAGGGGCTTCTTTTGTCAATTTCAAGAATTTTTTCGTAGAATCGTTTGACTTCGCTTGATCGCCCCAGCTTGACATCTATTTCTACCCTTTTTTTTTTTTTGTGAGATTTTTTTTTCGCCCTCCCGCCGCCAATTCGATCCAGACACCCCCATTCTGACAATTTCCCCGAAGGCTCGTGGCTTAGTCTCCCCCTATTCCCCTCTGCCTTTTCACTCCGTTCGAACCTCTTTTTGCTTTTCTGATCCTCCCAAGGTCTTGGAGTCACTCACTCTCGCACTCTCCTGTGATTCCTGCCGTTCTCTAGGTCACTTTTTCAACAATGGACAGTGTCCTTCCCCGGACTTACTCCTTCCCCGCCCAGGTTTTACACTAATTCCCTGTGTGACTTCCAGGGCGAAGGCCCCCCAACCCCACTGGCCAGCTTCCCCCCCCTTCCAGGCTTTGTCTCAGACATCTGGAGCTCTTATTTTCCTTCGCCTTTTTTTTGAAACCTTTCCCTTCTCCTACACGATGCATTTCCGCGTTGAAATTTTAATAGCTCCCTTTCCCCGTTCAAATGCAATGTCTCACCCAAAAAAGAATCTTGGAGAATCACCTGGTGCGGGTCTCAATCAACCTCATCCTTTTACTTAGTTTTCTCCACGTAGAGGTCATAATTTTGTCCCCCTCTCCCCGAAGGAACTTCCCCTTTCTGAAATTTGTCCTTTGATCCAAACCTTTTTAACTCTGCTGATTTCTCTCCCTCGCCAACTTTGTAAGTCAAATATCTCAATCCCTTCCTAGCTCCTTTTCCCCTGAGTCCTCGAACGTTCGATAAAAATGAGATGGCGAGTTCCCCCGAACCGCGCAATCCCGCACCTCTTTTTCGCGCGCAGCCTTCCTCTGCCAGGTTTCCATTCTAGTTCGTTTTCAGTTCGGCGGGGTGGACGCAACCCTTTCACGAAGAAACCGTAAACTTTGGAGGTCATGCCCCCTTTAACTCTCCTTTCTTTTCCTCCCCCTGCAAGTCCGGTTTAGGTCAGAAATTGTGGACCACATGGGGAAGGCCCCCGGGAGCTGTTGGTACCTTGTGACCCCACTAGGCCCCCCACCAATTCGTGGGGTTTCCTTTTCCGTTTGCAATGACCAAATCTGGAATGTTTCCCGGATTTTACTTTTCCATTCTTTGCCTGCCCCATACTGGCCGCTCTTCCGGTCGTCCCCCCGGATTTGTACCAATTTTCCCCTCAATTCCATTTCTTTCCGTCTGAATTCTTTATTGTCCGTCTCTTAATCTGCATCCTGGGACTGGCCAGAAGAGAATGGGTCCCCTGCGTTCCCTTTTCCCAATCAGCGTTCAAGGCGTACTTGGGTGAAAACTGAGATGTTCCAGACCAGTAATGGATCCTTTCTCGCCGTCTCTCCCCCTTTTTTTTCACCGTTGTTCTTCGTACACTCGTGTATGGCAGCTCGCTTGCACCCGTCTCAATTCGCGTTGCGCTTTGGTTTTATGTCACCACACGGTCTTCAATGCTTCCATTTCTTCTGAATCCAGTTTCTCCGCCGCCCCAATAAACTTTCTGCGCAAACACCACCATTTCCTCTACGGAATAAGTTCGTCCTTGCTCAATCCTTCTGCCCCCACTGTTGCATTCAGACCAAGTGCTAGGGCCCCGCAGCCCTCTTTTTTTCCACTCAAGGTTTTCCACCCCATTCGACCCTATTTTAGCAGTTCTCTCTCGGCGCCCATGTTGGAAATAACCGTTGCCTTCGTCGCACGCATTTTTCTTTTTTCACACCAGTCGCACGCGTTTCTTTGCGGCGGTCCTTCTCGCCAGATCTGCGAACGCTTCCTAGACCCGAGTTCCTTCCTCGCCCTCAGGCCCCGCGTTTTCCTCCTGCCATTTTCCTTCCCCCCCCCGATTGATCGGCACAGGAAAAGGCTACCACCGCATCTCCCGGGTTTTCTTCTTTTTTTTTAGAACTACACCCTCCTCATTTCCGTCTCCCGATTCACCTCGATCCTCGAGCCCCCCCCCCCCAAACCGTTTTTTTCTCGATCACCCCTCTCCGCCGGCAATTGTTTCTCTTTGAAACGCACAGTCTCACTTAGAAAAAATGAACGAATTTTTTTCCCCACTTCCCTCCCATCTGGCGCCTTAAACCTTCTGCACGGAAAGAAAAACCTGTTTTATGTGCCTTCTCCTCCCCTTCTCACGACTCAACTTTTTGTTCTTCTTCCCTCAAGTTTTCGTGCGGACGACAGCTTGAAAATATAAGTTTTTTTTTTTTTAAAAACCCACCCCCTTTTTTTAAACGGATAGTTCCTTCCTCTTCCTTTTCATATCTCCTAGAACGCCCCGCGCGACACCCATTCTTTCTCAATGTAGGACTTTTGCCAGTGAAACAGAAGATTTTTTCCCCAAATTACCTTGACAGAATGAATGGCTGAAGGCCAAGTTCCGCCCGTTCCTCTTCTCTCTCGAGCTTCCCTGGCACTCCTACATTCCCGTCCCCCTATTCCAAGTCTTCGCCGCTTATCCAACCCTCCCCTATAAGCGCTATGGTAGTGTTCTTTCCCTCTCTTTCTTCCCTTCCTCCAGGAATTTTTATTGACTTCCCCGATACGTTCAGCTTCCTTATTGTCTGCCTATATGCCGCCTCCTCGCTGGATTTTCCTTCCCCTAGTCTCATTCCCTTTTTGCGGCCTCACAATAACTTCTTGATGAATGTTGGCCGTCTTCCGTTGTCCTCCCGAATCCGAATGCGTGTTCCTCGCGTTAAGAAATCTTAGCCAGAGCTTCCCTCTCTGTTGGTTTGAAAGCGCCTGCTGTCTGACGCAGTGACATTTGGTTCTTTGCGTTTCACTCACTTCTTATTTTTCGTCCAATCTTCCCCTCAATGACATGCAGTTCACTCTTCTGGAACTTTTCCCCTTCCCTGGCTTATTCGTTCTCAGCACTCTTACCTCCCTTTCCAAAGTCCAGTTTTATCTTACCGATCCTGACTTTCCTAAATTGCCAGGTCCATTCCCGGAGAGGTCTTGTGGCCGATCGTTCTCAGTCCAGTCTGTCCTAGATTCAACTCTATGTTCAGGACCCTTACGCAATGACACACCCCTTTCTTTTTTCCCCCCCCTCCCCCTTGTTGTTGAGCTATTTGCCGATATACTGCCATATTTGCATCTAAATTAAGGTCTCTTGCGTCTTTTGTGGTCGGTTGCCTTTTATTTTGGGCTTTTGAATTCTACCCATCTTCTGTTTGATCGGGTCTTTCTTGTGGAGCAAAGTCCATACTCTGATCGATTGACCCCATTTTTCCTCCACTACTGTGCAACTTTGTACCCCCCCCCCCCCCCCCTCTTTTTCTTTCCGGCGGGGCGGCACAGAAAGATTGCTACTCAGTGCCACGAAAGGCCCCCTAGTTCACTTACGCAGAATCGCGGCGCTTCAAACTCCCTTCGGTCCCTTCTTTCTCTTTTTATGGCTTCCCCTTTGTGCATCGACATTTCTGTTCTTCTTCCCGGACTCGCGTGACTTTCACGCGGCTTTCTGGCCGCCTCAATATTTCGTCCAAGATGTGCTTTTCCCCCATTCTAGGGCTTCTTGGAATCTCTGTCATTTTCACCTCCTTAACAGCTAACCCTTCTCCGTGCCCCCCTTTCCTTCCGAGCGCGGGAGGAATTTTGCCGGACATCTTTGTTTTTATCCTCTCCCCCTATAGTTCTTTTTTGGGCACGGTTAGAGCCTCGCGCACTTTCGTGTGACTGTTCTTTAGTGAAACTCCGCTCGAGCGAGCCCTCTTTCCATGCGGAGAGAAACCTTTGCGGACCTCTTCCTTCTTTCCTTCTGTACCCCTTCTGGCCGCGGGGAGCGAACGGCTGTCACTTATGCCGCTTCCCGAGCCGGGTTCGCGCGGTTTCTTTGATTTCATCTTAACGAAAGGATGTGACCTTCTCCTTTCACAATTGTTTTTTGCCTGTAGTAAACGGCCTTTTCTTTTCCTTCGGTCGTCTTCTTTTAAACTTTTTGAATCCTCAGCGACCGCAATGCCTTGAGCGACCATTATCCAGCCCCCCCCCCCCCTTTTCTTGCCGTTCCCGGAGTTTTTCCGCGGCCATCTTGCGTTCCTGTGACCCTTCCCACTCCTTGTCCTGAGTTTTCTCCGTTTTGTGGTTTTCCTGCGTTGCTGTATCACTGCTTTTCTAGCATTTGCTCTCGGCAAAAATTTTTCTTAGATTATCGATGCATCTTTGTCGACGGCATTTTCTATGTTTCTTCCCTCCGTTGGGCAACTCTTTGGAGCTGCGGTTTTTTCTCTTTGTCCTGGTACTCTCTAAGCTTTTGAGGTTGCTAACGGTTGAGGTCCCCGAGGTCGGCACTCTCTGGTGCGCGGACCCCCGAACGCGCCTTTTAATTGGTCTCGGTGAATTTGACCACGCGCTGCACTAAAGCGGCGAATGTTTTTTGACCTTCCTTACCCAATTTTAGTGTCCCGAGGCTTGCAACCTTTTCCCATCTCGTCGATCTTTGAAGACCATGTGTTGAAATCGCCGATTGTTATTTGAAGTGTACACCAGCGTCTGTCTGGGGTCTTCCCTGGCTGAAGAAGCGTCTTTTTCGCGTCATTATGCCATGCCCCCCGTATCTCCTTTATGATGTTTTTTCTCTCCAAGGTATTTATCTCCCCTTAAACGAGTCCCATTTTTAGCTTGTTCCCCGCGTCTCATGGTGTTCCCTACCAACGCTCTCGAAGTTCTATTTTTTGCCTCGCTCTCCCCCCCCCCCACTTCCGGTCAAATCCAACGGTTCACGTGAGATCTTTCTCAAATCTAAGTAGGATTCAATCCGTTTTAGCACCACCGGTGTTTTCTCCGGAGTTCACTTTTCCCTGGTTGACAAGGCCTTTTCTTGTGCAGCCCGAGTGCAGGAGGCGATTTTGCCTAAAGTGCGTTCGAGCCAGTTCCTCCTCCCTGCCCAGTGCACCCCTGGGTTTGCTGTTCGAACTTGGGCACCTCTCCTGTGGAACTCGTAATCAAATCTTTCTTCCCAATCCAGGTCAAGGAAACTCCTCCATCCCCAGTTCATTTCGACTAACTTCACCCCCCACGTCATTTTTTCTTTTGTTTTTCTCCTCCTTTTCCCCGCTTGTCTTTTCTTTTGAGTGGAATTGTTGTCAGCCAATTCTGACCAGGCCCGGACTTTCATGTGACAGCAGGTTTAGTGTCAAGGGTTCCTGACCTCCCCAGTTTTCGGTTTCTCGTTTTATTTTAGTACCCTTCCAAATTCCTCCTCCCTATCATGGGTCCTCAGATGATTAGTGCTCTCTCCAGCGCTTCGGAGGTCTTTTTTTTTTGACATCGCCTCTTCTATTTTTCGGTAAATTCGTTTTCTTACATCATTGCATTCATGAGATAGTTGTCGTACAGAAGTGGAGATGGCCCTCGAAATTCTTCACTTTTTTTTTCCCTCCATTTGTTTAGTCTACTTTTTTTCCGTTTCGATTAGTCAGGTCTTTATTGTATAGTTTTCTTTTCTTTTTACCCGTGGCTAACCCCTTCCTGTCTCTCATTTTTAAGCGGCCGCCTTTCTGCTTCGAGGACGTCTTTTTGATTTTTTTTAACTTGGGACCCTTGCCGTTCGGTCTCGAGCGTACCTTTTTTCCCGCCTGAACTTCTTCGTCTCATCGTTTCAGCACCCTTTGCTCCCCCCGACCGTATCTAGCGATTTCCTTCAAGCTTTGAGCTTAGTCTGGCCATGAGTTTTTGGATGGTTTGCGAAGTTAGCCTTATATGATGAGTCCTTGAACAAGGGAACCCAGTGTCTTCCCCCCCCTTGCGATGTTTAGACCTTCAATTCCCCATTTTTTTGAAAAAGTTCTCGAGACGGCGATGTCTCACCGGACTTTCCTTGTTTTACGATCTTTGCCCTGCGAGAATGACCCTTTCTACCTCCCTCGCGGCCGCCCAGAGTGTGCACGGCGGATGTCATAGGTACTTCGCACAGCACATGGCCTTCGGGGCAATTTTCCCCAGAATGGGTTCAGGCCTCGTACTTCGCGGGCTTACGCCCATGCGTGTGAATACTCTTTTTACTCTTGTTTTTTTGAGTCCTTAGCCACATTTTGGTCGCAAGCCCGCTCTAGTCCGATGTCCCTCCTCCCAACCCCTTGACCCGCCCCCTCCTGAATCTTGCCTCCCCTTTCCATGAACACCTTTTTGACAAACCCTCTTGGGTGTCGGTCTCGCCCTCTGCGCGACAAGGTTTTCATCGTCCATTTCACTTTCTTATACTTACCTTGTATCCCCGGTTTGGCCATTTCGCCTACGTCAGTAAACTTCAACACTTCTTTCCGTTTCGGATACCTCATTCATTCTTCCAACGGGTTTGAAGACCTAATGTTTCACTGTGTCTCTTCCTTTCTTCTTGATTAACTTCCCACCATCCACCCCCAATTTTTCGATCACCTCGCATGGCTTTGTCTCCAGGACATTTTGCACTTCCCTTTTCTTCTCCTGCTTCCAACCCTTTCCCCATCGATTTTCAGATGGACTTTCGTTAACTGTTCCCCCCGCGATTCGCTTGAAAATTGCACCCTTTCTACCAAACCCCTAACAAAGCTCCAGTTCTCCCGGCCCAAGGGTGACCGCTTCCATCCCCTCCTTGACAGATTCGACACAGTGTCTTTTTATCAATGGTTTCCACCTTTCCTCACCCCTGTTACGCCTATCCTCGAAAACGGTTCTCGAAGCGGCCCAATCTTTGCTCGGACCCCCCTCTTCCGTAAGTTGCGCCATTGCTTCCCTTCTTCCTACCCCATTCCTTCCGGAATCTCCTTTTCCATGAGGGCTGAAAGCTCCCCTTCAAATGATTTCTTTCACAGACCAGATCCCAATTCCGCCGACGTGGCGCTGCGCAGCGCCAGATTGCTTTTCCCTTCCATTTTTCTTTTCCCGCGGGCACTCCCCGTCACCGAAGAATCCCCCTTTCACCCCCTTTTTTATAATTCCTTTTGCCCATGCTTTCGCCATTTTCTGGCCTTGTTCACCCTTTTCTGGACACCTTGGGCCCCTACCACTTTTTCAGGAGTGCTTTTTCCACTTTGCTCCGAACAACCCTCGTCAAACCCAATTCCGGTTGGAATTTCTCTCATGCCACCCCTTCGTCCTATTTTCTTATTGGTAAGCCCTACTTGGAATCGTTGACGTTTTCCCCGTCGCGTTTCCCCCCCCCCCTTCAGCAATCCGTGGCCGCTATTTGCCTGTATCCCTCGCGACTTGTAGCCTTCGATTTAACCTTTCCCTTTTCCCCGCAAGCTGTTTTGAGTTCCCTGCACCAAAGCATTGCAGCAAGGACGGATTGGTTTGGCCCCTCAAATGATGAAGAGGCCCCTCTTCTCAAGTCGTCGCGCAAACTTACCCCCCACCTTTTTCTCAAGTTTTTTTTTTCTTGCCACAATCGCACTTCGCGTTTGCGCTTTGTAGTCCCCAATCGTTCTTCCCCTGTCTGTCCCATCTTTCTGAATACCATTTTCCGACCGTATACCGTTTTTAAACCCACTGCCTCGAATCTTTATTGCGCAATTCGCGCCCCACGCCTTTGTTCAGCCAAGTTCGTCGTTCCCCCGAGTGTTTAACTTCAACCCCACTTTTCCCCCCCCTCCGGCTCTCCTGTCGTAGGTGCTGACAATATTTGAACCAACGTAGACCTCCACGCCTTGTCGCGGGCAACCAACCCCTCTCTCTTTTTTCGTTCCGTTTCTTCGTCCTCGCCAATATATCCAGGCGCTTTCTGGCAGCCCCCCCCCAGCGCGCTTTCGCACCTCGCCTCGGTTTTTGTTTTCCCTACATCACCAACGATATTCTTTTTACCCTGCCCGTGAGTAACCGCAGCTCCCGGCTTGCATTTTCCCGCTGACGGCTGGAAATTTCAACCCCTCTCCATCCTTTTCCCCCTATTTCCAGCTACATTCCTCCCCGAGCCACACCCTTCCCAGCCGCTACCCTCTTGCGATTGTCTTCTCCCTCGGAACGCCCCAGTCCTGCACAGGAGAAAAATCCCTCCCCCTCTTTCCTTACACTTCCTCAGATGGCCAGTTCTCTTAACACCGTGTTTTGTGAAACCTCCCCAACTTGGATTGTGAAGTTTTCATCGTTCGAACCGATCCCCTTTTTTGATCAAGACCGTTCGTGCGGCCGACGGAAGATGAAAATTACATTATTTTTCGGCGGTAGGCCCCCCCCCACCATTTTGAACCGGAGTCAGTCCCGTCCATCTTCGTGCAACAGCTCTATCCCTATTACTTTCCCTGGTCGTAAAAAAAAAAAACACAACAAACATTGGGTTTTTTGAATGACATTACACTCTCCTTTCTCGCTACCCCCTTTCCCCTAGTGTACATCCTTTCATGTTCGTTGCCCTTCCCCTTGTGAGTCTAGTTCTCTTCCTTAACTACTTAATGACGTTTGGCGCGCTCTCCTTTTCCCCCTCACCCCCCTCAGATTGGGGTTTTCTTTTCGTTTTCTTCCAAAATTATCCCTCCCTCCTTCGCCGTGAAAGAGTTCCGTTTACCTCTGATTTGCCGATTCTTTTTTTCATCGCCTCAGGATTACAGTCCCGTTACTTCGCCAATCTTTGCGGCTCCCCCCAAAGAACGCCGCTATTTTTTAATTCATAATCGGAAGGTCCTCAGAATGCGATTCACTATTTTTACTTTCTCCGCTTTTTAGCAGCTCTGTTTGTTTTGCCTCGTTTTTAGTCTCATTTTGACTCGCATTGTTCTCCCCTCGATAGACCACTCGTTCTGCCCGCCCGCCCGCCCCATTACATCTGACATATTTTCCCTTTTTAACATAGACGCTTATTCTTTTCTGCTAATGAGGAAACTCTGCTAAACGAGACTAAGCGTTGCCGACCGCCCCCCCACCATGCCTCCTAGAATGGTATCGGTTCCAGTTCGGTTCCTCCTTCTTCTCTCAGATAAGCCCTTAACTCTTTCTTCCCTTTTCCTGACCTTCTATCTTCCTCCTGTTTTCGAGTTTATTGGGTACTGAACCTCGTCGTGATCTACCTTACGTCTCGCTCATCCGATATTCACCCTTACGTTGGCCTCTTCCTTCCTATTTTGCGGTCGGCCTTCCTGTACTCCTAAACCCCCAATCTTCTTTTTCTCTTTTCTTTCCTATGGCTCAAACAGACCACCTCCCGCCGTGATACGATTTTTTTTTTTTTGAAATTCTCCTCTGACCTTTGAGCATCTGGTTCCGCGGGGCTTCATCAAGAACGAGTGGCGCTCGACTTTCCACCCTGCGTGATTCACTTACGGAAGCCATCTCTTTTTTCAAGTTCTTCTCTATAGACGGTGAGGGCGCAGTTCCTAGCATTCTCTTGCTCCCGGTTTTCTCCTTATCATAGAGGCGTTCTTTTTCGCCGAACTCTTGCTCCCGCTGCCTTCCTCCTTATCGAGGTGCTTTAGACATTACTCCAACCGAACCGTTCTTCCAATTTCTTTGAAGTGCTGGATTCATATTTTGCCTATCGAGTATACGAGCCCTTCTATTTTTCTTTTTCTGGGCACTGCGTTCTCGCAAAGGCATAGGGTGAACTGTTTTCTTGGCCGTTCCCATCGAGCTTTTTTTAGCGGTGTTTTCCTGCCCTGGATCCTCCTCATTTTGGCCACCGTCGGAAGCTTGTGACTCGTTGCAGCGTGGTTTTACGGTTTCCTTGTCTACGAGCTGGTTAGCCTCTGGCGTTTTCGATTCACTTTAATTTTTGGAGTGACTTAGTTACATCTACGGCCCTGTCCTGACTGTATTTCCTTCTTTTCTCGCGCACGACGGTCTTTCCTCCCGAATGCTCCTGGATTTCGCGTTCAGTTTCCCCATCCACATTTTTGCCTTTCCCCCTAGTTTCGGGCCATCTTGCGGGCGTTTTTCCCCATAACCATTGCTGGCGATGTTCTCCTTTTCGCTTTTTGTTTTTTAAGCACTTCCGGCGACTATTTTTTGCTTCTCTTTCCAAAACGGTTTGGTTCTCGTAGATCTCTTCTTTCGGGCTCGGACCTGTTGCATATGTGCTTCCAGCCCGTCCGGAATTTTCCCATGGTTTGAGTTCGTTCTCCGGCGGTTTTTTGTTTTTTTTAGGTCTAATCGCTCGCTGGGCGCCACCCGGTTCGATGGCGAGTCGGTACCCTTTGTGAGGTGCGGCGCCCGCTTTTAGCTAATATTTGGCGTTCCGGAATGTTTGACTTGCTTCCCCCTCCTCACATCGATTTGTGGTGACGGCGCCCATTTCGGTTTTTTTTCAACCCCCGTATTTCACTCTTTGGGCCGCCAGAATCCCTGATGAAACTCTCCGGAATTGTTTTTCGAAGTGTCATTTTGACCCCCTCATTGCTGCGGGGCCCCACGCTTGGTGAACTCTTAGCTTTCTGACTTGCTCAGGCCTACCTTCTTTCCGTAGCGAATGTTCTTTTTCGCAGAAGATTGTTCTGCGGAGAAACGTCTTTAGTAGCATTTTCGTCTGCGTTAGATTTTCGGTGTCTAAACTCGAACGCGATTTGTTTTTTGCAGCGATGCAACCGATTAGTTTCCCACATCCAAGTTTCGTTTGAAGGCTCGAAATAGCAGTAGGCTATATCAGTCTTCCATTTTGCGCTTGCTCGCTTATTTTTCGGGACCTCTCGTTCCTGAATCTTGTTCCAGCCTATGTGCGATTGCTTGGACAATTTTGAGCCACCCGGCCAAGACTTTGTGATTGCCTGTCGACATGTTCCACGCTCCGTTACGACCGTCCTATTCCCGCCTTTTCGTACCCACTTCCCCGGCCCACATTCAAGACTTTTGTCATTGCCCCTTCCCTCCCCCCGCCGTCATTTGCGGTTCGCTCACGCCCTCCGTTCCCCTGCTGGGAGCCCATTGTTTTCAGCCCACCCGTTTTTTCCCCGTTTCCCTTATTTTTAGACCTTGATTTCTGGGCATTTTTACCTCCCCCGTTTTTCTTTTTTCGGTGATTTTCAGCTCCTCTGCCCCTCGCACTGAATGGCAACTCAGAGCGCTTTTTTTGCGTTGTGTGTCGTGTTTTCTGTGGGGA
>Ga0179593_1539475_pt1 | contig 17073 bp, 14 predicted proteins | sample CZODoug2_1_08_16_FD_185931 | JGI IMG/M metagenome (GOLD analysis project Ga0179593, IMG submission 185931) | Vadose zone soil fungal communities from Angelo Coast Range Reserve, California, USA - CZODoug2_1_08_16fungal (PacBio error correction) | ecosystem: Environmental > Terrestrial > Soil >... | reverse complement strand
CTAAACTTCTCCCCCCCCCAAAAAAACATGGTTTTCCTCCTTACTCTTCCTTTTTTCTTCTCGGAAAATCCCCCCATTCTCTTTCATCACGCACCCTCAGCCCACTTTTCCTTTTGCCGTTGTCCTTTTTTTCTTCTTTTCCGCGGTTGATGGGGAGGTGAAACTCCTGTTTCTCCCCCACCCATACTTCTGTGACCCACTTTCCCCATTCTTCCCTTTTCCTTTTCAGGTGCAAGAATCACTTCCCAGCGTGCGTTCCGACTGTCCTTTTTCGTGAGATGGTATAACGTCCATGCCCTCTCTTGTGTGTGACGCCTCTTACCCCCTCCCTTTCCCCCTTTTTGGTTCTCTCGCGCAGGATGCCGGACAGCTGTCCTGCGCGTCCCGATGCTCTCTAATAGGCTCCGCTTCCCTCTGATAGGTTGCCCTCTATGTTTTTCTTCAAGTATCACTTCCTTCCCGTTTTTGGTCGGAGCCGTTGTTTTTTCCCGCCGGTTAGGACTTCTTCCCCATAGTATCAGAAGGCATACTTCCCAGGTTCTCCTCTACTAGTCCCCTTCTCTCCGCTCCCCAAAGACCTTGACGAGAACGGTACACTTTATCCCCGCCCTTACAAGACTTCCCTCTAGTTCTTTTCATCCGTCCTCTCTCCTTTTTCTTCTTTTTCTAAGGTAGGCTGCTGGAAGAGAAAGACCTTCCCTTCGAAGTTTCAGGGTGAGGTTTTCCGATTCCCAAGATTCAGCAGTTTCCCCTTCGGCTCCCCCAGTAGCCTCCTCCGAAATGAGTACGCCTCAGGAAGAGTCCTTCTTTTTTCGATTTTCCTTAGATAACCTGGATCCACCCCCCCCCATACAAACAGCCTGCGGTTCCCCTTCCCCCTTTCACTCCTTCCCCTCCCTTGCTGGATTAGCTGACTGCACCCGGAAAACCCTCTCCTCTGGCTGCCGGTGTGACTAATTTTTTCCCTGACGCTCTTGACCCACATAGGCATCTCCTCCCTCCCCCGACAGGTGATAGTACTTTCTCATAGAGAATGAAGATGGTCACTAGAATAGACTTCTTTAGATGTTTTTTCTCCTCTTCCAAGGATGCCCCCCTATGGCTAGATACCCCCTTCTTCTTCAGAAGGAGAATCGTCTTGGTAGCTTCCTTTTTTTTCTTGATTCCCCCTCTCCCCCCCGGATTTTGTGTACATAGACCGTCCCAAGGGAATTAAAGTTTTTTTTTCCGGCAGAGGATACGCTAGCGACTATATTAAGCCGATGGACTCAGGTCTCTTCCCCCTCCCGAAGAGGACCTTTCTCCCCCCCCAACTCACTTGCTCCTCCGGAGGGGAAAGGAGTTATAACTCCTAGGAGGAGGACTTCCTTCATTCCCTGCCCGCTTGAGTTGTGTCACGATTGACTTTCTCTCTTCTCTCGTGTCTATACGTCGGTCTCTTTTTCGATCGTAAACCTCCTTCCCCGGATCCCCTTCAGCATCCTCCCCTAATGGTCGGCATCTTTAACGTTAAAAGAGTCCTCCTCCTTTTCTTAGTCCCAACGATGCGCAGCCCGTTTTTTATGCAATTTTTCTCCCGTTCGAGGGACTCCCCCTCGATCCCCCCCCCTTACAAGTTACTGTTACCTAGAGATGGGCCCACCCCCTCGCAGGGCCTTTTTGCCCAGGGAGGAACTTCATTCCCCCCCCCCATCATGATGGGTAATTATTTAAGACCACTTTTTCGTTCCCAGGCGACCGAGCCTTGATTTCCTCGTATCGCTTTTTTTTTCCTCAGGACATCATGGGCGAGTACCTCAACTGTTTCTCTCTATTTAATCTCCTCGTTGTTGTTTCCTTTCCAACCTTCTTCTTTTTCTTGAAAAGGATTTTCCCTCTTTCAAGAGAGCCTAAGACGGAGCCCTTTTCAATTCCTTTACTTACTTCGCCCCCCTGCTCGTTCCCTCAAGAAAGTCGTTCTTGCAAGTGTCCTCCTGCCGCCAGGGATCCCGAGTCCTGGTCCGTCCTGTTGCGAAACCCTGAGATCTGACTAAGACTTTTGATAGTAGAAGAGCCCTTCACCTTGATACAGGCTCTCGCAAAGGCCCTTTTTCTCCCATCTTCGGTTTTCCTCTTTGAAGTTTCCAAACCAAGATTGCTCCCTTCATTGGGAGATGCGACCACCCCCCCCCCTTTCTCTTCCGAGACTTTTTTCTTGATCTCCTGATGACCCGTCCTTCCCGAGCTAGGGCTCGTCCTCCTCAACGAAAACCCTCCTGGCTTGTCATGCAACTGACGTTCCTTCTTCTGCGGTAGCTCCGCGTCTCCGGTATCTTGGGGCAGAAGTACTCTTCCTTCGTCGGCCGATTAAAGGAGCCCTTTTTCCTCTTCCCGAGGCGGATCGTCTAGGAGATAGGCTTTACTTCCCCCCCCCATAAGCCAACTGGAATTTCCCTTTAGATTCTCCCCACCCCCCCGCCGCCTCTTGCTGAGAGCACGTCCCCTCCGCCAGACGATACTCTTCCCGCGTTCCCCCACGTCGATCTTTGATCCTTTTCAGGGCCTGGCCGTCCTTCCAGCGACCCTCGCGCACCGAGAGACGCCTCTGGCCGTCGTACTTACTCTCCCTTGCCTATGATAAGGATCCCTCTTAAGTTCGCTTGGAGTTCCTTTCGATGACAGTATGGGCGTTTTTTCGCCCCCCTCCCGCAGGAGAATTTTTCTTCACTTTAATATTCCTCCGTTTGAGTTCTCCTCTAGCCAGCCTTCCTGCCGTCTTCACGGGCTTCCCGCCCGGAATTACCTATCGGTTTGTATTTTTTTGTTGTTTCTTATTGTTTCTCCCCCCCGAAACTTCTCTTAGCCCTCCTTAAGCAGTTTCTCATTAGATATATTGTCTTTTGCTTTCTTTTCCCTGCTGATGGGGCCTTTAGTCCTCTCCTTCCAACCCTCCCCCTTTTCCGGGTCTTGCCGCTTCCCCCCTCCCCCCTCATACGACCCTGATGAACCCTTTTTTCCCGCAACCCTGAGCGTATTACAGTCCACCCCTTCGATTGCTCTTTTGCCTTTTTTTTCGCGTTCCGTCCTGTCCTTTTTTAGGAATTACTTCCCTTGACAGTTCGAGTCCTACGGTATTAAGGTGTGTCCCTCCTTTCTTCTATACATATTTTTCTCGGCAAGAACCTTCTTGTAAAAAAAAATTTTAGACTCCCCACGAGAGCCTCCCCCTTGATACTTCCCTCTCCTTTTAATCTATTGTCCCTTTCCGAGGCATCTCTGAGAAGAGGTTCCCCCTCCTCTTTAGGATCTGGAAGAGCTACTTGCTCTTTCCGGAAGCCGGGCGACACTTTTTTTATTCCCTCGGGTCCTCTGAAGCTCCCTCTTTTCCGTAGGTAAAAAAACCCTCTCCAGAATTTATTTATAAAATCCCCTTCCCTTTGTTACCCAGTAGAGCACGCCTCTGGACTCATTTATGCGTTTTTCCCCTTTTGAACCTCCCCCCCTATAGTTATTCCGACTGATTGGTGTGCGCCCTAATTAGGCGCGTGGACCCCCCCCCAACCGCATCTCCCTGACCCTCTCTGAGGGTTGGCGGTTTTCTCGATCGTACAATAGAGTTTTGTTTCTTTTCCCCCCCTTGAGGTTCGCCATGCACGCTCTGCCGTTCCCTTCCTTCCCCCTGCCATTTTTTGTCCGGTACGGTCATGAGATTTTCTTTTTTCCTTCCTCATCAGTTGTTGTTGTTCTCTCCCTTCTCCTCCATGACCGGCGCCCAACCATGTTACTCCCTTCCCTCCCCGGGTCATTCGCTCTTTCTGACCCTTCCTTTCCTTCGCATTTTTCTTCTCACCGACACCTCCCTAACCCTTTGGCGGCCGTTGGAAGCTTTTTCCTTGCTTTTTCTGGGGATTAAAGACTAAGTTATTGCGCACCCTCAAATACTTTACCTATTACTAGGTTAAACTCGTGACCGCATCCTTAGTCAGAGTGAGTTTCCTTAACACCCCCAGTTAGTGAGCCCGGTATAAAGGATGTCGCGGCGCGGGTCCCTTCTTACCGAAGTCTCCCTTTCCCCTTTTCTCTAGGCACTCTGGTCCTCCCTTTTTTTAGACGGACCTGCCGACATCTTACGGCCGTAACGTAGCTTCTCCTCGGCGCCCTGATAGGTGCCACAACTTCATAGATGAGGAACCGTCGCTCCCTTCTTCGAGATGGTTTTTCTTTTTGAACGCGTTTCGTCAAGCAGGATAAATCTTTCTTCCCCCTGAAGGTACCTTTCCCAGGTTCATCCAAAAAGCAAGATTCCTAGACCCCCCTCGACATGGTCCCTTCAAAGAAGGACGGGTTTTCCCTCATACCAAGCAAGTCCCCTCAAGATCGGTTGATGCCCTTTAATCGGAGATTGTTTCATTGGTTTTAGGACTCTCAGAAACATGGAAACCTTTTCCAGGTGCGGCGGGAGGGTGTTCTCTCCTATCAGACATGAAGGCCCAGCCTTTTTCCCCAATCCCCCAGCCCGCCTCTTCAAGCGTACGTCGAAGGAAGAGCCTCCTTTTTCTCTTTTTGCTATCGCCTACACCTTTCCCTCACCTACACACCGATAGGTATCCTTTTTTCATTGACAAGTTCCTCTTGCAAAGTCTTGATGGCTAGCTTCCGAACCTTCCCCCCAATGATCCCTTCTCTTTGATCCTCCCCCGACTGCTTCTTGAGAAACAACATCTATTCTGCTCTAGGTGGTTCTCCCCCATCTAGACTTTGTCTAATTCCCCTTAAGGATCCTCTCCCTTAAGATGCCCCTCATGACTTAGGGGAGTGGTGCGAGAGTGTTTTCCCTCCTCCGGCCAAGGCAGACCATTTCCTGCCACCAAGTCGTTATCCCCCCCGTACCCCTGATTTCTTTTCCGCATAAATAAGGAGGAGGGGTTGTCCCCCAATAGAACGGGTAGTAAAAAGTTTCCCCTTTCCTTTGGTCCTTCCAGGACTGAGTATACGCCTTGCCCTCATGATTTTTTCTCCTTTGAGAAGGTAGGCTCCTTCCCCAGACCTCTTCCCCCCTTCCCCTCTTAAACTTCCATCCTCCTCCGGGCGGGCCGGCGTTTACTCTCAGAGGCGGGAATTATATTTCCCTACTCCGGCGTTTTTAGATTGATAATTAGTCTCAAGAATCGTGCTCCCTCCTTACTCCCCTAAGGAAATGCGCTTCTAGGAGATACCCCTTTGTTCCGCTAAAAAGCTAATGGTCCCCCTTTTTTCCCCTTCCAAGGATTGAGAGAAAGAATAGTTTTTTTTTTCCCATCCTTTTTCCCCCCCCCCCCCCCCAATGATGGAGCCAATTTCTCCCGCGTTGCTACTTGATCAAGGTGGTCGAGGACTTTTTTCTCTCCCTGTGAGCAAAAAGGTCCCTTAGTCCCGTCCCGGTATCTTTGCGCCCACTTCTCTCGTGATCCTTGCCTCCCCATCTCACCAGCCGCTTGTCAAGAACTTAACTTTTTTTTTTTCCCCTTGGAAGCGTTAGGCCCCCCTGCCCGAGGCTTCTCTTTCTCCCCGGAGGACATCCTTTTACTCAAAGCTTCCTCTCTATTTTTCCTAATACTCGTGTGTGTGTCCCTCCCCATAGTTGATCTGCACCTCTTGGAGACTGCTCCTTTCCGGAGTGCCATTCCCTTCCTCGGGTAGCCCTTACTAAACGTCTGCTTTTGTCTCCCGTATTTCCTTGCTGGGTGTTTCTTTCCTGCCGCCCCGGATAACTCTCCTTTTCTCCGGTTGGCCCACAGCTCCCCGTCAATACAGTACGGTTCGACGCGGTGCCTCGTCGTCAGAGCCTGTCCTCGACAAAACTCTTTTCTTAGCCACGTCGGCCTGGGCCCTCCCTTTTTTGGCCAGCACGTGCTTCAACCCCTCTTTTTCGAGTCTTCGGTAGTCCGCGCTTGCGTGAAGGATCCCCTGCATCGACAAGAGTGTCACCGTCTTTCGACACGATTTCCTGCAGTCTTCCTCACGGCCACCACGACGGATTCAAATCGAAGTCCCTCCCCCTTCTTTTCGGTTTAGACGCGGGCCCCCCCTTGCTGATCCCTCCCCCCCGATTCGGTTATTCTTCTCTTCTCCCCAAGTTCCTCTTCTCTTTTCTCCTGGCAGCTAACGGCGCCCCCTCCAGACGAGCGGCTAGGAGTCTCCCTTCGGAACCATCCTGCCCCTTTCTTTTCCCGGGGTGAAGACCCCCCCCTTTTTCACCCAACACCTTTCAGGGATGCGATCCCACTTCCGCCCGCGCTGGCGAGGATGCGCAGTTTTCCCTTGATGAGAGCCCATATTTTCTGTACTTCCCTCTCGATCCCTCCCCCCTCACTCCCCGCAGTCTCCGCGCGTGTAATGGCAATATGCTCTCTATTGCCCCTAGTAGTCACCCTAGGGCTTTCCCCCACAATAGGTCTCTTTTCTCCCAGCCTTCGCCTTAGTCGCACACTTTGCTTCTGGTGGTGTGCTTTTTCAGAGAAGTCCCCAGAACGACTTGTGTTTTTCCCTTGTCACCTTCCTCTTTCCCTTTTTTAGTTTTTCATGGCCCTTGCGTCTATCACATCGAACCTTCTCTTCCGTCGTTCTGTCCGTCCTTCTGGCATGGTTTTCTCGGGGTTTTCGGGGTCGCTCTTTGCCTTCTGTGAACCGAGTAAAACCACTCCCCCGCAACCTTTTTGCCAGGTTCCCTTCCCCGCCTCTTGCCCAGCTACCTGCCACCGAGGAATTAACGCCCCCCTCCCCCCAAACCCGATATTTCCTTTTTTTTCTGCGATGACTCTCTCGGGGTGTAGCGGATCTTTCCAGTTCCTTCAGCGCCTAGAACCTGGCCATGGGACGTCTGATACCCTGGTTAGCGGCGGACTTTCCCTTGCTTCACACCACTTCCTGCCGACCTTTCATGACTCTCTGGTTTTTTTTTTTTTTCACCATCCCTTATTGCACGGTTAAGCGGTCCCTCCCCCTCGCGCGGCTATCTACGCCATTTTCTCGCGGTAAGCCTCCCCTAAATCCTATCCTTTCTATATGGAGAGGCGCTCCTTCCAGGAACGTCTCTCCCCCCCCCCCCCCCACCCCCCCTTCCTACAGCAATTTATGATAAAATCAAGTGATTTTTAACAAGTCGTCCCTTTGTAATCCTTTCTGCGTCCTCCATTTTTCCCTACCTCGGTTACACAATATAGTTAGGTCCTGATTGGTGTGCTCCCCTGGTCTTGGCATAACCCTAGCCTTTTCTGCGTGAAAACGGCCGTTTCCTTTTTCTTCGCTTCGTCTCAGTGAGGGATTTCCAACTTTAGGTCGCATTAAAGGAAATACTTCCCTTTATACGGCCCTCCCTTTTGGGGTCTTTCTTTTCTATTTAATCCCCTCCTTTGTTGTTTTCTCTAGTTTCAGGAACGCCCCCCCCCCAAAAACACTTTTTTTTCATACTTCCTCCCCCTGGCATTCGATTCGTTCCCCACCTTGTCTGATTGCATTCCACCTCCACCCAGCAAAGTTGGAGCCGTTGTCCAAGTGATCCTTTTGTTTTCTGGGTTAGCGCTCCAGGCTTGCGCACATCCCAACTTCCTTCTTATTATAATAGGTTCACTGTCGGGCCCTCCCAGGATTCCAAGAGTTTCCGTCCTGGTTTAAAAACGCGTATTTCCCATAAAGGCTGTCGAGTCTTTCTTTCCGTAATAGTACCCTCCCTTACAGAGCGGCACTCTGTCTGATCGGAGTAGCTCTCCCCTCCCAGCTGCGTACCAGAGCGTCGACTTCCTCTAATGTCGTTTCCCCCCGACTTTTTCTTTAAAAGTGCAATTTTCGGACAGTCGACCCCTCTCCTTATTCCTTCTGCCTGGTAGGAGACCCTTCTTTTGTCAAACCGCCTGTGCAGCCCCCTCAGACGGCCATACGTCCCTCACCACCTTAGCTTGACTATCCCCTCAAGATTCGCCCGAAAGGAATGCCACCTTCCTGGCCCCCCCTTAAAGTCTACAGCACGTTTTGGACGGGAATTCTCGCACTATTATTGTTTCCTGTGCATCCTGGGCTCTTGACCCTGTCCCTTTTCCGAAGGTGCGGTTGTTGTGGTTACGAGGGACCCCCTTCCCCCAAGAAGCAAAGAACCGCCCCCAACACCACCACTTTCCTTTAATAACCTCGCCCCCCCCAGAAGGATAGCTTTGTTTTAGAGGTGATATCCATACAAGGGAAAGGAAAAAAACCCCCTGATAGGGATCCGGGAGGTTCGCCCCCGTTTCTTCCCGAAGGCAATTTTCCCTTCCCCGCTTAATACCAAGGCCCCCCAAATGCTCCCTCTTAGCCTGGAGACCTTTCTGTCGCTTGATGCGTAAACCCCACCATCGTGCCTCTGACTCCCCGCTTCCTGCTACCCCGGACCGTCTGAGCATAGTGCGGAGGATCCGCCGAGGACTTTTCCCCTGCCCCTCGTTGAGCTGTTCGCTTCTCGCGTGCTGTCGGATCGCCTCACCACTTCCCCGCGTCGCCTTCTCTCCTCGTTCCTCGAGGGCGTCTTTCGTTTCAGACCTCGACGTGTTGTGGACCCTCTCCAGGGTAGTCACCTTTTCAGTTCCCTCCTACTCCAATAGTCCTCTCCTCTGTCCTCCTCCCGGTAGCGGCAGACGACCCTCTCTCTTCCCTTGCGAAGACTCTTTCAGCGGCCATAAAGAGGCTGGTCAATTTTCCCGCCGCCTCTTTGGCCCCTCCTCTGAGTTTGTAGATGAGATATCCCCCCTTTGGGTTTCCTATCCCTCTCTTTCCTCGAAGTACAACCCTTCAAGAAGAAGGCTCGGTGACTAACCGTGTTAGCCCCCCTTCGCAGAGTGCCAAGACTTTAGAGGACATTCTTCTCCCCTCTGTGAAGCCTTTGCTCTGGATAAAGGTTTCTTCCCGCGCCCTCCGGATCACCACCGTTCGTCGACCGTTTCGCTCCTGTGTTTCCAACCTTCATCGGAAGAGTGATAATGGAGGCCTTCACCCAGCAAGGGTAAAGAATCTTTCCTGCTTCAGCCGGTCGGACTTGGCGACCCCGTGGTCGCATAAGTCTTCGCGTGCTTCTAAAAGGACTCTTTTCATCGCCCCAAGTTTTATATATCTATTGAATCCTCCCTTTTTTGTGGGTGAGATCTCCTACCCCCCCCCCTAGTTTAGGTACCGCACCCCAGGATGTCCTTTCCCACCCTCTTCTTTTTTAGGGACGGTGTGCCATAAACCCCCTGGTACTTCGCAGAACTCTTTAAAGACTTTGCCCCGTTCTTGGTAGAGTACTTTGCCATGATCACTCCCTTCCCTCCGCAGGTTTGTTCCCACCTTCGCCGCGTTTACATGTCTTGTGGTGCTCGTCTAATCCCGGTCCTAGACACTTGTCCCAGTGTCCCCCTGCAAATAGAGTTGGAAATCCCACGATTTTAGCTCCTATTTGCTTTTTCAAAAAGCGGCCTCCAGGAGCGTGTGGAACAACGGTAGACTCCGAGCCGTGCCTGATGTTGACCTTCCGCTTCCCTTCTTACAACTATTCGTTCAGAGAAGATCATCGACCAAAACGGCAAGAGGCTCTTTTTTTTCCAATCCTTTCAGTAAACTCTCCTTTTTCCTTCGTAGAGCCTTTTATCTTGCACGCTTGAGGCGTCTCCTTCCTGTCCCCTCGTCGGCCGCTCCCTTTCCCTGCTTACAGATCTTTTTTTCTCCGCGGGCGAGACGGACTACCTGTCCTTCCCGTTGTGACGACTTTTCCCCCCCCTTCGAAGAGGTATGAGTTAGAACGACAGCCGAGCTCCGCCCGATGACCGGATGCTCTCGAAGCTGTGGCAGATCAGGTTGCTCAGCCTTCTTGATGATTGAGCACAACGATAGAAGAGCAGTCTTTCTCGTAAGACTATCTGTCAATATGCTTTCTTCCTGCTGTAGAGCTATTTTTACCCTCGAGCAAGATGTATCTGTGGGGTCCCTTCCCCTTTCCCCTTCGCCTCTTGTATAATTTTGGGCGGGTGCGTTATTCCTTTCCGACAAAGAACGAATTTGCCGTATGTTGTGCCCCCCGACCGCCTTCCAGAAGGGTGTCGGGTCTTCCCCCTGGATTCGATATTCAATAGAATTTTCGGTCGTCGTACTCTCGGAATCGACCTTTTGGTGATGTATCCTGCTGGGCTTTGATTGACTACAGTAAACAACAGCCCAACAGGAGACTGTTTCCGGGATGGCTTTTTCCCCTCCGAAATGATGCCCAAAACTCTACCGAAACCTAGTCCCCTCCGATCTTGCATCTTTGGACTTCGTGGTATGAGTGACTTCTCGTGTGATTATGTCGCTCTTTGAACGTAGAGCATCAGGCTTTTTTTCGAACCTTCCCGTCTCCTGGTAGCCTGTTCGGCTCATACCGGAGGTAACCACCCTTCGGGTCCCGCGAAGCCAGGTCTGTGAAGATACTTTATCGCGGCCCTTGAAACGGTGCCTTCTCAACTCTTCCGCCGCGGATATCGCGATAGGTCAGCTCTGGTACGGTCGGACAGCCGGCTTAGACCAGACCTATATGAGGGTCGCGGTCCGCTGATCTTTCCCACACTTCCTATACCTCTAAAGGAACGGGTCCCCCAGACTAGACCCCCTTTGGAATAATTTAGATGCACCCTCCCCTTTTACACCTATTCTGGGTTAACCCCTGAGAGTGTCCTCCCTCTTGCCTCTTGGATGCGCAATCCTTAGGCTCTCCCACCGCCTTCTCAGCTGACAACTCGCCCACCGTTGGCTGTCTGTGATCGATCGAACACCGGCCTAGGTATTCGTGACTGTGAATGCCTCAGGGAAATCATGACATGGTGTTTTTTCCTTTCATGAGATCTATATATGGTCCTACTTTTTTTTCCGAGAGATTTAATGTCTTTTAAAACAACATGGTCATTTAAAAGGGCCTTCCGATTCGCCCTTCACTTGGAAATCCTCACTGTTCGAATCACAGCCCCTCAGACCCCCCCTTTGGCGGCCGTGTTTGCTTTGTTCTTTCCACTTTCTTTCGCAACAACAATCCCTTGAACATAACTCTTTTTCACCACTTTAACGGCGACGCCCCCCTTGTCCAGAGTGCACTGTGAGATTGTAACAAAGGCTGTAGAGTTGGGTGTGTGGGATTTTCAGAGTTCATTAGTATCTCTTCCCGTTCCCTATGGTCTTTAGGATGTGCCAGGCAAGCGCTCCTCCCTCTTCCCGATCGTCCAATGAGTCTCCGCTTTTTCCGGTTGCCCTTCTGCAATATTTAGGAAACCGTCGATGACGTACATTCATTTTTTTTTTGATGGTCGCGCCGTGTGTTGACCGCTTGCGGCCGCCCCTCTATGTATAAGACGGCATACGCCAAGTTCCTTTTTTTCAAAGGTCTTTCTCCTGAAAGGTCAACTTCCTACGACAGTTAATGCCACTTGGGTTCGTATAACAAAGCAGTCAAAGACAAGATCGTTTTTTCTTGGACGAGGAATCTCTTTTTAGGTAGATTGTTGGAACCTGGCGGGCTTTCAGGAAGCTTTCCAGAGAAAAACCGTCGCGTGCGTTGGTTACGCGTTTTTCTTCAGCAGAGGCCAGAGAGACACCTACACACCACTGATGACCTTAACTGTAAGACTTTTTCCCCTGGGACGGGTCGATGTGATCCTATTCCTACCCCGGGCCAGGACCCCCCCCACACCGATAGGGATCCGGGGTTTGGTTTCAGTGCGTGAAAGGACGTGTCCTCCTAGAACGCACAGGCCAATCCCCCTAGTAGCATGCCTACCGCCTGCTGCGTCCTTTTCTCTGCATGTGGGAAGACCCTCTTGGACGGGTTCATTCCTCTTGACAGGGCTATCCGTGTGAGAGAGTTAGCGCGCTACGGCTGCGGCGGCGTGCGTAGAAGCCGGCACCGGATGAGAAACAATATGTCTCTTTTCCCATTCGAGTCGAAGGTTCTTTCGCGGGATTCATCGGGTCGTGCATATTCCGGCGGTTTCCCGCCTGTTCGTCACCCGCGGCCTCTTTGTGTGGTCCGTCCCGGACCGCGTCTCTTTCGCCGATCGATCTGTACGCCTCTTTTCGTTAGCGCAGAAGCCCCCACCTGACGCCGCCATCCACTCAATCCATCCTGCGGCGGGGCCCGAGGAGGTTCCCTTCTGCAAAGAAGAGTGATTTCCCGATGAGATGAGTCCCCTTCAAGAGAAGTTTCAGCGCTCGCACCCTCAGGACCTGTCCGAAGCTACCGTCCCGATTTCCGCGTGTTTAAAGTCCAAGGCGCGCCCATAGTGAGGATCCTATGTGCCGCAGTTGCTCCCCTCCCCTTTTTTTTTTTTTTTTTTTTTTTGTGTTCGCGGTCGCTTAGAAGAGCGTCGACCTTACTCTTTGCGCGACTTGGGCACTCGCGCCGGACAGGTTTTGGCCGGCCAGTACTTCCCTGCCTGGTTAAGACCTGTAAACGATTCCACGTTAGGCGTAAGTTTTAGGCATTGATGCCCTTCCGTCTCAGGCGAGCTTCCCTCCTGGTCGAGCTATAAGGTCCTCCCCCCCTCATCTCGCTTCCATATGTAGAGACCAGGATTGAGAAGCGCGCCTACGGATTGCAATCACTCCTGACCGGACCAACGTCTTGTCGGAACGTAGTTTACCAGCTGCTGTGCTGAGTAGCACTGCCGCCTCTCGGCCTATAGCGTCCCCCGCTGTGCGCAAGATTCGCCTTTTTTTAGAGCCGTTCCCTTCCCCCTTGATCCCAGTGCGTAGAAAATTCCTCGGTTGTAGCCCGCCCAGTGCTTTTCCTCGCCCGCTTTGAACAGGAGCGGGGGGTTTAGCGGAACAACGTTCTCGAGACTAGTCTGATTTCTTTCCTCCGAAAGAGCGTGCTCCCGCCGGATCTTTCCTGTATCCGACAGTCTTTATACAAAACTCCAAACCCTCAGTCATAGGAGGCGTTTTTACAGCCGGGGAACCGCTTTTGGATCTCCGCTGATCTGAGAAAGTTCTTTTTGGGTCGTTCTCCCGTCCCTCGCTTTTTCTCTTCTTGCAGGACCAAGACGACCTGGACTTCTGGTGACGACCCTTCCTTTTCCCCAACCCGACGCCCTTCCCCTCGTCAAGACAGCCGATAGCCCTCGATTCGCGGAGCCTTTTTCCTTTGTTTGCAATAGGTGGCTCAGCCGGTTGGCCGCAGGCGAGCTCACCCGAGCCGCCCGTTCCCTTGCGTCTCGGCAATATGCTCTATTTCCGTCCGAGCTGATCACTCGGGAGTCACAAATTCTTCAGATGTTTTTCCCCGCGCCGGCGGCATACGCCAAAGATCGTTATACAGTGGTCAGGCGAGTTTTCAGTCGAAAGCCCTCCCGACGTCTGAAAACATTCTTTACTGTGGATAACAGATCCTCTTCCGGGTTTTTTTCGTATCTCCCATTTCCCAAGGAAGGCCATTCGTGTCGTAAGCGTTCCTCTCGCTGTTTTTTTATTTTCTTTCTGGGCCCTTTCTGCCTTCGTGCCCCATACCAACCCGCACCCTCCCACCTTCGTAAGGGCCTTTTCTTTGCCGCTCGCCCCCGACTTGATTTCCCCCCCTCTACCGCCAACTCGGATTCCACGTCCCCCCAAGATATTGATCTTTTGGTATGCGTGACCTACAGTTCTTGGTCCTTCGCGGAATCCCGTTCGTCGGTTCAGGTTTTTTAAAATTGGCCTTTATGGCCGTCTGATTCCTTTTTTTGGAGGACCGCAACTCCTTTTTACAAACCCTGCAGACCTTCTCATGAGGATACTCATAATAGATTGCACGTTTACGCAGGCCAATTTCGAGATGCTCCAATTCTTCGGGCCGGTACGTGTAGAAGCAGGCGCCACGATCGAAACCTTCCTCTCTGGCGTTTGACGCGGCCACGTCCCGGGTTCCCCCCCCGTTCCCCCCCAAAATCTCAAAGGAACGCGTTCCAGTCGAGAACTCCCCTCTTTTCCCCTTGAGTTCCCTTGTTTTCCACTAGTGTATCTGGGTTCCCCCTCTTCTTATTTCTTCTGATTGTTTCTCTCCCCTTGCCTCCCATTCAACTCGCTGCCTCAGTGCTTTTCCGCCAAACGTTTTTATGATTCGATCTCCCCCCCCATCTCAGCTTAGCTTTTTCTTTAGGTTCCTTAACGATCTGAATGACCTGTGCTCTCATGAACCTCCGGTAATGAGATCTCTTTTCAACCCTCCCCTTTTTTTTTGTTGAGTCTTTATTCAAGGCGCCCAAACCAACACATGGTCATGCCCTCTCCCTTTTGCACTTACTCTTTTTCTCTCCCTTGTTAAAACTCATTCGCTTTCTCCTCCTCACCCGCCCCCGGGCCGTTTCTATGAGAAGAGATGCAGGTTTTTTGAGGGCACGACTAAGTCTTCTCCCCCTTACGTAGGTCCCCCCTCCCCCCCCCTATTATATATTTACTTTCCGGTCCTTTTAAAGGCTCCCTTCAATGGTTCACCCTTTCAGTGAGAGTGTATAATTCCCTGCGTCGAGGCGAGCGGGTTCCCCCTAACGTCCTCTTAAGATACCTCAGTGGTCCTTTTCGATCGCCTCTCCCTTCGATTTTCTTGTAAAGATAGGCTATAATGAGGAGCATCCTCCTCCGATATTCCCCTGAACTAGCCCCCTTCCCGTGTCAACAAGGAACGGACTCAGGAGAAGTTGTGGTGGACCAGGTAGTGCAGGAGCCTTTACCCCCTTTTTCTTTCCAAGAGTGCCCCCCTTTTCTACACCCTCTCCCTCTGAACGTCCTTTTGACCCCCGGTAATGCAACTCCTGAACGCATAACAAGCCGTTTCCAAGATCAAGATCGGTTTTTTTTCCTTCTCGGACTCTTCTTCTTTCTTGGGGTCAGTCTTCCCCTTTTCCTCGGCACTTTCCCCCCCCTTCGCCGGTGCTGTGAGGGGGGTTACTGCGGCAATAAGACCCTCGGCCCAGCCTACACCACCAAAGTTCCTCCCCTGCCTATGAATCCCCCCTCTCCTACCCTGACGTCGCAGGCAGGTTCTCTGTGCTCTACTCCCCATGGCAATCTACCCACATATGTCTTTTGAAAGACCGGCACTGATGGCTTCTCTTCCTCAACGCACCCTTCCAACCCAATGTGAGCCTTTTTGCCCTCTCGGCTTTTCCCCCCAAATCGGCATCCCTAGATGGGTCCCCCTCTCTACGGTGCTTTTTCCCCTACGGATCCCTAGAGGACAGTCTATCTTCTTGCGCTTCGATTCTTCCCCCGAGGAAACTTTTTCTGAGCACCCCTTCTCGCGCCGTCCTCCCTCTTTCCCTAGTCTTCTTGATCTCGAAATAATAGTCGGTTTTTTTTACTAGAAAGGGTCTCCCCTTTTCCTTTGCGCTGTTTTTCCTACTCCCTCTCCCTCGACTTATTGAAGTTTCCCCCCTCCCCTAGAGGACCTCTCCTAACGACCGAACGCTTCCTTTCTCCCTCCGGCGGGGAACTGCTCCCCTCCTCCGAGGATCTTCGATTTGCAGCGGTTCTTTTTCTCCTCTTTGCCTCGATCCCCTCTTTCTGCGAGCTGCCCTTCAGATAGTAACCCTCACGCCGAAGGATTTCTCCCCCCCGGTGACCGATGCACGTTTTTCCCACGGCTCGTCCCCATAGGATGGAGAAAACTCTGTGCCGCGTTGCTACTCTTCCCTGTGGTCTTTTTCAGCTCCCCCTTGTATCTTTTCTCTTGCCGCTCGCTTCAACCTTCTCTGGACGAGTGATCCTGTCCCCCGGCCCCCCTTGGTCCGCACTGTCGACGCAGACGTCCCTTCAGGCGGACACCCTTTTTTTTGGGGGGTTTTTTTTTTTTTTTTTTTTTTTTGGGTTTTTGGTTTTGTTTTTTTGCCGTCTTTCTCCGTCTAGAGGTTTTATAAAAGGAGGTTCACATCCTGGTCGAGTACCCCTTTTTTTACATTATTACCTCCTTTGTTTTTTTTAAACCCCCTTTTTCACCCGCGACAGGTGTCCCCCCCTGAGAAGAGACGCTAGACGGAGTGCCCGGACTAGTCCGAACGTCTGGAATGTTTCCCCTCCCCTTTCTTGACACTTTTCTTTTTCCTTTTTCACTGCCGACCTTGACCGAGGACGGCTCTCGGTTGCCACAGTGCTGCGCCTTTACGGTTCCTTTATTGTTTCCATGGTAAGAGAAAACCTGCTAAACGTGCGTATTTTTCCTCAAATCGGTGGTCTTCTATTGAGTTTCTCTGAGACGTGCAAAAGACGCCCAGGATCGGGTAGAGGTCCACCACCAGTTCCGGTCGTTCCTTTAGTGCGAAAGCCTCTTCGAGAGGATACGACACTATCTCTAGAGATTAATATAACCCCATCACTCGGAGTCCCCCCCCATCCCGGTATACTCCGACCAGAATTTTGAGACATCTCTTGGGGAGGAGGGAGCCCCCGAGTTCTTGTGATGTAAAGGAATGAGTAAAGAGAGAGAGGAGAGGAGGAAAGAAGAACCCTTTTTTGAACAACTCCACCAGGTAGTTTCGCAAGGGAGATGGGAAAAACCCTAAGACCGGAGGTCCAACCGCCAGAAATCTGATATTGAGAAGGCGCATGAGGGTATCCTTTTCTTTTCCGCGCGATCCCCAATCAGATCTAGCATAGAAGAAGTATCGGTCAGAAGATTGGCGAATAGGCGCAGCAGTCTTCATGAAACGGACCCACATCGATCCGTGCCTTTGGGTTCAGAAGGAGACTCTAGTAGACCTCTCATTGGTTTTCTGTTCGGCGTCCCTCCACGGACTTTGGCGTTACACGTTCCCCTTGAAAAACAAGTCTCCCTCTACGGTGTTTATTGTTCCGCCCTTTTCATCGAACCCCCGGATATTCCTTTTTGTAGTACGATGTCTGAACCCTTGGTTTTTTGAGTTTCTTTCCGCTGAATCTTTCTCCCCCGCGGTAACAAGAAAACGAATCTCCCTTTTGGACCCTCTGACTCTCCCTAATGCAACAAGTAACGCCAACCATCTCCGTATCCCGTCCCCCGCAACATCTTCTTTTCTTTAGGAGGGGATTTTTTTTCCGTTGTCTCTCCTCCCCCAGTTTTTGGTAGAGTGCGCAATATTC
>Ga0179593_1268374_pt1 | contig 17073 bp, 11 predicted proteins | sample CZODoug2_1_08_16_FD_185931 | JGI IMG/M metagenome (GOLD analysis project Ga0179593, IMG submission 185931) | Vadose zone soil fungal communities from Angelo Coast Range Reserve, California, USA - CZODoug2_1_08_16fungal (PacBio error correction) | ecosystem: Environmental > Terrestrial > Soil >... | reverse complement strand
CTTTTCTTCTCCCTTCTTTAGATTACCTTTAGTTGCGTTTTCTGCTCTTCGCTTTCCTACCTCTTCTATTTAGAGCCCTGCACTTCTCTTTGATGTTAGGCTAAAGGTACTTGTCGCCTTCTTGTACGGCCTTTCACTTCTTCTTTCTTTTCCGGCTCTGCCTTGGGGAGGATGCAGTATGACAGTCCCGTTCTTTCTTTTTCTCTCGCTGGTAGACGTTCACCCAAATCCCCCTATCTCGTTTAGCAGGGCTGTCTCCCCTGCTCCGTGGACGAGGCGGCCTGACCCCCCTGGGAGACTTCCTTTTCGGCCGATCCCACTGTGTCCTCCATAAAAGAGATGATCGTAATGATCATTCTCCTATTCATCTGACAGCGCACAGTGGGGTCTTCCAGTGCACCTTCTTGTTTCGTTTTTTGCTCAGTGGATCCCCTGTTGGTGTTGACCCCTTTCCGTCGTACTGTTTGCCTCTCTACGGATAGGAATTTCTTTCTTATTTCCCTCTAAGCCATAGTACTCCTTGCTCCATGATGATTTTCTTTTCTTTCTTTACTCTCCTTGAGGCACCTTCCCGTACCTTTCCCCCCCCTCTCTCTTCACGTTAACCAAGTTCGATGCGTAGCAAAACATCGCTACCGGCTACATTCTCGTTCATTCCCCTTAATTCTACTTCATCACTTTCCTCCTTACATTCTTCATCTCCGCCCTCTCTCTAGGCGACTTCCTTCTCTCTTGTTGAACACACCCTCTTCAGCCTTCCGTGACAGCAGCAATTCGTTTTTTTGTGGCGGATACCTTTTTTTCTTGCCTTCCGTGTTCATTCTTTCCGGCTGTGATTGAAGAAACCCTTTCCTTCTTTTCGTTTTTTTTTCTTTGACTTGGGTCGCGTTAGTCCTAATCTTTCTTTTTTTTTCAATTAGATTCGGAGCCGTAGTTCCTATCCGGAAACACTCGCTTAGTTCACCTTCCTCGTTGTTATCTGCTAATATTGGAATGCAATATGGCTCTTCGGTATCAGCGAGTCCCTTTGGTGCCTCAGGATGTTGTTGGAGTGGAGAAGTTGATCCCTCTTCAGGAGGAACTTTTTCTTCCCCCCCTTCTCAACAATAAGGGCATTTCCCCCAAGGTCGCGCCAGTTCCGAGCTTTTTCTTTCACCCCGCTAAGGAATCCAGGACATTGAGTGATAGCGCACCATCCTCTCCAGTGCAGCGACAGCTTCGCCATATTTCCTACCACTCCCTTCCAGAACTTGATATTTAATTCCCGGATCACAAAATGAGTTGGACCTTTTCTCGCACCCTCTAAGATGGGTAGTGAGGTCTTTTTCGAGACAATTGATTTTCCCCTATCTTTTCCTTTTTCGGTTCAGAGCTTCTCTCCTTCTCCCCCCGCCAGGATGCCATGTTTCATGAGACCCTTTTATCTTCCTTATAATCATGTCCCTCCCTTTGACCCTCAGATCTCTAGTCTATTTCCCAGCTTTAATTCTTATTTATCAGAGCGAACAGACCCCCTCCCCCGCAGCCTTTAAGACCTTTCCCTTTCTACTCTAACTTTTGTTTTTTGAGGTTGTTTTGACCGCCTCTTCCCCCTTTTCTTCTAGTGCAGGAAGTAGACTTCTCTCTTTCCCGGCTCAGCGTTTCGACCATAGTTTTACTTTTTTTTTCCAAGACTGATTTCCTTTCCCTCCTGGTTTAACTCTCCCGTTTGTTAGGATGGAGTTCTACAATTCGCGCCCCTACCCTCTCCCTGGAGGTCGTCTCTTCGAGAACCCCTTCCCCTCTTCCCTCTCTTCACGGCTCTTCGACTTCCCGACAATAGCAGACCCCCCCCCCCTTCCCTTCCCTCTTTTCTTCTCTGCGGCGTTTTTTCCGAGGTCATTGGTTTTTTCACCCAAGGCGACCTCTTAATTCAATCCCCCCCATTCGGGCTCGCGCTTTATAGGCACATTCCTTCCGTCAAAATCTTATGCCCTTTTGGCCGACCCCCACCGGCGCTTTTTTATCGACCTTGTTTCTTTTTTTCGATTTTTTCTTCGGGGAAGCCGCTCTTTTCGATTTTTCAGTCTTTTGGGCGATTTTTCCTCCCGCACTCTTTCTCTACATCTTCAACGTGTTCGACACGATTCCCGCCTCAGTGCTCTTGTCACCCTGGTATAGATTTATAGAGGTCGGCGATCTCTTATCTCGTCCTCCCTCGAACCTACAGTTCTACCCCGGACAATTTGTCTTGTTAAAAATTTCTTCGATGGTCCGCCTCCCTTCGCCGGGATTGTTTTTGGCCCCCCCCTTTTCTCTTTTTTAAAGATCTGCCTTTCTTCTTATCGGTGGTTTATCACTCTCCCTTCTTTGATCTCCTGGCGGAGTTTTCTCTTTCGCCGCGACCCCCTCCCTTTTTTCTGTTTTGAATGAGCTCCCTCTTCCCTCCTTTTTTTTTTACCAGTGCGATCTCCCGCACTCGATCCTGCCCCTCCTGTTCTTTCTACCTCCTACCCAACGACCATACTTTCGTTTCACTACAATTTTTTCCCCGTGTCGCCTTGCTTGTCAAGGAGAGCCCGGGGCCCACGACCTCACTCGCCAAACTCGCTTTTTCCTTGAAGTCCCTCCCCCCCCTATGATCCCTGCGAATGTAACCCCCTGCGTCCAAAAAATTCCATCCTTTCCGCTTTTCCCGGCTTCTAGGACCCGCGCCCGGAATTCTTGTTGTGCTCCCAGATAGTGCCTGCTTTGAGACGTCGGGCGTATTAAGGCCGAGCGCCTCGGCGGTCATTTTTCTCCTCCCCGGTTTTTTTTTTAGTCTTACCCAAAGTTTCTATTCGGACCCCCCCGAACCTGTCTACCCCCCGATCAGCCCCTCCGTGATTCCTTCTCCACCCCCATCATTTCCGGGTCTGTAGCTCTGACGTTGGTCCTCTTCAAAATCCTCGTGCCTTTGTTCCTGGAATTCCGGTAGGTTCCCCTTCGCCTTCGCGGCGAAAATCTTGACCTGTTCGGCCACTTTTTTTAAAAGCTTTTTTGCAGGACCTTTCGATTTCAGAACATTCCTCTTCTCAGGGAGTTCAATGCCAAATGATAGGTGTGGCTGCCAGTCGCGTTTCTGTAGGACGGCGGTTTTTATGCTGATCTTTAAGACTTCCTCTGTGATCAAGGATTTCTGTCTCTAAAATTCGGGTCCGGCGTCCGTCTCTCTCTTGTATCAGCAGGTCTTCTTGTTCTGTCCCCGGCGATATCGAAAATGTTACTGATATCCTCGCTTTTTCTCCAAAAGTCCTAAATGAATTTTTTGTGTTCCGTTCTGTGCAACCCCAGTGCCAATCTTCCGCTTCCACCCGGAGTAAGGAGGCGGAATGTATGGATCCTCACAGTCCTTATGTCAAGTTCCTCTTGAGCCTCGTCTCTCATTACCTAGCTTCTTAATCGACCTTTGAAGATTCTCTCCCCCTTCCGTGTATTTAAAGTGCTCTCCCTCAATTCCAATTGCATCTGTATCATGCCTTGCGACACATCGCCCCCCCTCGCGCTTTCGATCGCATCATCGCGCCCCCTTCGCAATTCTCCCAGCCAAAAACCCGGTCGCGTGTTTCGGCTCCTTTTTCTCGGCCTCCCCGCTTCTTTTTCGGAATTTTTGCCGATATCGCTCCTTCGAGCCGAAGGCTTGTGGTTATGTGATAATCTTTCAGCCAATTTGGCCCTCTTTCGTTATCAGAACCCTCCCCTGTGTTTGTGCCTCGTCCTCCCCGGTAGTTGTTTTTTTTCCACGTGAACTTGTTTTGCCGTTCCTCCATCCTTCTTTCATCTAGAGGTCCTTCATCTGCTACGGTCCGGGTTTTTGGCTTGTTTCTTCCTGCTTCTTCTTATTGGCCTCCTTTCTCCCCTCCCTCTTAGACCATTTTCCCAGCTGCCGGAAGGCATTGGTCTGTCAAGCTTTTTCTCACCTTGAATCCGCCTTTCCCTCCTCCTCTTTTCTTATAGGGACGGGACTTCTGCCACTGGTCAACGTCAAGACCCCCCTTATCGAATAGCAAATTTCGGTTCTGCGAGTAGACTAGGAGTTGCTCACCGAGGCTGGTCATCGACCTCGTTTCCTGAGTTGTTCCCTCCCTGTAGGACTACTGCCCTCATCCTCCCAAGAAGACATCAGTCCGTCGTTGAATTTTCGTCCTTTTTTCGGCTCCGCTGCCCTGATCCACGACATCTGAAAAGTCCCTGACCCCATCTCGACCTCCATCTTCGGATGAACAGGACTTTCCTCGTCCCGACCTCGAAAGTGACGCTCATTCTGACCAGCGGCGTAGTTTCCGCGTCCTTTGAGCTCAAGAGCAGCACACCATCCTCCTGCGGCCGGGTGGAGCCATATGTCGACTTTTTTTTTGCTGCCTGCCTTCCTTCATCTTCTCCAATGGTTTTTTTGAATCTTCGCAGCGGTCGGTGCTGCCTTCTGACCCGTATCTTCCTTTGCGCCCCCTGCTACGGCGTCCCTCGGTTTTTCCTCTCTCGGGATCAAATGCCTCTCCCAGCACCTTCCATTAACGGATGTCTCTTCTCGCTGTCCGTTCTCCCTCTTCGGGGCAATATTTGCAGCTCTCCCCTTCCTTACCCCCTTTGCGCGAGTCCTGATGCTGATTCGTCGCACTCTTTTCCCCCACGATTAGGAATAAACCTTAACCGCCTCTATCCTTTTGTATCCTCCGAACGCGATCTCGGCGGAAATCCGTCGCCCAGAGTTTTGGAGCCTTCCGTCACGATGCACCCCCCGAATTGATGATTTCTCTGTTTTCCTTAGTTCCCTTGAAAAAGCTGCAGGTATTCTGTTTTGACGGATCCATAGAATCCGACGGCGTTAATATTCTTCCAGCTTGCCCCAGTCAGGTTTTCTCTGCCTTGAGCCGAAGATCCTCCGCACGCGAGTTGTATTTTTCCTTTCTTTTTAGAGAAAGTGGCCCTCTTTGGAGGGTTTGCGCTATTTCTTTTCAGCCCTACCCTGCCTCTTCTCCATGATCTCCCTATGATGAAGATCAAGAAGCCTTATAGACGAGCACGATACCCTTTCCTTTTTGCCCCCCCTATCCCGGTTCCTCTCAAATTTTACTACATACCTAAGGGACGCATGAGACAAACACGCTAGGACAGCCGTGACGTTCCACACCACTTTCTCGCTGGTCTTTTGACCATGTAGTCGCATCTTTCATCCTTTGCGATCTGTAGCCCGTGTGGTGTGATTCCTTTTCCGAACTGCCTATGTCTCAAGTGGTATGGTCAATAACTGCTCGGTTTGCGGCCTTTTTTCCGCTCCCTGAACATCCATTCTCTTTTTTTTAATTTGTTTTCGTACGAGACTCCCGATTGCAGTACCCCCCCGTCCAACCCTTTTCGCGAGCTCTCAGAAAATCCTCCCTCCAGGCCCTCATACCCTCTAGCTCTAAAAGGATGGAAGTAAGTCTATCCCCATCCTAACTAGTACCCGGCCTTCCACGTGAACCCTGCCTTTTTTTGGAGAGTTTCGTCGTCTCTCCGCAGAAGACTTATTCTTCCCCACGACGCTGACAAGGCGAGATATGACCACTCTTTTCTTTAATACAAAGTGTTGTGTTTTTGTATCTATCCTTGAAGTTAGAGTAGGCTGTTCCTGGAAGAGTTTCCTGCTGAATCTCTTCTACTTCCTACTTCGATTTTTCTCTCCCCTCCTACCCTTGATTGGGTATTCCATCCGTCCTGGGTAGAAGGCTTTTTTTTGATAGTCTTTCCTTCCTTTCCTCGTCTTCATCTGAGGAAGTCCTTGGTTCTTTCTTATTCCCTGATTTTTCGTTCGGAGTCTTGTTTACTTGCTGGCGTCCGACGTACCACCCCAAATCAAAGAGATCTTTATCTTTCGCAGGAGGGACGCTGCCCCTTTTGTGACCATACCTTGGAGTTACTCTGGCTCTTCACTACCCGCGCCCCAAAACCCTGTGGTCTTCGCGCTGATTTATGGGCAGCTACATCTACCTGTAGACAAGCGCCGCCTCTCCACCTTTTTTTTTTATGCGCTGAGGTTTTTGGCAGCTGCTTTCCCATGATTTGAGTGCTTGGACAAGGGGAGATTTTTCTGTTCAGCATGATCTGTGCTATCCGTTATTTCTTTATTCCGCCTCCGTCAGCGCTTGCTATCCTGTCTCCTTTTGCGGTCGTTCATAGCGTTTACCTTTTACCGCATTCCCTTAACCGGGGTGTTCCGGCTTTTCTTTGAAAAATAGCGTTTTTGTTGGGGGTTCTCTATTGTTCTGCCTTTTTACTTTTCTAGCCACCCCTGGTTTTCCTCGCCCTTCCTGACAATCAACACGCTTCTTCTCTTTCCATCTTTTGTCACGTTGGTTTTTTGATTTTTTCCCCCTTTCAACCTCCTAAAGCTTTTAAGTGTTTTCCCGCTGCAATTGGGTCTGTATTCCTCGTTGCTCCACACTCGGATTTTCTTTCTTATACCGATGCCCGGCGTGAGGCGTCCCCGATGAAACCCCAATTTTGGGCCCCCGTTGAGTAATTAATTATTTTCTCAATTATTGACTTAGCGCTTATTCCTTTTCAATCGCGCATCGCTAGTCTCTTCTATTATGCCTCCTCTTTTTCCTTCCCAGATTTGCGATGAGAGCGCGCAATATTCAGGTTTTGGTCAGGATGTCTTTTTTCGCAGGTGTCCTTTGCTCTTATGTAAATTGGTACCCGCTGACATAATATTGCTCCTCCCTTCCGATAGGATCTTTCCCTTCCATCAGACCGCGATTTTTCCCCTGAGTACGTTTTAGCGCAAAGCATCACTTCTCATCCAGGAAGCTTATGGACCCACTTCCCTCCTCTCTTTTTTCTGATTCATGCCGTCCTCTGTACACCTCGAAGGCTGTCTGCGATAGATGCGGCCTGGGACCATCTGCCCCAACCTCCGAATCTCAGGTCTTTTCTTTCTGTCGCTGTGTTCCCCCTCTGCCCCGTCTCTATCCCCGTCTCTCCCTGGTCAACGCCGCGTCCCATCTGAGGTCGGTGCTGGTTTGTCAGGCCCCTGGCCCCGGTTTCCCCTCCTTCCATGTAAAAGAGGTGGTCTGCGCGCGGAAAGCATGATATCGCGCGATGCCCGTTTCTCTCTCGACCTGGTCTCATTTCGTGGTCGTGCTTTTACAGTCATAGGCAACGTCCCTCTTCCTTTCTTGCCTGACTGACTTTCGTCTTGTCAAGATACATCGGACGTGTTACCCGGTTCGGGCTCTGTCAGGTAGTTACTGCTCTATTTTGCGAACTATTTATGGGCTGACTATTTGACTTATTTTCGCCAAGCCTCCGCAGGATTTGTATATGCCCTCGGCCTTCCCCCTCTCATCACGCTATGCGGCGACCTTCCGCCTTCGACTTGAATCGATCCTCCCCTTAACGTTTTGGCGGGTTTTTGGTTTCTGACCCTTCTTAATCCTCGACTTTTTCAGGAAATACCACAGCTCGGGTTCTAGATCTGAGCCTCATAAGTTGCACATTCATCGACGCAACTCGGAGAATTTTGACCAACGTCTTAAAACCTCCCCAATAGACTTTTTGATTTTACATTTTTAGAGTGGCCTTGTGCTATCTGAGGAGCGTCGGATTTGTTCGATGTTATCGGCAATGGTTTATCAACCCCATGATTTAATTTATAGAAACTTCGACTTTTCTGACAGTAACTGCGATCTTAACTTGATAGTTTACTCTCTTGCTACTATCACTTATCGCTTCGTATAGCACACAGAGCCACCCCACCCCCCCCCCCCTGTTCTCGGAGAAATTTGTCTTTTTCTTCGCCACTAATGAACTCGTATTCGCAGGTATTTCTATGTCGCCTATGTTGCTGGGTACCTATTGCTGTTTTGATCTGACTTTGTTGGCGCAATCTCCCGCTTGATTTCTTTTGGCGGTTTATAGATTTACTGACGCCTTCACGATGCATCGAAAGTTCTCTCTACTTCCGCCTTTGTAACCATACTTTGAGATCGCCACTGTGCCGATTTTCAGTTTTGTCTCGTCCATTCTCAGACCTATTCCGGAGACCAGGACTCTCCTCCTGAAAATATCAATTGGGAATTATTTATTCTCGGCTTCGTAAGAGCTTATCTATCTTCTCTCACATCTGCACGCTAGCGACTTTCTTACGCACCTTAGGAGTCTGAGAACGATTGTTGTCACCTATGAATCTCCAAGTCATTCGTGCATTCTGCTGTAAGTCTCTGCTACTTGCCCGGCCATGAGTGACTCGATTACGTCCCCTTTCTCTTGATTTTTGAAGGTAGGCTTTTCAGGCCGATCCTGGCAGACTATATTTTTCCCTCTCCTCCCCGTTTTTTGAATTGAAAAACTTGTTCGCTCCTGTAACGCCAATAACCTTCTTCCTCTTTTCCGAACCGATCGATCTCACCACTTCATTTTCAGGGCTGAGTCCGCTACTTGACCTCGTAAAGCCCATGAATGTTTGTCCTGAGTTCTGTTAGGGCCCCCTCCCTGCCGAGCCCCATGGTATGATCCGTTCCCAGTCGCCGTTGCTTCATGTAGAGATTTGATGATAACAAGGGATCCCCTCAGCGCCGTCGATCCCGCGCCAGCTCTGAAAATTTGATAGGACTTCCTCCCCTAGCTCCTAGCGGTAGCTTTTATAGTTTCTTGTCATCTCTCCTAGCGGATTATTCTTCCGTCTTTGTTCTCGCAACTTCGTTCGCAGTTTGTCCTCCTTAGATGTCCTCATGTTCGGTTGCGAGTTTTTTTGACTACCCATTAGTCAACCGCCGCATGCGCCAATCCCGTCTTATGCGTTCACCCCTCCATCTCGGAAGCAATGCAGTCTTCTGTGGAGAACTCTGCGACATCAGCCACAATCCCGGATCGCGGCGGGCATCGTAGAGGCGCAGCCCCATTTTTATCTTTATACCCCGGTTGACTTGTTGCCCCCCCCCGCATCTGATTATCTACTACCTTTTACTACTCTATCCCCGTTGAAGATAGATCCTTTGAGGGCGTCTTTGCAATTCCCGGCGAGCCTTGCCCGCCCCTTTAATAGTCCCCGCTGCTGATTTAACTCCAACAACCCTAGCATTTCGATTCGCAGAAGCGTATTGTTGGAACCACGCTCGACCGTGCCTTTTCAACCCAGTGTCCCCCCCTCCTCCCGGTTTCTCCTCAAATTTCTGGAGTAGTTAGGAGGTGCAGCTCCGCTCATGTCGTCGCGCCCAGAATATGTTTGGAGTGGTTTCTTTGACTAATCTGTAGAATTGTAATCCATTACCCTCTTTTAGAAAGCTTCTAGTCTGACTCTATTATGGTCGCTCTGATGTATTCTTCGAAGGTCCGCTATGCAGTCGATCGGTTTTTTTCTTCGGCTAGGGAGATGAAGTAAGACCCTCCTTGCGTTATGCGGTTTTATTCGTTTCCCATCCTCTTTCGACCAATTCTGACTCAAGCAGTGCCCGCTGCATAGCAGGCGGTAAACCTAAAGTTCGCACCTCCCTTTTTCAGCCCGGGCCCTTCTCCTTCGGGATGAGAACTTTCTGCTCCATTCACACCCTCCCACCCAGGTCGCTATCTCCCCGTTGGCATCGGCTGCGCGGTTCGATTCCGTTTGTCGCGAGTAGCCCTTACCATGGGAAATCGACCTAGAGCTCGCGCAGCTTTCCATGCAAGGCCTACTCTCTTCTGTGTCTCGTTCTTGACAGGGCGCGACGTTCCTTTTGTTTTCGCTACTTTTCCATTCTAACCACTCCCCGCCCAGCTCCATCTTCGACTTTAAGACGAATGTAGACCTTACCTGCCTCTAGTTCTCTCACAGCCCGGCGCCATCTGTGGTCACCTCTTACTTGAGTTGCCCTTTTTGCACAATCGTTTGCCTCCGGGTAGTTTTTTTATTTTTATTATGAGAATATGTCCCCGTGGCTGCCCACGGCCAAGCTTGTTCCGCCGCCCTGCTTGGCCCTCTTCCCTGTGAAGGTAACCTTCTCCCCTGAGCTTATCCTTTTCGTCTCTCGCTTCTTAAGTACGTCGCGGTGTTTTTTCTTTTTTTACCGTCAACCGGGCTAACTCTCCCTCTCCTCCACACCCCTGAACGCTTTTACCCCCTTTGGCTCTTGCTCGAGGATTCTCCCCACCAGGACAAGTAGCTCGCCGCGCCCTTTGCTCTTCTTCCCTTTTCCTTTGATGCTGACTAGAGATCGCCAAGCTATTAACCTCCCTTATTTGTTCACCGCAGTTTTTTAAACGCCGACTCCCCTTGTTTGAGTCCCACTCCTTAGAAGGAGGTGGCTTTCAAGTCCGCCCCTCTTTCTTTTCCTGCACGGGGCGGAAGCCAGTGATCCGCCCCACCCTGCGGCGCCTCATTTAACGGGCTTGCCAGTTCTTTTTCTTCCCCTCCCATCCGGATAAGCAAGTTGTTACTGATCGCGTGTCGATGTTCCATTATAAGTCTGCTCTTTACCCTGCTTTCCTTTTCCATTAGTTTGTCATGAACGGCGCGCAACCTCCCTCGATCGTGACTTCCGTTTGTAGCGCGACCTTCCGCCGTTTTGTTTCAATCTTTCGAGGAAGATAAGTTTTCTAGACGGACAGGACGGTGACTTTTGCCCCGCTTACATCACGACCATCAGCAGCCCTCCCCTGGTATTCTTTTTTCCGATGATTGCCCTGGTTCGTCCGGCCATCACTGATCCCGTAGTATTCATTAGTCCCAGAGAAATTCCGTTTATCCCAACCCGGTCTACTAGACACAGTTGTATCCCATCTCTACAAACCCCAGGAGAAGACTTGCCCGACCACACACGGTGCGATGCGGCAGCTGGCGACCTTTCTTCTAATGTCGCTGCCACCCATATTCTTCCCCCATTGTTGTTGAGCGTCAGACTTAGGACAGGGTCTTTTGATTGTCGTTCACGACTACGGTTCGCGTCTCCTTTGGCTACCTCTCATGCTTCCTATCTCTGTTCTTGGGGTCGTGAGACGCATGCCGCGCTACCACCCGCCCCTACTTGATGCCGAGCAGGCCAGCCCCCTTCTAGAAGGTCCAGAATCAGACCGCAAGCTAACCAAGGCCTCCCCGATCCAGTTCCGCAGTGCGCCCTACGAGTTTGGAATTCTCCCCTACCAAGGCCTCGATGTACTCTTCCTTGATCACTCGACGATGTAGGCGTCGTCTCCGCAGAATAGCCGCCCGACTTCGAGGCCTTGACCCTTGCCGACGACCTCTCAAAAAACACAGATTGTTAGCTGTTGATCCTCTGAGTCCTTCCTTCCTTGTGTGTAGATATAAGTGGTATGGAGAGGACGCTTCACTTTTCAGTGATTCAGGGACTATCGGTCGGCGGCGAATCCTTTTACTGCTCCCCTCTCCTTTCTTCCGCCTATTCTTTTCGTTTCCTAACCTCTTTCTTCCGGTAGACGGTAGTATGATGGATCGCTACCTCCCATGTAGGGATGTGAAGGCTGCCTTTTACTGATTCTCTTTTTTCTCAGGCCTAGGGTCTGGTGTTGTGTTTGTCTATCTCAGCTGCGTCCGCTCAAAAACTCTGACTCTGATTGGGAGCGCAATTCTCCCGTTTTCCAGAGGCACGTTTCCCTACTTTTTGTAGTATCGGCTTCCCGAACTCTGTTCAACCCACGTGCCCTACCCTCGCGCTGCTCTTAATTGCATCTCCTGATCCATCGCCAAGTTTGCCGAGCACAAGGTTGAGCTGCCACCTGCTTTCTTTTTCGAGTCTGTCGACCTTTATTTAGGATGTAGACCGTTGGTCTACTGCCTGTGATGTATCTTATATTTTCTGTTCTATTCCGTTCTTTGATGCCGCCTCCGGCCGCTCTCTGGAGTTTAGCCTGTCGTCATCTGTCTGATCGTTTCTTTCTTAGACTTTCCCTTTTCATTTCTTCATTTACAAACCCCTGGGTTCTACTAAAGGACAGATGGAGGTCGATACCCAGGTCCGTCCTTAGGTTGCTCCGCCCACCCACCCCCCCCCATTTCATGAAACTTCTTGGTGCACGTACCTCAGCCATACGCCGGCCTTTCTTTCCCTTTTACGCGCGATCGTCCCCCGGCTCTGCTGCTGCGAACCTCCTTTTAAAGAAGTTACGAGTCTCATCCAAATTCGGGCGGAGTTCCCCCCGTATCTACAGCCGTGGCCACACCTTGATCGGGCGGATTTCCTTCCTCCTTTTTTGTGCGGGCCCAGATGAAAACGATATCTTGCGTTGTATTCCCCCATCTTCTTTGAGTTTGAAATAGGCGGTGCTATCTCGGGTCGCTGCCCCCCTGCGAAGCCGCCGTCCGAGAGGCTCTTCTCCCTAATATTGTGCAGATTTTGGCCCCTATGATGCTTTAGCAGTTCTGGTTTTTTCCCTCCCCCGTTAGATGTTGTTTCGGTATCGGGTCCTCAGGTGTGGTGTTCTTAGTGACAATCTTCTCTTCGACACCGAAGACGGCATCATCGCGGTCGAGCCTTTTCCAGATAAGTCTCCCCCTGTTTCCTGTTCCTCCCTATTAAGGAATAGGACAGGGCATTGTCGATCTGCTCCATCAGGAGGTTATCCGCGACAAGATTAGCATATCGGCCTCCCCTCACCCGCGCTTGTTTTAGTTTTCAGCTCCCTGCTCGGCACACCAATATTCGCCTTGGCTTGTCGCCCTCTCGATTAAGGGCTCTTCGTTTGCGGGCCAACCCAGTCTGGTCGCTCTTTTTGGTCGTGTCTTTTTCTGCTGCGCGGCGCCCGCACTTTCTGTTTTTCCCTCCTACAGCCCCTGATAGTAGGTTAGTTATAATTGTCTGCCTCCTCGGTAACCCTTTCCAGAGCCCCCTTTTGAGTCAAACCCTGTTTTCTTCCTGTCTGGCGAGCGCGCGCACCTCGAAGTGCTTTTATTTTTGGGCGATTTTGATTAGAGTTTTTCTTTTCCTTCCAAGGCTTGCACGGGCTTCCTTGCCTTCTTCTACTGTCCGGGCTTCACGGTGTCCCCCCCCCCTCTGTCTTTTTTACCGCCAGGCTTCCGGCCCTCTGGGCGGGTAATTCTCAGGGGTAGAGATTGCTGTTCACCTCTCCTCCCTTCTTTTTTTTTTGACAAAGTCGCACCCCGGCGTTTATCTCTCGGCCTCGGCCGCGTCCGATGGCCTCTCTACGAGAAATAGAGTCAGTCCCCTTCCGTGACAGGCGGCTGCTTGTTTCCCCTGATTTCACATGGCTTCAACCCCCCCCGGGCACGATTAAGCGTACCAAAAAACGCGTTTTCCGAGTATCGGCACATCTCTATCCAATGGATCAGGTCCTCGAGTCTCATGAGATACAGCTCCGCCCCGCGACTTTTTCTTCTACGAGATGTTCCGCCCTATTTGAAGTGCTCGTGAGCCGAGTGGGGTCTCCGATGTAGCCGGCCCATGGTGATCAATCTTCAGTACTTGAGTAGACCCCTGTGCCGCGCAATAATGTCTCGATCTTCAAAGGATAATTTTTCCGTGCGCCCCGAGAGTTAAGGCTGCTTTCTCCAAGTGCTTTTTGGCGCCTTTTGTCTGCGCCAATCTCACGCTGCCTCCTCTACCTTTATCCCTGGGCTTCGCTCGTCTATTTTGAGCTGGCTCCGATCTGCTGGAGCGGATCTTCCTTTGTTGGTTCTTTTTTTCATCGCTTTGCTTGGTTGGTGTGGTTCTCCTTCAGGAGGTTTTATATTTTTCTCCGACGCGCACTTCCAATCTGTTTCCCGAGTCCCGAGGACCCCCGGGTCTTTTCCCCCGAATTTGAGATCGACACGCCTGTCCTCCTCAGCGCTTCGTCTCGCCGACCCGAACTTTCCCCCCCCGGCTCCGACTTTTTCTTGATCCGCTATAAAGGGATCCTCTCTGTCGCGATCTCCCTTAACACTTTTCTTTTTTTCCCTACTCAGGGCTCTCCCTCGCTTCCTGCCCGAGGAAAGCTACTTTTCCATGGCCTTCCCCTCCCGTGTTTTTCCTACCCCGGTTGACTTCGCCACATTTAAGGAATTTAGCTGTTATCTTTTACGCCGTCAACTCTTGGTGCCTTTTTCCCGAACCCTCCTCTCCCCTTTCCGCTAGCGAGCTTTCGGCGGTATTACCCTCCGAGAATGCTTCATCTCTGATATTTTTCCATCCCCAAATAAGTGCGGTTGCGAAGAGATCCCGCCATTCCCGGTTATAGCCTGTGAACTCTCGGCTCCTACGCTTGTCGATCTGAGTGTAGCACCCCATCAGGGCCGCTCTGTAGCGCTGATCCCCTAACTTTTGTCCGGAGGATTAGGTTCCCATTCGAGTTACCGCTATTCGTCAGGCGGCAGAGGCAACGTCGCGTGGACTCGTATCAGTTGATGGCGAGTTTCCCGTCCGTATCCGCTACGTGTGTGCCCTCCTCAAAGTTGAACTGACCTCCATCGGTGCGGCTCGACGAGGGCGTCTTTTCGCCGGTAATGTCTGCGGTTTTATAGTACCTCCGGATTCTGCCCTTAGTGTACGATCTGGAACTGGGGACTGGCTGCCCTTTCCGCGCTATGATTGAGGCTGCGGGTGCGCGTCGGCTGCTCAGAGCCCAAAACCGCCGTAGGCGAGCACGTCCCCGCGTGATGTCACGTAGTATCGAGATCAGATCTTGTCCCCCCTTCGAGGCTCCTTCGACAATCCCCCCCTGAGAGGCCTCTGGCGTTGCATCTTATTCTTTGTTCACCCCAAACTGGCTTCCCCCCCCCGAGCCCCCCTTAGTTGACCATCCTCTTAACGAGGCCGGCTTTTTTCGAGTTTTCCTATCAGGTTACGATCTCCCTCTTTTTGCCCTGCGGAGGGTAGAGCCCGAAACTCCATTTCAGATTTGATCACCGCGTGAAAATGAACCCAATCGCGACCTGATCGATTTCATTCTTCCCACTCGACAACATCGCTAGGACTCACCCACCCTTTTTTCTGTAGCCCCTCCCTGTTCTATCGGCCAAGCGCTAGTCAATTGCCCCTGCCGGTAGTTTTCCTTTATATCTTCTTCGATGGAGGCTAGACCCCCCCTCTTGTGGTATGGACCGTCCGAGCTCTTTGTTTTGAAAAACCACTGTCTCCTCAAAGCCCAGCCCCCTCGATTCCTTTCATAGGATTTCCTTTCCGATATTGTTTGGTCGCCGTCCCGACCTGCTATTTCGGACGCCGCTGATCGGTCGTTTATCTTTCCTATGTCTCTCTCCAGAAGCAGTGCGGTTGCTGTTCTCTTTACTCGACCCTAAATTATACAAAGCTGGATTTCTTTTCTTTTGCGCTGACGTTCTTTTCTTGGTCCCCCGGAGTTCGCTTTCTTTACGAAGAATGAATGATACTTCTACGGGCTTTCCCCGAAGTCCTTTTTGCCTCCTGCTGGTCAAACGTGAAGACCTGCATGTCCCCAGGTCGATTTCCGACCCCGGGCTCTTTGAGCTAGGGGTGAGCTCCCTTCGCCCTCAACGTTGGCCCATTTCTGACTTCTGCTTCTGCTTTTCCCGCAGATGGCTGCCCCCCCTATCTCATCAGATCTTTGGTCGAGGTCGTTTACACCTCTGCGTCCTTTGCATCGGAGATCTCTTCGCTCCACGCAAGAGCCCCCGACTCAAGATCGACCGCCTCCCTTCCTACTTTTTTTTCGCAGACATTAGATTTCTGCATATACTTCCTCGCTCGGATTTTTCATGTTATGGTTAAAGCACTGAGCTGGCCAGAGAAAAAAGCGCTTCTTTCCGGGGTTTTCATAGGCGATTTGATTTCGATGCCTTGTTTCGCAGCCTCTTGCGGTCTTCTCCTCCGAGTTTCAGATGCGGCTCTCTGTGACGTTTGATGCGTGAGCCGATCTTATCTTCTTGGTTTGAGACCATTATGCGTCGTTTTTCTCCTTTCTTGCCTCAAAAATTGAGTAAACATCGGCTACACCTGTTTTTTTTTCCCTTCACCCTTCCTCCGGCGACCAAATGGCGATGCTACGCTCCCTCCCCACGTAGGGAAACCCAGCTTGTCGGCCTCGGGGTACTGTGCTGAGAATCGTATGCTGGACCCGGTACGTTCCCACCCTCAAGTCCATTCTGTGCCCTTTTCCAGCGGGGAACCCCTGACGATTATTGTTTTACCCCCCCCTTCGCCACGAGATCTTGCGGGATTGTTTTCGGCCCCACCCTCTCCCATTCGAGGTTGGACGCACGGGTTTAGTCCCTGATACCCGCCCATTGCTTTCCCTTCGCGTTAACGGCTTGTAGCGGTTTCGGCCCTTTTTCCTTTATCATTTGTTTCGAGCGAGGCGGCGATGCCCCCTATGAATTTAACCCGTCTCTTGGGCTTCACGGCGCTCCCACTCCGCCTCCTCGAACGCCCTGCTCCGACGGTCCCAGCGCCTTGTCAAGCTCCCCCCTGGTACTTTCAGCTTTGTTACCCCGGACTTGGTTTAATTTCATGGGCGAGTCCCCCTCCCACCGAATAGTTTCTCTATCGCCCTCCCCGATGCTGAGGAGGAGTCCCTAACTCAATCCTTCATCTTTCACCCCGCAGTCCACCTGCCTCCTGATTCCTCCCAACAATGGTAACAGCCAGACACTTGGGATAAGCCCCCTGCGTCCAAACACTGCACCAGCCCTGTGAAAGGCCACCCACTGTCGGACCGTTTTGAATTAGATTCAGTAGACCTGACTGCCTCTGATTGCTGCTTTGCCACAGGTTGTGCATCTGTCTGCCCGAAGCCTCTTCGGTTTTTTTCTCCCATGGTCCTCTTTCCTCCTTACTTTTCTACAGAGAATTTCGCCGCCTTATCTCTGTGAATGGGTTGGTTCTCTGACTGACCTTGCAGATACCACCGCCCCCCGACCCGCGAGTTGAGCATGTTTAAACGGCAGTCCGTACCTCCTTAGTTCCTCGACCTTCTCCATGAACCATGCATGGGTCCGTCAGCATCCCAAGCCCTGATCCTTACAAGCCCCTAGTGTTATCCGTAAAAGCCGCTCCTGTGGCGGCTTACATCCGACGATCTTTGTTTTCTTTTTCTTAATGAATTCGCCGTCTCCCTGATCAGGCCGGAATCACTACTGTATCCCCCAAGCGCCGGGCTCCAGGACCCCGG
>Ga0179593_1695008_pt1 | contig 17074 bp, 32 predicted proteins | sample CZODoug2_1_08_16_FD_185931 | JGI IMG/M metagenome (GOLD analysis project Ga0179593, IMG submission 185931) | Vadose zone soil fungal communities from Angelo Coast Range Reserve, California, USA - CZODoug2_1_08_16fungal (PacBio error correction) | ecosystem: Environmental > Terrestrial > Soil >... | reverse complement strand
CTTTTTTCTCTTTTCAGCATGGTCCATCCAGGCCCCTCAAACACTTTGTCGGTCAAGGTTTTTCTCAAGTTCCCCCGGGTACAACAGCATGTTATTCTCCCATAGTTATAGTTCGTACCTCCCATTTTTCTCCTTTCATCCATTTCTGGTTTTATACTCGCTTCCGTCCTTGGATTTCTTTTGGGCTTTTTTCCCTTCAGTTTTCCCTCCTCATATTTGCCCGTCCGTTCCGCGTCTCCCCTCTACCTAATCTATTCCCTGCGTGTTTTTTTGACCCCTTTGCTATTTTCTCTTTTTCTGGTTCCAATCGATGTGGCTAGCTTAACCCTTCCAGTCTTGGGGTACTGCTCTCTTTGACCCGTATTTTTCCGTTTCCCTATCGGTTCCCCGGTGCGGCAAATCTGCAGAACCTCGCCACAATGCCACGTCTCTTCTCTCGAAATGCCTTTGGTTTCGCTTTCAGAAACGTTTCAACCTTTCTTCCTCAGCTTCTTCTCCGGGCTGATTTTGCCTATCTCCGAAACTTACACCCTTCTGGATGTCTTTCCTCGTTGTGTGTTATTCGGACAATCCGTTTTGACCGGCTTGAGTGTCGACGCGTACCTTACTCCCCTTCCGTTTCTGTTCGCTTTCTCCCGTCTATCTTTTCCCTTTTTCCAAAAGCTTTTCGGCGGCGCTGAAGTTGGCTGACCTCTCCCTTATTATTTCTTTGAACTTCAAGATTTTTCTTTTCTGCCGGAATTTCTTTGGGTGATCCCCCCTGAGATGAAGCGGCAACGGCCTTTTTCTTTCTTCCTCGGTTCACTTTTTTTTTCCTTTCTTCATTGGTTTTGACGCCCCTTCCTCCAAGGTTTCTCTCGTCCACTACATTTGGACTGTGCCATCTTCGGACGATTTTCTTACCGTATTCCCCTAAGTCCAATAGAGTTGTTTTATGAGTGCCTTCTGGCCCCCTCCCTCCTGATGATTCGTGATGTTCCCTTCAAAATCCTCCTTGATGTTTGTGATTTTTTTAATTCAGCCGCGCCAATACTATGCAATTTTTCGGTTCTCTCTCAATATGAACTTTTTTCGAGTGACCTGGTTCGCGCCTTTCCCTCCTATATTGGTCGATTCGTTTTGATGCCCTTTCTTCGCATGCCCCCGATTTCCACGCTGTTTCAAGTCAACTCCGCTAAGTTGACCCCCCTCCCTATATGACCCCTTGACGGCTTCTCTAGCGAGCGGTATTCCTTTTTTTCATCCTATGCTTTCGTACTTTCCATTTTCCGCTTGCTTTTTTTCCGGCATGTAAATGCACAAGGGGTGCTGGCCTAGCGCTAAGTTAGCACTTTTGACTGTCGCGTGTTCTCAATACCATTATCGTTCCACGCGAACCCCAACTACTTTTTTGACAGACCCCTTCCTCGATAGCCCTTTCGGCCGGTTTTTTTCAACCGGCCAATTTTTCAAAAACTGATTTCCCTTTTTTTTCCGAAGCACTAACGCGGTTTTCTGCGCTTGGACGCGGGGGCACGCAGTAATACATTCTTTTCCCTCTGTGACGAGTTCTCTTCCGTACACGGTTTCGTATCATTTTTTTCAAGCCCCCCGCTTCGAACGTTTCCCTGGTCAATCCCGCCTCGTTTCTTTTTGGTGGATCAATCTTTCGTTTATCCCCCCCCCAATCTCCTTCTCTTGCGAATCCTGCTCTGCTCGTCTTCGGCGCGGCAACCAAATTCATGCGTGAAGCATCCCCTACTGGAGTTTTGTTTTTGCAATCTCTGGTTTTTCCCTTGTAAATGTCGATTCTTCGCGCACCCCCGTGCGTCTTTTTTTTCAGGGATTTTCCGACCGGGCGTTTTTCTCGGGATCGTCTTCTCTCAAAGGCGCCCCCCAGTTAATGACGCGGACGTCTGCGTTAGGTCTTCCCTTCCACCCAATTTTTGGCAATGATCCCTTTTTTCAAATCCTTGAGATCCACCACAATTCCTTGGGCAGCTTCCCGCGCTCGTGTATCTCTCTCTTTCTCGTTGTTGTTTTTCGGATAAACTCGGCTTTCTTCTCCGCGCTTTTATTTCACTCATGTGGCCGATTTTTTTACGGCTTCCATCATTGCCGTCCTTGTCCGGAATTGTATTTTCCGCTCTTACAATTCGCCGACGCTTTTCATTTTTTTTTTTCTTTTGTGGTTCCGGATGTTTTCTTCCCCGCGTCTTTCCATGCATTTATGACGCTTTTTTTTGTGTTCTTCATTGCAGCACCACCCGGGTCACGAACCAAGCCCCCCCTTCCATTTTTTTGGATGTGGCCTTGCACGCATTTTGTTTAATCGCAGTTCCGAGGTTATAAGATTTTTCCTTTTGGCAAGAACCTGTCTCCCCTTTGCTCACCCACGCAACCTTTTTCGGACCTTTTTGCCTTTTTAAGGTGTCTAAGTTGGGCTTTTCCCCTTTTCCTCGTCAGCGTTTTTTTTCTTGAATCTGGATGTCACTCGCCCGCGCTGCGACCTACTCTTTTGTCCCCCTTGCGAACCGCTTTTTGGCCCAGCGATCCCAAAATTTTTTTCTTCTTTGGTGTTATTCCAACCATTTGGATTATCACCGCCGACGCGATTTCCTAGAGTGGTACTTTTTATGACCTTGTGCGCTCTCTTCGCTCCTATTATGGTTTTTTTTCATAGGCCGACCACTTTGTACTTACAGGAGCAGGACAGACCAACCGTTCTGCGCCTTTTTAAAGGTTCCTCGACGCTTCCTTTCATCAGAATCTGCTTTTCAAGGCCCCCCTTCAATGATCTTCTCTCAGCCCGTCGCATCGGCATGATTTTCCCCCCTCCTTGCCTTGGTACTCTTTTGGCCTTGTGGGTTGATTTAACCTTTTCCCGGCGGCCCCCGTCAATATCGAAAACAACGCGTCGGTCCGTGGGTTGGCCTTTTCCTATTCTATTTTTCAGTTTTATTTAGCGTCCCTCCTTCTTTGAGATTCTAGATTTTTCTGATTGGGGGGCTTAGGCTCTATTGTCCGGGCCACGAGATCGGATTCAGACTGGGTGTTTTCGCACCAGGCGGTGAACCGGTCGTTCAGCTTTTTTCCAGAGGTACTCCCCCTTGGTTCACCATGCTGCGTTCTTCGGTGAGACGGGAGTTGCATTTCTTCTCTACCAACGTTACGCCAACACTCCCCTTTTTTCAGAGATCATAATTTTCCGCTTTGTTTAAAATATGGCTGGCCGCCGGCACCCATGACTGTTTGCCCTCTCAGTGCCTTTCTTTTTTTGTAACTTTCTCTCTCGGTTTTTGGTGTTCCCTTTTTTTTTCAGGGTGTGTCTTTTCGACTCCTACTCTTTTGGGAACATTGTGCAAGCATCCCGTGCTCGCTCTCTTATCAGATCTTTTTCCCCCCATCATCTTGTCCTTTGTCCTCCTCCGGGTTGTTGAGATTTTGCACGGCTTCTTTTTTCTTAGCTTTTTGCTGTTCTTACTGGTTTCGCGGCTTTTCTTCCTTCTGATGGCCTTTTCCCAAGCCACGTCGTTGCTTTTGGATTCTCTTCCCGTGACACTCCCGGTGTCTCTGTTCTGCCATGCCTTTCGCAAACGGTGCTCCAATATCTCTGAATGATTTTTTCCCAGTTTCAACCAAGCGGATCTTTTTTTCTTTTCTCCTTTCTTAAAAAGACTGCTGTTCTTCTGAACGCTTCCTTCCTCGATTTCAAATTGTCTCACGTCACGTTTCACTCACAACTGAGTGTCCCTCTATGGTTTTTTTGTACTTTTCTTACATCAGTCCTTCTCTGAGTGATGTTTTCCGTAATCTCGCCAAACATCAGTCTGTACGAGTTCTTTTTTTCGCGATTAATTCCAGAGCCCAAGTTTCTCCATGGGGTTCCTCTTATAACTATGCTCCCGCTGTTTTTGTTCCGCCAAGGGGTAGATCTCCTCTTGCCTCACCTCTGTTGATTGCGCCGTTCTTCTACAAACCCATGATGATTTGGTAAACAATCTAGTTTCCAGCCGAGACCCCGGCCTTTACGCCTATTCCATTTTTTAGCTTTTCCTGAGAGGTCTCTCTATCCATCTTTCGGAGGTTTTCGTTTCCCTTTTCCCATTTACGATTCCTGGCTCCTTTCTCACTGGCGTTGGTTTTTCTGTATTTTAGGTCCTTCAGACTCTCTTATTTTAAATGTCCTGCCCCGCTGCAGACCGTTTCACCGCCGAACCCTATTAAGTTTACTCCCCTCGCTCCTCTTTGGCTCTCTCCCCCCTGAGCAACCCAATTCCGATTGTTTTTCTTTCTTGTCAGCTTTCTGCCATGGATTCTCTCGTTTCCTTTGCGTACTACTTCTGGCCCTTTGATTTCCCCGAGCAACCTTTCACTGACTTTTTTCCCACCCTCCAACTCGTTTTCGAATTTTTCCGCAACTGCTTGTTCCCTTTTTTTGCTTTTGGTTGCCAGAGTGTTTGGTTTCCCCTCCGGCTCTTTACTTGACGCCGGCTGCTGCGATTAGTGGCCTTTTTTTCCGCGTTCCAGCCTTTTTCAGGGATTCGAGGGCTAGTGGAGTTTCGTGACCTTCCTTCTGTCTTTGTGGATAGCATCTCCTTTCAGGCCGAATCAGTCTTTTTCTGCCATCAAAGGCCCCATCTTCGGTAGAACGTTCTTTTTTCTTGCGTTAATACCACGGATTCCATGAGTTTTCCCGTCCTCCAAGGCAGGGTTGAGTTTCCTCCTTGTTGAACAACAATCGAAGCACGTTTTCTTGCGGCCTTTCTTATCTTTCCTTCAGAGTATCTCTTCATCGCTTCCCTCCCTCGTGGAGGGTGGCCTTCCTTAGGGAAGAGTCTCTCTCCTATCTTCCACCCTCCTCCCCGCCGTCTCTCTTTTCCCCCATCTTCTACCTTTCGCCGCCCCCCATGCCCCACCCTTCACCCGCCACCCCTCCCTCCTTCTCCTCTTTCTCCCACACCTCCCTTTCTCCTCCTGCTACCCTCCCTTCCCTTTTCACCTTCCCACCACCCTCACCACCATTTCACCTTTTTTTCCCCTTCCCACCCACAACCCCCCCCCCCCCCCTTTCCTCTTCCCCCCCCCTTTAACTTCCTCCAAAGTTCCCTTTTTCCTTATCCCTCCCCTCCTCCTGCCCATGCCTCACCTCTCGTATCCCATCTCTTCCTTCTCCTTTCCCTAAAGGCCCCTTCCCGGTAAGAGTGAGCGGAGCCGAAAGCACGTTTGTTTTCCCGCCTTCCCCATCCTCCGCGTCTCCCCATTTCCCCGCGTTGAAGATGGCCGAGTAGTTTTCTCTTTCTCTCCCACCGTGGTTTTCCTCCCTTTACTGTTAACCCTACCCTCTTCCCGCTAATACTTCCCCCTCTTCCCTTCCGTTTTCCTACCCTCTCGTTTCCCCCACTTCTCCCTGCTCTCCAATACTCCCTCACTTCCAGCCCGACCCTCTCGCCTTTCCTCCACTTAGCCCCAACCATCCCGCCCCCCCCAGGTGTCACAAATCCGACCCACCTCTTTATACCCCCCTTGCGCCCATTGAGCGCCTTTCCCCCTTGCTATTTCTGAGGGAGACTCGGCCCACAGTCTCCTTCAAACTCCGCCCCTTTCACTGTTTCCGTCCCCCCTTTTGTACTTTCCGTAACACCTCTCCCTATGGCCCCTGCACTGTTTCCATCTCTCGCAGCCCTACCTTATTTCTGATTTGACTCTCTCCCCCCTATCTTTCACGCCTATCGCTTCCCTCTTCCTTTCTATCCCCGGGACCCTCCTCTCTTTTCCCCCCTCTCCTCCCTCAGCACGGTCTCAGCCCCCCTATCCTCTTCTCTTCGCTTCTAATCCCTGACCCCTTTTCGATTTTTTCTCCTCCCCCTAACCTACCCCACCGCCCCTCATTGCTCTGTCCACATATCCGGCCCTTAGCCGAGCATCGATTAGAGCCGCTTATCTAACCACTCGAGGAGCTGTCCCGTCCGCCTGTGGCTGCTTGGATTTCGAGATTTTCAGGCTCACAATGCCACTTAGTAGATTCAGGCTGTGAATGACTGAGAGACTGCACGAAGGAGGAAGCTCACGTGTCCACTCCAGATCAGTCGTTCCCACAAAAGTCCTCCTCATCGTGCCCTTCATCGGCGGTGCCTTCCAGACCGGCCCGACTCCAGCGACCCCCTTATAGTGCACCTTTTTTTCCCGCTAAAGTTCAGGAACTTTCTTTTTTTTCCTTTGATGGGGCGTTTTTTCCCCCTCCGCACCAGGATGGCTTTCAGAAATTCCGTTGCCTGCTCTGTTTTGCAATCCTCTTCCGTTTTGACGCGCATCTTTTGCTGTCTTTGTTACGAAATTCCTAGCCTTGCCCCCCACTCTATGTCGTGGCGCTTGTGTGGATGGGGCAATTCTTTTCTCTATCAATTTTCTCGCTCTTCCATTCGCATTTTGAATTTTCCGCTGCAGCACCACGCAACACGCTTTCTGCCGATTGCCATAGAAGTTTGCTCGCGCACTTTTAGTTTCACTGGGGTTGGTGACTCCGTCCCGTCTTTAGTCCCTCCGTCTACTCCTTCCCAAGCAACTCTTCGAGACGACGTAGACAGCTCTCACAAAATTAGTTTTCTCTTTATTGAGAGCTCCCCTAAATTGACTAATATCGGGATTCAACGTTTTCTTTCCCCTGCGGTGGACATCTTCAGAAACCTTTATTTGGGTTCCCTCCGCTACGGCGCTAGGATTTTTTTCTTTGATCCAGTAGCGCGAGAGCAGCCTGGCGTTACGCTTTTTCCCAGCTTTTTTTTCATTTGATCTTTTTTTCGAAGCCTTTTTATATCTTGCTTCTCCTTTCGCTGGTACAGATTGATCTGTTTTCGTGGCTGTGGTTGTCTCATTGTTTTCCTTTTCCATGCCTCATCGCCCTTTTTGTGGCGGATCGCATTAAGTGACCCTCTCTTCATTCCTTTATTTCGGCCGATCTCTTTCATTGATCTGCGTGGTGAATCGCTCCCACGAGCTTTTTCTCTTGGAGATTCTTTTGCCGGACATCTCCGCGTGTTGCCCCTTCCGCTTTTTCCTTCTCGGGCCTTTTTTCTTTTGCGGGTCTTATCCTTTTGAAACGTCTCCTCTCCCTTTCGTTTGCGTACCAATCAAGTCTGTGGCCGTCATAAACCTTTCCCTCGAGCATCCATCCGCTTTTCCTCGAGATTTTTCCGAATTCCATTTCTTTTCCTTTTTTTTTCACTTTTTAAAGTCCTGCGACCTACTCGCCCCACTGCGTTAACGTTTCTCGATTCGTTGTGTTTTCCGCACTTTTCAACATTGTCAGATCTTTCCGTTTCCCTCCTAACAGGATTTCGATTTACTCAAGTCTCTCCTCCCATTCAGGCTTCTTCCTCCCCTCTTGTTTGTTGGTCGAGCGATACAGAGTTTTTTTTTTCCTTTTTCTGCTGAAATCGATCTTCTTTCCTTACGTCTGATGGCTTCCCCAATTTTCCTCGTGTTGGCGACAAAACATGATCCCTTGTTCGGCTTTCCATGAGTTTTTTTGTTGCTGTTCTTCCTTTGCCTTTTAATCCTTTGCAAACGGTCTTCTTTTTTCCCCCTTCCAGCGGCTACCCCGCCGCAACTGGCTTCCCTTTTTTTCGTTTCTCTCCCCTTTATCCAGCCTTTTTTCATAGATAGACTCCCCCGTGCTTATACCCGCCGTGCAATGTCCTCCCCCCCCTCCCCCTAGGAGTGTTCTTAGTTCTGATCTTGCCTCCCGCTGAACCTCCCCTGATCTGTGTCGTTCGAATCTCCCCTTTGCCATATGCATCGTGCGGGAGTGCTGATGGCTGACCTGAACCAGGCCGTCTTAGATTTCTTTTTTCCCCTCCTGATTTTTTCAAAGTAGTTCTCTTCTTCACGCCGCTTTTTCCCTCTTCTCCATTTTTTTCCGGGCTTGATCGCATGTTCCCTCCGGCTGATTCAACACACTTTTCCCCCCCTTCCCTCCCTTTGCCACTTTCAAACGTCCCTCGTCAGCCCCTTCGACTTTGATATGTCCCCCCAAGTGATCAGCGCGACATGTTGCTGTGCCCATTTTCCGTACCCTGTCTTATTTCTACCTTTTTTTTTTCCACTGGATTTTTTTTTCTGGGTTTAGCGCCTTTATTGACGTCTGATTCCGAATAGTTACCATTTTTTCTTCCGCCCACGACGTGTCCTTTAAATACATCTGGCGGTATTTTTTTTTTGGGGCTCCCTTTCCCAAGCTCGACTGGCCAGCCGATTTTTTTCAGTTGGCTTCCCTCGGCCCAGTTCATTTGTTTTATTTTTCATGGGCCAGTTTCAGCTTTCTTCATGACAGCGCGGCCGTTCCGCTCTTCCATGCCCGTCTTTTTTTCCCGCTGTTCGTTCCAAATCCCATTGAACGATTCCCCTTATATGTGTCGGCGAAAATTCCCCTCATCGTTCTCAGAGTTTTTTCCCTATAACTTTGAGCTGCTTTTTTTGCCAAATTGCTAATTTCCCTTTAGCTTTGCCGCCCTCCAAAACAGCGCCTCTTGGATTTTTTTTTTCGCACGTGGCGTTTAGCTTATGCAATCTTTTTCCCTGTTTGAGCACTGTGGCCGCCTTTTCTTGCTATCTTTTTTTCCGGAAATTTCGCCATGTGTTTCCCGCCTTCCTTCTTCTTTCTTTCTTCGGCGAATTCCTCCTTTCGTGCAAAGTCAAAGTCAAGGAGTACGTACTCGTTGACTGTGTTTTTTTTCCCCTGCCGGGTCGGGGCGCCTTGAAATTTATACAGTTGTTTCTTCTGCGCATCGTTTGTTATCTCTTTTCCTCCGTGTTTCCCCCTCCCCCCGATGACTGAGCTCTTTTTTCCCCGCATGTTCTTTGCGACGACCCTGAAACGACTCAATTTCTTCCTTACTGGACGTTGAAATCACCCCAGTTTTTTCTTCGCCTCTTAACTCTTTTGGCGCTTTTTGCCGTCGCTTTTGGAAATTTCCGGTTTTTTGATTTCGAGATCCCTTTCCTGCGCCACGAGTGACGGCGCAGCCGATGGTCTTTTAAGATTTCCTTTACTGGGTCATTCCCAGGCCCCCCTCGCTTGTTGTTTTTTTGCTCCCGCGCCTTCTTCTCCCCATGGGGCGCGAATCGCAGCTCCATCAAATCCCTCTTCTTCAAGTTCTCCTCCTGCGTTTTCACCGTCCAACAGTCTTTTTTTAATTTCGTAGCCAGTGGGACGTTTTTTTTTTCCTCTTTTCTTTTTCCCCTAATGCTTCGTAAGCGAGGCTTTGGGTCTTTCTTCCCTCTGGCATATTTGCTTTGTCTTTTTTTTCTTCGATTTTTCCCTGCAGTGCGTTTTTTACAATCCTGGATGTAGTTTTCAGCTTTTCTTTCCCAATTTTCGCGCCGACAGATATCAAAGGGTTCGGCCTTTCCCCCCCTTGTCTTGCGTGTGGACATTTTTCCTTTCGTATCAGACGCTTTTCTTACAGTCTTTTTTTCCAACCTTTTTTGCCGCAGTTCTTCTAGCAGCGGACTCCCACCTGTTTCCCCGCGAGATTCCGTAGCCCGTCTGTTGCGCCCAATTTTTTCCTCTTTTGCCAGCGTTTTTTTGAATTCGCGGCACTCTTTTTCCTGCGTGGCGTTCGGTGACCAGTTGTGTCTTCCGGCAACGCTTTTTTTTTTTCATTTCTACAAGAGATGGAGGCTGTAGGACCATCTATGCAGGATTATCATGAGTTATAGTCCCCGATGGGCGGCCCTGACTGCTCCTTTTTTTTGGCTTTCCAGCACCGGCTAGTCCGGATTTTCGACTTTCCTCTTCATCTTTTAATTGCGTCAGTGATACGCCTTTTTTTAACTGTCTTCTTTTCTTGCTTTTTGATCTTTAAATGGAGCCGGCGGCTGGTTTACCACTTTTATACCCCCCTTCCGGTCGTTTTTTTTGCCCCATTTTCGGTCCACTCGCTTTGAAACCCCCTTGTCATGCAGCTCGGATTGGATCCGGGCCTTTTTCGAATTTTTTGAATTTTTCCAGTTCCGCCGCTTGATCAGGGTCTTTCACGCCCCGCACGGAATATGTTTTCCTTTGTTCCATTTTACTATTTTTCAACAGGGCTTCCCCCTTCTTTTTCAAGCAGAAATAAGTACGCTGCCCCCAACATCCCCGTCTCTCTTCTCCTCCTCTTTGCTTTTTCGTTTTGGTTCTTTCGTGGTTCTTTTTCTGCTGAAAGTAGCTAAGGACGTAGGTTTTGACCATAGTTTCTTTTTTTGGCCGGTCGTGTGACGTTTTCTCAACCCTGATCCCTTAGATTTTTTCACCTTTGCACCAGCATTTTTTTGACTTTGAAGGAAACGTGTTCACATTTTCTCCCGTTGGTTTCTTTCGCGCGAGTTTCCCGCGCCCCTTCTTAAGGTTTTGCTTCGACTCCTCCAGTTATCTAGTCCATACATTATGTACTCTGTTCATTTACCCTCTCCGCACGCATGAAGAGTGTGTGCTTGGCAGCTTTTTTCCTTGCCCGAAATTCTTGATGCTGTTCAACACGATTCTTTCTTCTTTTCCCCCCCCTGAATCTTTTTTGCACTCAGTTGGTTTCAATTCTAATACCAGAGCCTTTTGTGGAGCCAATTCCCCCCCCTTCGGGTGTTTTTGCGCTTTTCTTTGAGCTTTTGTCGTTTTCTTCCTGCCGCGCCTTATAGGTTCGTCTTTTCCCGCCGGCTTTTTTTTAATCGTCTCATGTTAACCGGTGACAACCCACTTTTCATCGCACATCCATTCCAGCGCTCACGGCTTTCAGCTTCGTGCGGACTTTTTTGAGCGCGAGGTGGGGATATGTAATTGATCAGTTTTCTTTTGATCTTTTCCGTAGTTCCCCCATTCCCCCTGCTCTTTTGGCTTCAATTTCCCAGGTGTCTGGCCGCAATTAGAGCTCCCAGAATCCTTTTCTTCTTTCTCCCGCCTGACCGAACCTTTTTTCCATATTAAGTTCCTAGGATCGTTGATTTTTGCTCCTTTTTTCATTCACCACTCCAGCCTGATTCGAGTCCCAAGAGGTTTTTGCTTTGGACGGAGGACGTAGAAGTCTTTTTTCCCATCTCTCCCATGACGTCAGATTCCTGACAGCCTCAACGGTTTCAAGTTGCAAATCCAACTCGTCTCCTCTTTTTTTCAGCCCTTTTTCTTCGCCCCCTCTTCGTTTTTTGTTGGTTTGATCAGTGGCCGACCAGGGTATGAGCCCCCCCCGCCCCTAATTTATTCTGTCTCTGAGATTTTTTATAATTCTTGTAGCTCGCCAAACAAGCCTTTTCTTAGAGTGGGCCGGTCTAGATGGAGTGGCCTTTTTTTTTTCGTGACCCTGCCCTTTTTTTGCACTTTCCGGGTCGTGGAGCGTTTAGATGGCCCAAAGGTTCCTCCTCCGGTGCGCGCAACGGCGCTTCCTCCCCCTTCTTTCTTTCTCACTCTCCTTCTCGTCGCCTTTTACCCCCCCTTCCAACCCTACCTGCTGGAGTTTTTTAGGCCGGGTCTTGCAATAAGATGCTTCTAAACCCGCTGTTCAGGCGTCGTTCGCTTTTTCCTCTTTCTTCGGTCTAACTTGACGACTTGCCTCTGATTGTTTTTTCCGCCATGATTACTCCCCCCCCTTTTCTTTTTTTTTTTTACAGAGGCTCATTTGCCATTAATCATTTTTTTCTCAAAAGAGTTCTTTCCGACGTCTTTTTTTCCTCTCTCTGGTTGCCTTTGAGGCGTTCTGGATATGACGATCCCTCCTCAATTTCCGTTTTCTGTATTTCCTTTCCCTGATCTGCGCACTGCAGAATTCGGGTCACCCTCCTCCTATTGCACTACGGCCTTATCTCCTGGGTTTTTCTTCCCGCACGCGACATCTTTTTTATCTTTCTTTTGATGTCAATTTAGCCTGTGCAGATTCCCTTTCGCCCTCTTGATCCAACGCAACCGCTCGGATGTTTTTCTTTTTCATCACTCTTGGCCTCTCCTTTTTTTCATGGGGCTGGATTCGTTCCTTTGTTGCTCGTCTTTCCGGTTTTATCGGCAACGCTGCTGTTCATTTAGCCTCCCCGAGTACATTTTTCCGTCAATTCTTTCCTCCCCCCCCGTCCACCCCAATCGTTTTGGTGATTTTCACCACCCAGGGTCTTCCCCCCTCTAATTTTCCCCTCCCCTGTCGGTCTGTCGTGTCTTGAACCGGATTTTATCGGCGCGACTTGTCCCTTACATTTTCCCCCACTTCGCGGCTCTTCTTTGTATTTATTACAGATTGGTTTTTTTTCGCGATGATAATTCCATGGTGCAATCCCGCTTCGCTCCATTTTCATATTTTCTCTCAGCAGTTCCTCGATGTTTTGACCAGCGTTTGCTGGTTCGGTTCACATTCCGATTCCTCCAGGCGGCTTTCTTCCTTTTTTCACTTTTTCTTTTTTTATGTTCTTTTTTCAACGCGTCTCCTCGAGCGTCATTTTTCTTTCTTTTCTAATGGTTCACGAAAATGAGGGTATGTTTTTTTCTCTCCCCCTCTGATCGGATTCTTCTTTGTTTGGTGGAGATTCCAATCACGTGACAGCAGTAATTCCTTTTTTTTCTTACCTTCGATTTCCTTTCCCCTTACACATTTTTTTGTGGACGCGTGAGGGTGTAACCTTGAAATTCGTCTATCTGAAGGCGGGATCTCAATCACCTTGCCTTCTCCAACACTTCTGAGCACCCGCCCCGTTTGTAGCTTTCTCGCGCTGGCCCGTCGAAACTCCTCTCGGGCCCACTTGTTCTCAGTCACTGTTTTGGCAACCGTCTACGGTTCAAGCTGTTTTCTTGTTTGCGGCCACCCGTACCAGCTCGGCGGTTTTCCCCCTCACGGACCCGACATTTGGACGTCATCTTTTCATCAAGAAGTACTACCATTCTATTGATCTCTCTATTCCTCCGCCTACGTTTGTTGATCTCTCCTTTCCGCTCCCCCCGTTAGGTTTCTTGCTTTTTTTAGCGGCTGCAGGCTCGGGAATTGGCTTTACAATGTTGACTTGCCTTTCCTTGGTTTTCCCTCTCTTTTTTTCTGGGTTCCACATTTTTCTGTTTCCCCAGGACTTGCCCGTCTTTGTCCTTTCTCGGTCTTCTTTCCGCCCTGCTAACTCTGGTGTCTCCCGACGAAGAACGTTTTTTTCGTCCCTCCCTTTCATCCCTCTTTTCAAAAAGATGTTCATTTAGTGTTCCTCCGTGATCTAGACGGTCCTTTTTGTTTTACTCCCGTTTACCATTTCCTTCTTCTTTTAGTTTGCAAAAAGAACACTCCGTCTTTGACGGTGCGGGCGATTTTCCAAAACAGCGCCAAGGATCGGGGATGCCCTTCTCCCTCTCCCCAATATGGGTGAAGCTTTTTTATGTTTTCCTCCTTACCACGCTTTCCTGAGACCTTTTCATCACTCCTTTGTTCGTGCCTTGCTTGATTGCGCGGGATGGCTGGTTTCTTTTCATGCTTTTCTTTTTTACTCGCAATGTTACCGTTAAACGTCGCGGATTTCTGCGAGCGTTTGTTATGCAAATAGGTGCAGTGTTCTCTCTCTGTTTAGCTCTTTTTTTTTTTTCCCCCTTTTCTCTTACCGCTCCTTCTCTGCCACCAGTGCGCCGCCTTCTCCTGGCGGTCAGGCCGAGTACCGTTTACATTCTCTTCCATCTCTCGGCCCACCCGTGTTACCCCTTGTTTGTCCTCCTCGGCGGTGTTTCTCCCTGGTGGATACCTCCTCTTCCCCTCTTCTCCCTTTTCTTATCCAGAGCATCTCTCGGCTTTTACTCGGATTAGCAGTAGTATCTGAACAGGGCTCCCCTCGTCTTTTTTTTTAGTCTTTCCCTTTTCCTGATCAACTCCGAGTCTAGAGTTGTTGTTGCACTCCTTCCTCCATAGTTTCTCGGCGGTCGTGGTGTGATTTCCCTCTTCCTCCATTTTTTTTTTCGCTCCCTTCGTTTTTCGACATTCCTATTCGGCTTATCCTCTGTCCATGTGCGGAAGAATTGCCGCCCCATCCAAGCGCCCCTGGATTTTTTGGCCCTTCTTCTAGCTGGCTTTCGGCCCTTCAATTCTCCTTGTGCGCCGTATGTGCGCGTGGGATTTCCCTACGATCGGGCTTGGCTCCGGAATTTCTTTTTGCTCTCGCCCTCAGCAAGACTCGGTACTCGGCGAATTTATTTCCTTACTATGATATTCCAACGTCAAATTTTCTCTCCTCTTTCTAGGTCTTTTTCTTTGTGGTTCGTCCACTCCCTTTTGTCGTTTGCTTCTTTTGAAACAAGCAAGTGTTCTTCTCCCGTGTCAGTTCGCATGAGTTTTCTCTCTTCCTTCATTTTCCCCTTTTTTTTTTAGATCTTTTGTCTTTGATCCTCTTCTTTGTTGAGATTTTGTCTTATTCTTTTTGACTACTGCCGCATTTTCCTCTTGACGTTGAAATTCAAAAGAGCTGGGACTTTCCTCCTTCTTTCCGCCTTCCTTTTTTTTTTTCCTTTTCTGCGGCTTTCTTTTTCGATCAGGAGTTACGATTTTTCCTGGCAAAATCAGTGACTCGTGTGGTTGAGAAGGATTGCAGACTTAAGGCCGACCCTCCCCTTTCCCAATCCCTTTTTTTTTGGAGTTTTTCGAGCATTTCCCTTCGCGGTCCGGTCCCAACCCCTCTAGCTAATGGAGCGAAGTCTGCCCTGCGCTTTCTTCCCCTCCTGCCGAGGCCTCTTTTTTCTCCCTCCTTTTCGGGACTTAGCGCGATCGCTTTACGTTTTCTTCTTGCAGTTCAAACTCTACGACGTCCTTTCCTCCGCGCTCTTGTCCCCCTTTCCTTCGAAAGACGTCCACCCTTCGCTTCCCTACTTCGGCGTCAGTTTCCTTTGATCAGTTATCCCCAACGTGTGAGATCCCCCCTCTCTCCTCTTTAACCTTAAAAGGTTCGTCCCCCCGTTTTGTGGACCTGAATTTCTTCTGGCCGATGGGATGCGGTAGACGTCTTGCGTCCCCGCGTTCTTCCTCCCACATTGTATTTTCAGTTTTTTCTTATGCATCCGTTTACCGCGACGCGCAGATCTTTTTCCAGCTTGACCCGTTTGCAACTCTCCTTGCAGCGTTTTTTTTAGTCTCTGAACAGATTTCCTTTTGTATCGAGGTTGACCGGGTTTCTCTTTTTTTCTTTTTTCCTGCGATCCATCCCGGTTTTATCCATCCCCCCCCTCCTCTAGCGGTCTAGTTGTCTTCAATTGCGTTGTTCGCAGTGATTATCTAGAGTTATATTACCGCCTTTCTTCGCTTTCTGCATCCATCCTTTTCTTTTTGGCGAGGTTTGCCCTCCCCGCACACGGATGCCTTTTGACTCTTTGTGTTGAACGGCATTCATGAATTTGTTCCAGCTTTTCCTCGATTCTCCGCACCATTCTCTTTCTTACCGTGCGGGTTTACTTTCTTGAATTTGTTATTTTGATTTTTGGATACCAATCAACTGTTATGTGGACGAGACCCCCCACTCTTTGCAGTCTTTATGAATACTTCCTTTATCGTTTGTCCTCGCTGGCCTTTCACATGAACGTTGCCACCCTTTTTCCAAACCTTTCTTTTCAACCCGGGACATTTCAACCCTCGCACGGTCTCTCTTGGGCTCAGGTTTTCGTTCAGCTTTCCGAGCCTTGGAAAATTTTCCCTCCCCCCCTAGTCGTCCCTTTCTCAATCTTTTCAATGCTGCCTCACACGGAGACTCCTCTCGTTGAGAGGTCTCCCTCTTCTGTCGGATATCCGTCATTAATAGCGAGCTGCACTCCCTTCCTGGCCTTTGGCAAAATCCAAGCATTTCTTTCGGAGGTCTTTTACCCTTTCCCCCGAGCTTGCACCCACCTTTCTGGGGCTTCTGCCCGGTTACAGGTTGATCCTCAGTTTATCCTTATATGGTTTTGCTTTTTTCCCCCCCTCTACCCCGACTTTTCTTGATCTTCTACCTTGTTTTTTCCCATTTGAGTGGTATCCCAAGACCGCCTGTGATAGAACTTTCCCAGACCGACGAGTCTTGTTCTTTAGAGTTCACCGCTTCCGGTGTATTCCTCCCCTTCCGATGTTTATGATGTTCACCCCAAGCATTTAGTTCCTCCAATTTTCTTCTTTTGAGGGCTTCAGCCATACCTCTGTCATCTATCCCCTCCCCATTCTACGGCTACCTGATCTGCTTCTCCTGCTTTTTCCCCTCCAACCGGTTCTTCTTCCCGTGAGCAGCTCGTTCTCTTTCCAGACCTGTTACAACCTACCCGATGGTCCACATCGCACTCCGACTTTTCTTTCTCCCATGTTCCCCCCGTGAGTTTCCCGGCTTTGAAGACGGGGATCCCATTGATAGGCTTTTCATCCGGCTTCTGGGCCATAGCTTCTCGTCTCCGTTCCTTTTTGAATTTCTTGCTCCTTTACTGGAGCCCCTTGTTCTCCTGTTCAATTTCTTTTTCTGATCGACCGATACCCCTTACTGCCTTTTTAATCGACTGTCCATTTACGCATTTTCCCAACCCCCTATCGTTCCTTCCGTATTTTTTTTGTTCATAACTGTAGAACGCTCAAACTGACCTTATGGTAGGATCCCCTTTTGATCGGATTATCCCCTCTTTTTTTGAGCGCTTTCGGAATTCTCCCAGCGCGGCTTTTTTTCCTTCTGTTTTCCATCCTCCCCGTTTTCATTTCCTCCAACTCGCTCGTCTCCTGTCCCTTCCTTAGCCCCTCCTTCGGCCCCTTTCAGCGTGTTCTCCGTTGAGCAACTTGCGATTTTTTTTTTTCCGCGCAAATTGATACCTGCTGTTGAATGAGACTTTCCCACATCCCCTCCCACAAGGCTTTCAGTATTGGTGCCTCTTGACCCTTTCACCAATTCAAATGTTATGCTTTTTTCCCCTTTGCGCCGGTCCCTTGCTTTATGTCCCCTCGAAGTCAATTTTGGCAATTCTACGGTTAATGACGCCATCCAAGGAGCACATCTAGAGGTCCGCCCGCGATTCCTGTCTGGTCCTCTCTTTTTTTCCCCCCCCTTTTCATTATCCCCTTCCTAGTACTCTTCTGTGCGCGAATCAAAAAATTTCCAGTTGGAGCGAAGAGCCAGTCGATTT
>Ga0179593_1511338_pt1 | contig 17074 bp, 13 predicted proteins | sample CZODoug2_1_08_16_FD_185931 | JGI IMG/M metagenome (GOLD analysis project Ga0179593, IMG submission 185931) | Vadose zone soil fungal communities from Angelo Coast Range Reserve, California, USA - CZODoug2_1_08_16fungal (PacBio error correction) | ecosystem: Environmental > Terrestrial > Soil >... | reverse complement strand
CAAGTTTGTGAGACTCGTCTCCTTTTTTATCTCAACGTCGCCTCCCTCCTCTTACGGCGACTCAACTTAGTTTTAAATATTGTGAAGTGAATTAAGCTGTAAGTCTTTTTTTTCCCCTTTTGCGGTCTTCACTACCCTTTTCAAAGCCCGTAGCCCGATTCTTTTCTTCCCGCCCCTATATCCCTTTTGTGGAAAAAGTGCACTCTTCCCCCATCAATCATTTGGACATCGCCTGCGGGTATAGATCAAATCAGTATTCCTGGCGAACTTCCCCCGTAATCCCCATAACCCCCTTTAACAACGGGTATCCCTCCCCGGACCGCCCCCCCCCCCACCACCAGACTCACTATGTGCCCATCTGCAGTCGGCTGAGACTCCTCCCAAGCGGGTCTCATGGCCGGTTGGAAAAGGCACGCCACTAGAAAAGTGAGGAGTCAAGAAGAACCCCTCCTGGTAAGATGGTCCTTTTTTCCTTATGCTGTTAAGTTTTAACATGCCGCATCCCTAAGCTCGAGAGCTTCACCCCTTCTCCCCCAACTGAATTGGTTGAGAGAAGTCATTAGCGTCATCCCCGCTTTTCCCCCCCCCTTGGTCCGCTTGTGTTTCTTTCCATTGTTCGTAGGCTGCGTTCATTGTACATGAGAATGCTCCCCTTTGTAATAGAACCAGTTTTTACCGGGGGAGATACCAGTTTTCAACCAACCGGTCAGCAAGCCATTAAATGAAGAACCTTCGTTGCCCCTGATGAGCCCCCCCCAGAAGGCTTTTTCTCCATCACTCCCCCGGAGCCAGCTTGCGGAGGCGGAAGAGGCAGGGTTGATATCTTTTTTAAGGAATCCTTCCCCAACCGTTTCTCCGAACAAGATGTTATTATATGCTGATCCCACCCCCAGTTCGATTTCCCCACTTAAATAACCCTTCGTATGTGTAGAGACCAACTCATTTTACCCTTAAATCTTCCACCTTCGAGGAAAGCTTTTTGTTTTGCCCTTAATGAAACAATTTTTTCCCCTTCAGCCGAAGGGACCTCCTCCCAGCAACCCTTGTCGAAAGGCTCATTATTTAGATTTTGAATAATAAGCCCATTAACCGCCACCATTTTCCCGTTTATTTTCTCCGGAAACCCGAACACTTCGCGTCGGCCCCCTTCTGCACGGGAGGAAGCGTTTGCATGGACTCCCCCCATTTGAGGATATGCAACAACTCTCCACTAATATACACATCACGAATTCCTTGCGAGAAACTTCCCCACCCCCCTTACGCTGGAAGATTTGGCTACGTTGCCTACTTGTTTTTTCAAAGCACTCTCCCTCCGGACTTGTCCCATTTAAAAGGTAATGTCTCCCCCCCCCCCCCTAAGCTAGGCGCAAACTCAAGGTTGTGAGCAGCCCTCTATTCCCCACTTTTTATTCCCGTACTGTTCCGGCGAACACTTCGGCCCTTTTATGTTAAGTTTTTTCCCCCTCCCTTCAGATTTTTTTCCTTAGGCTCCTACCACCCCCTAGCTCACGGTATCATACGGGCCCTTTTCAGTCACGACTCCGGTTGTTCTTCCTAACAGGTTAATATTCCTTCCGACTTTTTTCTGCTGGTGCCCCCGTCCCACGTGTCCCATTTTCCGCCAAACGGCATAGCCCTCCGTCAACACTTTCTCCCCTTTTCCTTCCCAGGATCCTATTGCAAACTGCTTGAACTCTTTCCTGGGCCGCCATGACCCAATTTATTGCGATCTCGTTACGCATTTTTTCTAGGCTCGAAATCCAGGTTACTTCCTCTTCCGTATCGTTCTCTGAGGGGGATTGGTCCTTTCGAGAGACACCCATCTTCGCTCTTTCCCACTGTTCTCCCCCCCCTTTTCCCATGCCTTGCCAGTGCGCATCTCGCTTGATAACCACCCCCTACCGACGCGGCTTACCAACTAGCCTTAAGAGACCCTCTCCAATATCACGCGTTTTTGACGCGCGCCACCCCTTTCAATATATCAGTGGGCGATTTTCCCTCGCGTACTTCAAGCCTTTGTCCTCACTTCTGTGTCCCTTTTTTTCTAGTGTTCAACCCCGTGGCGGTTTTCTTTTCTCTTGCAAAAATCACGATTCGCAACCCTTGCAGTGGTTCTCATAACCTATTTGGGTTACGACGCATTCCGTCTGAGTTTCCTTCCTCCTCTCTATGTCCACTCCTCCTTCTCTTATCCGCCCTTCACCCTACCCGCTCTCCCTTGCACCCTCCTCACCTTCATTCGCTTCCACCCACATTCTCCCACCCCATCAATTTCTACTCGGCCCCACCTCCTTTCCCCCCCTCCCCTTCACTCTCACCCTTTTCTCTCCCCCCTCACAGCCTCACCTTCATTCTCCGTCCGGTAATTTCGCATCCCCCCTGACCGTCAACTCATCTGTGTAAATATCTCAGGGAGTCCCCCAGTAAGGATAACCTTTAACATTTTGACCCAATAACCTGTACGGGGCCCCACTTAAACAAACTTTTTTTCCTTGATGTCTGCCCCGCAACACCTCCCTACACTTCATGACTCTTTTTATCATGGTAACATTGCTTTTTTTGCATCCTAATTCTACTCCTCACTCTTTGTTTTGATGGATGAATCCTTTGAAGATTTCCCTCCACGACACATATCATGCCATTGTTTCTTTGGCGTTCTTGAGAGACCTACCCCCCCCCCCCCCCAAGCTTTAATTTGTGCGTCCATTGCACTTACCCTGAGTGCTGCATCCAGACTTTTTCTCTGATTATATTTCTCACATGGTCAACCCCAGGGGCGAAACGATGATGTTTACACCCCCTTGTCTTTCGGTGAGATTGCCTTTTCAGGGCTGCCCCCCCGTCACCCTTTTTGACTCCGCAATGTCATGATTTTCTTTTTTTTTTTTTTTTCTAAACCTTATGTGCTGTGTACCCCCCACATCATGCTTCTCATCGTTGTTCCTCGCCTTTTTTTGAGACACCTCCCCGACGTTTTTTTTCCTTTTTTGTGTTTTCTCTTGGTTTTCTGTTTGTCGTTGGAACCCCATTCAGGAGTTTAATAAAGGCATATAGTAGAAAACGTTTGCCTCCACCCTTTACAAACTCTCCCTTTAGTAGCTCGCGTTCCATAGCACACGTTAGAATAATGAGCCCCCCCTTTTGATCCCTATTTTAAATGAGTTGATCGATTGTCGTTCACACCTGGACTGACTAATTAAGTGGGTCCAAGGATCTGACAGTCGGGCTCCCGGTGCTTTACCTTTCCTCCCGGATTATAGCCTGGAGTTTGTATGCGAAGAGGATCCCGCTTCACACGCATCTCATGGTGACAGCCCACACCAAAAAGGGTCAGCCCCCGGTAGGCAGATTTTTTCCTCCAGTTTTTTATGACAAGCGTCCGCCCCTGGCGCAGAAACTGCCCCCCCTCTCTCATCCCAGTTTTCATGTTCGAACCTTTCAGAAAGGTTGACCACCCTCGTAAAAATCACTGGTCCCCTGTGTGCGGGAGCACGTTGTCCGTTTCGTGGACGACTGAGGGAAGGCGTGTGTGCCCCCCCCAGGAAAGAACTGTACCCCCAGGCCTCCGCTATTCCCCATTTCTTAGCCCCCCTCCTTCCTGCAGTCTCTTGGTTGACCAGCCGTTTAACCAGTCGAGAAGGTTGGTTTCGGTGTGTGGCATTTTCCCCTCCACCCCCCCCACCCGTTCCAATTCCTATTAATCTGACCCCAAGGTCCACTCCTTTCGCCCCGGCCCGCATATTTCTCTTTCCCCAATGAATTGCTTGATTTTCTGCTCCAAACCTGTTTTTCTCATGCTTCCCCCGCCAGTTCAGGGGTTCGTAAGGATTGAAATGCTGCGACCCCTGCCTGAGGGATTTTAGGATTACACAGAACCGGAGTGACGGTTACCCAGCTAGAAAGCCGTGGAAAACTTGTGCGTTTTGTCCGGAGCAGCAATTTCTTTCTTTGTTTGGCTCAACTGCAAGTTGGTCGATCCCCAGAAGGGGGGATCCTCTTCCTCGAGATTATGAGTGCCGTTGACGCCTTCTTTCGGATTGCTTCGATTCTAAAGTTTGGAACCCTTTTTTTCCCTTTTTGGTTCTTCTGGAGCTTTCATCAACACCGAAAGGCTGCCGTCGCCGGTGCTTCCCTCCCCCTATTTCCCGGTTCCGCTCCCGGATGTCAAAGCTTCTTTTTTCCAAAAATGGATTTCCATCTATTTTTCAAGCCCCTGTTATTCTCCTACGGTCGTTTTTCGATGCCCCCGATGGGATGCTGCGACCCGTGGGCTTTTAAGTTTGCCATGAATGGCCAGGAATAGAACCCCCACCGCCAATCTTGTTTGACGAAGTCAGACTTGGAGGAGTGAAGCCTTCCCCCAAATTGGCCAACAAATCCTCTAACCCGATGGTGATGAATCCTTTGGACAGGTCTCTTGATGTTTCCTCCTTGGGACAGGAGGTCGAACCTTCAAGGCAGGCTCTAGCTCCAACAACGGTCCCTAGTTCGGCCTTTTTCACTTTGCACCTTCCCAGAAAGTTGGTATTACCCAAGCGATTCACAGCTCCCGAGTTGATGGATGCTGACCTACAAAGACTCTCATTTGTAATGCAGAGCCCCAAGCTCCGACATTACTTTTACCTTCAACACATCGATCCCCGCCCCTGGTTTTTTACAGAGGAATTTCAGCGAAGCCGGAGATGCTTCCCTGACCCTACCAAAGAATCTTTTCCTCCACGGTCGCGGTGGTTTTGGCGGGAACCATTTTCCCGCAACGGTTAACAGATTCTGGCTTTTATTTTCAGTCCGAACCTGCTCTTGGACTCTGAACAGCGTGGCTGCCTGTCTCTCAAAACTTTCTTTTTGATGACTTCGGAATTTACAACGGCCATTTCCGCCCTGTATATGCGGAATTGCTTCTCCCTTCCCCAGAGAGAACCAGTTTTCGGGCTCGTTTTAGGTTTGAGGCCGGCTTCGGGACCAAGGGTTTTTCGTCTTTATTTTGGGGAGGGCTTCTACCCTGGACCCGTACTTTTCTTCTCGCTCACGACTTTTTCCCCTAGCAGATGATGGTGCTCAGTACAAAATCCAGGCTATATATTCTTTCGCTCCCTTCGTCTTTTCCTTTTCTTACGGTTCTTCTAGAACGAATTTCCCCCCCTTTTTCCGCTGTTTTCCTCTGTGGCTCCGTCCGCTCTCCTCCACTCCAACACATGATTGTCCGCTGTCTGTGAACTCGCCGTACGAAGTCTTCTGGTCCCTTTCCCTTCCTCAACCCCCTTCTTCTTTCCTCCCATCTTTGTTGTTTGCGGTACGGGTTGCTGTCCGGAACTCTTCTCCTCACCTCCTATCTGCGAGTTCCCGCCAGAGGACTTGTCCGCCCCTTGGAAGAGCTCCAGCTCCCCCCTTCCTAGCGTTTAATAAGTCAATTCCCTTTTTCCCGCCTAGACTAAGTCAGTCGCCTCCCTTCATAACTGCTTGTTAGGCATACCATCATCCCTCGTAAATCTTTCTCTTATATACATATCTTCCCGTCGTCGCAGCCCAAAAGTCACGCGACGACCCCCCAGGGCTGACAGATAATTTTCTCCCCCGCCCGAACCACCAATGATCCCCATTTTGTCGGCACAGTTTCCTTTTCCCCTCCCAAGCGTTGTTTGGTGAACCTGATCCTAAGTAAAGAGTGTCGGCCCTCCCTCCCCCACCAAAGCCTTTTTTCCCTCGGTCCTCTGTTCCGGCTTCTCAAACTGATCCAGAGAATCTCTTTCCTCCTGACTCCTAAGGAAGCCCCCTCACACTTTCTCATTTGTACATCCTGCGCGCCTCTCCAACTGCATTCTTCAGGGGATGGCTCCCCCCTTCATGCTTGTTTTGCTTAGGGCAGGCGTGCTGCGGTTTCATTCAAGCTAATTCCGGTGCAATTAAACGCACACGAAGTTAGGAGACTTAGAAACCCTGCTGACCGCCCATCAGAATCCAATCCTTCCCGAGAAAACCGACGTCTAAAATACACCCCCCTACAATAACGCCCTGTTTCGACAAGCGGTCGGTTGATTTTGGTATGCATCGCCCCTCCTGCTGGGTCAACCTTGATTTGGCTTGTGCTCTTTTCGTGCCCATTTGGAAAACAATTCCAACTAACCCCCCGTACCTGTCTCCCCGCCAAATACTTTTTTTGTCATTTAAGTTCCTTTGAGACGGACGAATTGACTGCTGCTGTGTCCTCCATTAAGTCTCGCCTCCCCTTGACCTCGTAAGATGATCGGCCCACCCGGGACGCGGCCCGCAGGTCGCTTTTCCTGTACATCAGCACAAGCCACCCCTCCATGATTTTCGTAATCGAATCATCGATGATTCGTCCCTTCATGCAGGTGAGATGCGCCCCCCCTGTCCGGCGATCACCACGTTTCTAGTCGCCCCACCCCAGCATTTTCTTGATGCACACTGAAAAGTACGGCAGGCGCGCAACCCCGTTTAAAGTTCTCTTGACGGTCTGTTTTGGGTTATTGGTATACGTTAGTTATGTTGACCAAATGAATCCTTCCCCGTGACCGGACCTACAATCGACCTACAACCCCCTTCGACAGAAGGAGTCACCCCCCCTTGTTGTGAGCCTATCTATTACACCCACCTCCCTTTTATCCCCGGCGGCGACTATTTACGCGTTCCTTAAGAGTAAGACCCCCTTGACCTCCTGATGGTGGGGCCCGCAAAGTCCCCACAATTAAGAATTCGCCCATACATTCAACTACTTCACGCTGACGTTCTTCGGTTGCGAACTGTCCTATAAGTCAAGTCATGTTGTTTACTGATGTCCAGGGGCCCCCAGTCCACCACTTAAAGGTACCCCCTCCCCCATTTCAAACTTTCTTCCCAAAGTAACTTACCCCCCTCTTTTCCCTTCTACGATTTTTCCATCTTGCCTTTCATTTCTCAAATGACCCCTTAAGCGCGTATTTTTACCCATCAGATGGATAGAATCCGGCTTCTCTTTGCGTCCGTTTGCCCCTTGATTGGTGGAGCTCTAACCCCCACATAGGATCTTAGTCACTTTGCTCACTCCCTGTACGGAGCTATTCCCCGATGTCCTCGTCGCATTGAGACCCCCTAAGGCCCCCCGGCCTTCTCCCACATGATAGGTACCTTTCTCTATACAACAATCTCCCTCTCCGCGGACTTACGTGCCCCGGCGCCGCATGCCGTCATCCTTTTTCGGACCTTCCCTGAGGATTTCTTGCTACCTGTGGCACCTTTTCTCAACATACTTTTTAAACTCCGCGTCTTTTTTCTCCCTTCTGTAAAACTGCGCTTGCTAAAAGTGCTTGGTAGGGGTACCCGCCCGCCCCTAGGGAAGAAGATTACACTTTATTTTTGATCTTTTCTCGTGGGTCCATTCAGTGTTCATCATCGACACCCTTTAACCCCCCCCCCTCAACCTGAGGGTTTCCATTTTGATACCCTTCCGGCCTCCCTTCCCCATCTTGGGCCCCAGATGTAACGGGCACTTACAAACCTTGCACTTTGAGTTTTTTTTTTTTTTTTTTTCTGTAAGAACGACAAACAGTCGCCAAATGGATTATGGCGAGGTTGGCTCCCCCCCCTTAGGACATAGCCCGAGAGAACGCTTCAAGTCTCCTCCCCTTCAGGTGTGGGGCCCCTGAGGAGAGCCGTTCAGCATATGGGGCCGAAGGGTCGCCAGCCCGAGCAATCATACCTGAAGTTGTAGATTGTTTCGCTGTTGCTCGACCACCCCCGTGCGGTCCGTGGCTCATGATCAAATACGTGAGTACCCGCTTTTAGTAGTCAGACCAGTGACGGTCTCAAGGTACCCACATTTGTTCTTTTGAGAGGTTTTTCCAAGGGTTAATGATGCGCGACGTCCCCTCCCTGTGCCGTCAATTGAATCGTCCCCATCGTATGGCTGCTGACACGCATTCCCCCCTTTGCGAATCTTTGTGCGCCCGGCTAAAAAATGCCCTTCGGGTTGACGTTGCATCCTTTTGTAAAAATACACCATTCCCCCAATGTTGCGTCAGCGTGGCCCGTCCCCGGCATTCCCTAAATTTCGGGTGCGCTCCCGTGGTAAGTATTCACGAGCTTGCTTTGTTAGATATCCCTTCCGGAGTAAACCTTGCTGAAAGCAGGTGAAGGCTCCGTCGGGCGGGTGGTCAAGGCTAAGCTTGAGATCCTCCCTTAATAATCGACGGGACACGAAATTATCCATAATGGAGAGAACCGACTTTCATGGTTATAGATCCCACTTACAATAAAGTAAGAACTCCACTTACCCGCGAATCACTGTATCTCCGCATTCTATTCCTACCCGTCGACGCAGTAAGTACCTTGTGTTCCTGTATCCCCCCCTTCCGAACTAGTCAATGCTTTTTTTCACAATATAATTTGCATAAAGTGCCCCGTGTTTTATCTTATGGGTATGACAAGGTCTGTGCTTTGTTTCCCGTCTCACTGAGTTTAATTGCAAACGGACAGGATTTCCCCACAGGTCTTTTCCTGAGGGACACCCTTTTAGCCCGGGCTCCGTGATCTGATTCCCCCGTCATGTGCTCCCTTTCTTTGAGTGTGTAGGTTTTCTTCTAACCACCCCAGTTGGATGTAATCTGAAAACTGCTCCACTAACCGTTCCCATGCAGCTCTTCCTTTGACAAACTCAAGTTTATGCTTCTCTTTTTTTACAACCGGATTTCTCTAGGGTTGTCGTTTCCCGTTCGTTCTAACTCGCGTCCCTTAAGTCTTAATTTAACCGAAGGTAAGGATTATCTCTCAATAGGCCTTTTTCCCGGTTTTCCGATTCCTTAGTTAATCTTGCTGTGACTGCGACTTGTACTTTTGTACTTTCTCCCCTTGTGTTGATCTGAGTATCCGTCCTCTTAATGAAGTCCCCCTCCCCGCTTCTTCTTTCCCGATTGAAACCCTCAACCCGTTTGGCCCCTTGGTTTATTTGATGGCATGAGACCCCCCCTAACTCACCGGGCTTCCGCAGCGTCGCAATCTTTCATTGACGTTCAAGGTAGGTCTTTTTTAAACCCATTTATTAAAGTCCCCCCGGCGGCACCCTATTTCCTTTTTCCTACCCGCGTGCGATCGGACCCTTTTTCGGCTTTGATTCGACTTTTTCTCGGCTGGTCTATGCCCTTTTGCAACTCCCCTCTCATTCAACACCCCAATGTTTTGACCCCTCAGCTTGTCGCATGGACCATCATAACCCCTCCCGCTGATGCAGCCCGGGTTTATTTTCTTCTGTGTTCAGTCTTTTTTTTCTTGATTTGTCGAGACCCCCCACGAGTTTGGTCGTACGACTTTTTTTTGAAGCTGAATGTCAGTGAGAACACCAGGTGTTTTTTTGTTTGTTTTTTTTCTTTTTTTTTTTTTTTTTTTTTTTTTTTTTTTTTTTTTTTTTTTTTTTTTTTTTTTTTTTTTTGTTTTTTTCTTGTTTTTTTGTGTCCTTTTTGTTTTTTTTTTTTTTTTTTTTTTTTTCTTTGTTTTGTTTTTTTTTTTGGTGTTTGTTTTTGTTGGTTTTTTTCTTTTTTTTCTGGTTATTTGTTGAGTTAGCGAAAGTCCCAGGGAAGTTGTTTTACTGACCCACCACGAACTTACCTTGTTGAACGAATCCCCGCCTTTGCCCATAATCCACCTCGTCCGCCACTGTTGAAGCGGCCTGGCGCTAGCTTCTGCTTAGTCTTGTCCCCCCAATTCACATCCTTTCTCCTGGCCCTCGCCTTCCGGAGGACCTCCTAAGTTACTACTAGAGAGGAGGAACGACCGGATGGCTGTTATGTGGTGCCTATGAGAATAATGCTTACCCTTCTTTGGCATCTTTGGCAGCCGCAAAATTCCAGGGCTTCCTTCGCTATTTTTCCGGGCCTACTTTGGTCCTTGAGAAGGGCTGATGACTCCATCTATGTTTTTAAATTTTAAGTTCTTTTGGTTCCGCAACTAGCTTCCAATAGCCTTTGTCCTTTTTTCCTTCGCTTCTTTTTCGTTGCTCCTCTTTTTTTATACTTCTTTTTCTCTTCCCGCGAAAAGTATCTTTGCTTGCTGTTCTTTTTCATCTGGAATTTCCACCCATCGGATCCTTTCCCTCGCTGCTCTAACCCCTCGTCCTTTTTCCGGATTTGAGCCCAGAACGGCTTTAGGCGGCTCGGCTCTTTTTAACTTCCCACCCCAATTGTGACATGTGTAACCGACGATAAGACTTAGGTCTTCTCCATTTTCCGAGTCCGATCCCCCGTTTATCCTCTCCGTTTCTTCGAGAGATAAGGTTTTGATGTCTCGGACACTTCCCCCAGTCGCAAATGATCCCCCCCCCCCCCCCCGTGTGTCCCCCGCAATCCCTTCCCCTCTTTTTTCTTGAATCGAGTTTTTCCTTAGCTCACATACTCCCTTTTTTGCTATGATCACATTTTTCACGTAGACGATCTACTCTAGCCCCTCCCCCGGTCATCCTTTGGGCCTTCATTCTACCATAATCCCTTAACTTTTCGGTTTCTCTCCAGACTTTCCCCCGTGAAAGCTTCGCCCCTTCCCCCCCCCGTATTACCCAACGAAACTTGTGAAAGCCTACCCTTCAGACGCAAAACCCCTAGCCCTCAACACCTTTGCCCCCCCTCCCTCTGAACAGGTAATACTCAAAATTTCTTTCCTTTGAACCCTTCCCCCCTAATCCTCACCTGCCCCCCAATTTTAGGTCCCGAGCAAACGACGCCCTCATTTCCTTTTAGAGCATCTGCCCCTGAACACTGAAATCGGACTCCGTCTATAGCCTTTTCAGCCTGAGCCCCCCACATTGTTTCCTGTCGAACGCAGATGCGCCCCCCCTGCAGCTTCCCCAGGAGGTGATCGCTCGGCTGGCCCTTTTTATTCCTTAACGGCGGTTTCATCGCCCCCATGGTACCTGTGATGTCTTCCAGACCCCCACGGTTGACTCCCCCCCTAAGCCCCCCTTTCCTACCTGGCGTCCCCATACGTCGGTCTCAAGCCCCGCTTTTGCTCCGGGTCTGTAGAGCCTCTTTGGGGTTTGCGCCTGCACCGCCAACGTCTGATTTTCCCGGCCCAACCTCTTGGTTCGTCCTGACTTCCCCCACTGATCGGTGAACAAACCCTTTGACATATCCCCCTTCCCCCGCTGTCTACGACTGCAAGTTCATCTCCCTCCGTCTTCGACTGTTCCCTGTTGTTTTTCCGCTTGCCATCTTTTAATCCCTGACATCCTTACTTCTCCGCCACTATTGCTCTTCTACTCCTCTCTTTTATGAAGCCAGCCTCATACCCTCCCCCATTTCATTTCAGATAATCCGAACTCTCTCTTTTCCTTCCTCTAGGAGATATCTCGGTCCCTTCTTACACGTCCTTTCGATGTTTTACCAACACGTAGCTCCACCCCCCAGAAATCCGCGGGGAATCTCCCCTTTCCACGTTGTCTAGATTGAATTAAAGCCCTGTCTTTACCCCGTCATTCCTTCCCTGGAAGGCCACCTAATGCTTCCCCCCCCCCTCCTCCGGAAGAAGGTCTCAAATCCAGGTGTGTAAGAAATATCTCCCCCCTTTCATATTTTTATATACACTCCTCCGGGAACGCAATTTGTGTTCCTCGTTTCTCCATTATTGACGCATTAAAGCCCGATGTTTAGGTTTCTAAACCTAGCTCAAACAACCATTTTAGCTCCTGAGCCCCAACGGGAAACTCCGTGTTCCATCTGACGCTCCGCTCTTCCTTACCCAGCTCATTTTTCCATAAAGGCACTTGATTTTTTTCTGAAGCTTGCTGGGCCTAAAACCAGGAAAACTAAGTGAAACCGTAAACTTTCCTTTCCCTCACACCACTTTTAAACCCTATGACCAGATGGTCAACAGGCCTTCATTTTCCTGGCAATCCCTTCCCATCGTATATTACTTTAAGACATCGGACCGCATAGTAACGGAGGCTCCCCTTTCCGTTCTGCGCTTCGAAACGTGAGTCGAGTCAAACCCCTCTGTCGAGGGCTTACTCTTCCATGTCGGCTCAAGCCTCCCCCTCTCCCGTAAAGCCTGTCCGATGAAGCACTCTGTCCTGAAATGCCTGAAGAACACCGCTCCCATAAAGTCGAGATCGACTTCCCGTGGCGACTATACCAGGCCCTGAGACGCGCCGAGCCCATCGAGTAAGTGCTTGCATTAGCCCTTTACCTCGATAACCAGCCACATGCCTTCCCTCCTTGTGCCCGCGGTTTCCCATGATGCGAGCAAGACATTGTTCAATGGGGAAACCTTTTTCGCCCGTGCAACGAAGCGTTTTCCTGCGCTTACCCTACCCTGCGCACCGTGCCTCCAGGTGTTTTTGTTGACAGAAGTATGGGAAGACGAAGGACCCGGGAGGAGAGTTAAGCTGATTGGACGTAATTTAAGCCTACAGAACAAACAAACTTGCTTTTGTCGCCCTAGCTTTAATTAGACATCTCTTTCCTGAATACAATTGAGCCCCCAGAGTACGCTCAAAGGGATCCAACTCCACAGGAACCATAGGAGGCTGGCGCGCCCGATACAAGCCCCGCCAAGGCCATGAGGGCTGGAGATTGATGGCCTTGCCCACTGCCTAGACTCTCACCTCCCAAATCGAGATCGCAGCTCTTTCAAGAACCCTACGCGGTGGGGGGGAGTTTTCGAGTATGAGATGCCTTCGATTTTTTTCGTGCTCTTCCCCCATTTCAGGCAACTCAGCCAGCTATAGCGCAATCAGTTATGACAGGGGTCGCCGCGCGGCCCGCTGTCGAACCCAACATCCACAGTTTGTGGTGATGAAATGAGTAATACCCCTAACTGGCCTCGTTTTGGTGAATCATAGGGAGTGATTCCGCTGCCTGGACGCGAGCTTTCCCCTTAACACTAGTGCCACCCCGATTTGATGTGAACTTTTCCCTGATTCTCTTGCCCGGACTAGCGACGAATCATCCCCGGTTATCGCAATACTATGTGTGACCAACCCTTCCCCCTTCTGTCTTACCTCGCCTTGAGTCCCGAAAAAACTTTCCTGGTAGGGTTCTGAAAAGAATCAAGAATGGCGACAAATGACCCCTTTTAAACCCAACAACTCTGTATTCTAATATTGGTCCTTTTCGAAACGTAGGAAGACAATTTTGCACGGCTTTGCTGAAGAATGGGCGTAAAGCCTTCTGCCCGCGAAGAAGCGTTCTGAATTGCTCCGGACCTCCTAAATAGCCCTTTCTGATTCCCCCACAGGAAATAGTGTGGACCTCTCGTATCTTTTCGATCTCTAGGGCAGATTTGTCCCGTGTGATAAACGTTTCCAGACGATTCGAGGGATCAGAAGAGCCAGGGAAGGTGTCTCTGTGTCTGACAATAAGGGGGAATAGAACTCCGAAGCCGGTTTGGGGTACTTCGTCTTAACCGGAACCACAAGCAAGCTCTGGTTCCCCAAGAACGGCGCCATCTCTTCTGCCCACCCGTCTCCCGTCCTCTCATCAGCCTGAGTCCCTATTTCAAAGCCGGCAAGAGGTTCCTATAGTACCTCCCGGAAATACCAACAAAGAGCAGAAGGAAAAGAATCCGCGACCCCGTCGAAGTACCTTGGGGACAGCTGGTTGCCTGGAACCTTTTATATCTGGGAACCGGCAGTTCCGTTGCTCCCCGAGAGCCGCAAGAAGGGGGATCCTCCTCGCTGAACGGTGGCTTTCGGGCTTTTAAGGGGACGCTGAGTTTTTGAAGAGATGCTGGGGGAAGGGGCGTCTCCAAAGGGACCATCATTTACCATTTTTTCGTTTTTCTGTTATAATTACCCCGTTGAGGACCAAGCGCCCTCCCGCTTACCGACCTGTGAATCTGATTGCTTTCTCCCTCCGTTTTTTTACGGGTTTGCTCGCTTCCCGTCCCCCAGATGCTTGTGAATCTTTTCAACCGCAGCGTCAACCCTGTATCCCTTGGCAAGCTTTCCTTATTTTCCAATTCAGGGGCTCTTCGTGATCCCCAACTGGTTGCTTCGCGATTGGTTTTTAGGTCATTACCTTTGCCCGTGAGCGCGTCCTGAGCGGTACTTTTTAAAAAGAAAGGAAGCTCCATTTTTCCAAGGCGGACGTGGAACTGTGGGATATCCGGGAGGTCTTGGCTTTGTCCTGTACGTTCATATATATCCTGGTTTTCTATCCTTGAAGGTCCAGTGACCCTTCCCTGACCGGAACTTTCGTGTCTCCGATGTAACCGGCCCAAGGTAACAGTTTGGAATCTTCTCTCGTACGGTGTGGCAACCCTCCTTGCGCCCGTTTCCAATATGGACTTTAAGTATCCAATTTATTTTCTGTCTGAAAAAAATGGACTCACGGGCAAAGGCCACCGATTTTAATTATCTACACCGGGAGATGAAAGTCACTGATTGCTTCGAATACGTGATGTTCCTTTTCTTGGACCACCTCCCCTTTGCCTAAGCCGATTACACATAGATTGGGAAGCCAACCTAAGTTTTCGGAATTAACACCTTCCAACCCTCAAGAGGGATCCCTTGCGTCTGTGATGTGTCTTCTTGACTCCGGTCGAGCCCCTTTTTTTGGGGGTCACGTAGCGCTTGTTTTCTTACAGGAGTTTTTTTCGTTTTGATTTTCATGCTACGCCTGTCCACTCGGGAACCACCTCTTTTATAGGCTACATCCTCCCGAGTTCACGAATCAACTATCAACTGTTCAGCGTTTGCCATATCTGGAGTGCGGTTGGGAGATTACAAATTTCCCAACACCCCATTTCCAGCTTTTTCCTCCTGGGGCGGTGGCGAGCCTGATCTCTTCCGGACTTGCTATTTAGATTTCTGCCCAGCCCCATTTCACCGATGAACCGCTGAAATTGTTGTGGCGCAAAACAATTTCTCTATTTTCCTTCTTTTTTCTGGTTGTCCCCTTACCGATTGGATTGTGGACCTTGACTTACGACTCCCTCTCCCTGGCAACTTTCTCCTTTTTTTTTGAAGATGCTGGGACATAGAATGTTAGGTTTCTTTCTTCCTCTTACTTTGTCTTGGCCGCCTATGGTTTAATTTGCATTGAAAGATCGAAGTGTCACAGGGATGGCAAGCGCCACCCCCGCCCCGCTGCATCATCGTGCTCACCCACAGCCACACGCCTAAGACCTACTCCCTACTCACCTGGTAACACGCACGTCCTTCCTAAGGGTTCCCCTCCCGATGACCCCCCCTCCCCCCCCCCCCCCCCAATGCCTTTAGTCGCGGACATTTCGCATCTGTTTTTTCAAATTACACCGCCCCCCAAGAGGGCCGCTTTATGGTTACCTTTTTCCGCCGATACGACTTCTTGGACCCCTTTTTGCCGATTTGCCGCTCAACGTATCTCTCCTTTCCCCCCTTTTGTGTTGTTACTGATACGGGTTTTCCTTTTTATAGGAAATCTTCGCGCCAGACGCTCTTTCACTTTGTCCCACGGGCGACCCTGTGTTGTGAATTTTTGAAGCGCAGTTCGTCGTCCCCCCCCCTTATGTTCGATCAGCTCCATTATAAGTTACGGAATAAGGCGTAGACTCTTCTTCCGTGCGCAGCCGCGTAACATCCTTTGGAATGAATCTTACACAGTCATAACTTTGCGACATCTTGTAATGGCTATCCCTCCTCAGTCCCCCCCGCTTCGCCCCCCAAAAATGCCGCCTTCCCCCCCGCGAGGATATGTGCCCATACGCTTCGAAAAAGCCCCCCACTTGAATCCCGCTTCCTTACTGGGAGTCCTGGTCAGGTCCCCTCATATTCCCCCCTGGGAATTTATGTGGGCCTAACTGAAGTCATCATTACTTAGATTTTAAGCAGCCCACGGACAAGCTAGAAAGACCTAACAATGCGGCCGTACCCGGTGCGATCTGGAAAAGACCCCCGTGCATAAGTGAACCGGTAAGTGAGACAGAAAGGGGCTATACCTTAACACCAGACTCCCAGGGGAGACCCGAAATCAAGCCGGGACAAGACCTCGTGAATCTTGGCACATACTCACGAGCGTTCCGTCTCCGTCCTTTGAGGACCACCCAGTTTTTTATGGCTCGATGGTGTGCGGACGTTCCTCAAGTGGCAATACGGTGGAAAGTCTTAGCGGTTCGGAGGGGAGATCCCAAAGCCAGAGGGCACCATGGCGACCTGCGTAGTATAGACTGACAGAGAGAGGACTGACCGTGTCTGGTCAGTTTTGACCTCTGAAGCAGTCCAGGGAAAAAAAGAGGCGACTTTCGCACAAAACAATGTATTGTCGCGGAGGAAAAGGGAGCATCCGAGACACCCACCCCCTTTCTTCCGCTCATGCCCGCCCCGTTACGGCGGACCTCGGCGCTTAATACGGCAATAGACTTCCCAATCCTCGGCAAAAGAGTAGGCGCCCCCCGCCCCACTTCTTTAGCCCAGAGTCCTTATATTATCGAGGAGGGCCCTAGTCTTATCTCTGTTTTTTCTAACGCACCACGCTTATGGGTTCCAGGAAGATGCCCTTTATGCGCTCACAGGCCCCCCCCCCCCAAGGCCCCCTACCAAGTACCGACCCTGTATGTCTGAAGCACCATCCGATTTCCATTCCCGAAGGTTATCGAATTGAACAAAAAACAAGAGTTTTTTGATTTTCTTTCAAATTTTTTTGAATCCCCCATAACGTTACATAAAGCGGAACCCTTGAGTCTGCGCAAGCATTTCTATTTTTTCCAAAATAAGACAGATCCACCCGCCCTAAGGTTATTCCAGAGCCAATCCTCCTCTAGAGTGTCCCTTTTTTATTGAAATTTTAATAGTCCCTTTCTATTCCACCTAGGATATCTCATTCCCGTAGATTGATCCAAAGCAAGCCTGATCCGGGAACCATTTCCATTTTCCTCCTTGGAATTTCTCTTTTACGCTCCAGCCAGATTTTTTTTCAACCACGGCTATCCCCCGACGGCTCCCCTTTTTTCCCGCCTGTAAGCCATATACCACCAATCAGCGATATAGGCCAATAAAGGTTGTGATCCCAGAATCACAATAATTTTTTTTCTTTACAGCTCGGCCTTAGACCCGTATTGACTGGCTATTTTAACATTAAGAAGTCCCCCCTGATTTTATGGCATCAACGAGCCCCCC
>Ga0179593_1268924_pt1 | contig 17074 bp, 29 predicted proteins | sample CZODoug2_1_08_16_FD_185931 | JGI IMG/M metagenome (GOLD analysis project Ga0179593, IMG submission 185931) | Vadose zone soil fungal communities from Angelo Coast Range Reserve, California, USA - CZODoug2_1_08_16fungal (PacBio error correction) | ecosystem: Environmental > Terrestrial > Soil >... | reverse complement strand
CCCCCTCGATTGCTGGCTCCGAGTCCCATATCCTCACTCGGTCAAACGCCTTGGCCTAATTTTGCTACGGGAACCCCCCCACTTCAGCGTGGTTTTCCTTTTCCCGTGTCGGCTTCGGTACTTTCTTCGTTCATCGCTTGACCCTTTGGCGCCAACCCTCTTCCTTTTTCTTGTTCAAGCGATCTGGATTTTTTTCCCTTTGGGGCGCATTTCTCCTGCCCTCCTTTATCAAACTGGACCCCCCCGTCCCCACCCTCTTTTTTCTTTGTTGATGTTTCGGACTCACTTGCGTGGCCCTTTTAACGCTTCCCCCCTTTTTCCCTCCCCCCGCCAAACTCGGGACCCAGGTTCTTGTCGACTTTTCAGCCCATTTCTGGTTGTTGGGAAGACCCTTTTTTCAGGGGGTAGTCCGGGTCACTTACTGCGTTGCTTCCTCCCCTCCCTGGTTAACTCTGAACGCTTTGATTTTGTTCCCCCCGGTTTTGCACACAGGTTTAACTGCCTGTTTCCCTTCATGACGGCAGGAATTTTTTCAAGGGGCCTTGTTGAGTCCCACCCTTAGTGCTCCCGCCTCCACTGCAAGTTTCCGATCTTTTTTCGCTTTTGACTTTTTTCCCACCACAAATCTCCCCACCTTTCTTTCACTCTGCCCCCTTTTCCTTCTCTGTTGATAATCTCGTACAGTCCCCCCCGAATTGGCCCCCAAACCACTTCTCCCAATGAACCCTCCCCTCATCAGGCCAGCCATTTGTGTCCTGGTGCCTGGTTCCCGCCCCCCCCCTGCAACGTTTTCCCTTTCTGCTCCTTGTCCACCCCCCCCACCCCCCTTATCACCCAAGTACTGACCCCTTTCCCTCTTTTTGAACCTTGTACACCCCTTTTCCCATACGGGCACCATCGTGCACGTCTGAGCACTTTCGATGGACCTTCCCCACAGTTGAGACCTTTTGGCTAACCAGTCCCCTTTCTCCTTCTCTCTGGTGCCGTGCCCACCTAAGACCGGCATGCCTTTCTTTTCCTTAACCCAAGGACGGCCACCCTTGTTTGCCTTTCCTTTTCTCCGAGCTACCCTCGCTGGCCCTTCCCCCCACTGGTTTTTTCCTTCCTTTCTCCTCCTCCCAAATTTTTCCAGTCTTCCCCACACCTCCCCTTGCGCGTTTTTGATGAAGTCTGGTCTTGGTTTTTTCCCCCCCCCCCCTTTTTCCCTTCTACAAACCTCAGTGTCTCGAGGTTGTGCGTCTTTCCTTCCCCCTTTTTTCCCAGTTGCCACCGTCTCTGAGAGCTTCCCCAGCCCCCCCAGTAGTTTCTTTGGGTTGCAAGCCTTTACATTTCGGCCGCGCAGACCATTCCCTGTCACCGCGCTTCTGGAGGGTTTTTCCTGACATCGATCTCTTTTCCCTTTTTTTATCGCCTGAAGCCCTCTTGGCGTCCCCCCCTTCAATCTTTGCTTCCTTTGCCTCTCCACCGTTCTTGTCCGGGCCTTTCCCCAAACCCTTTTTTTTTTTTTTGACAACAAATTCGTGGTTTAGTAGGGGGGACACTAGTTTTTTCCTCGAACACTTGCCCGTTTTCACCTTTCAAATGAAGTTGGGTTTTTTTGTCCCCACAGTGTTCGACCTTTGCGGAACGTCCTTTTTCTTGTCTCGTAGGCGTGGTGGACTTTTTTACCTTTGTCCCCTTCACCCTGGAAGCATCCTCATTCTTTCGTCTGTTTTTAATCTTTTTCCCGAATTGGCGGTCTCCAATCACCGGAGACCGTTTTGAGATGACCCGTTTTCTTGCTCGGCCTTGGGTTATCCCCCCCCCCCCCCCCCTTTTTCATTTAGACTCCGACACTTGCCTTTTTTGCCGAGCTCTCAGACCATGTGCCAGGGCTTTTGTATTTCCACCCCCCCCCCACCCCCAGCAGAAAGTTTTCTTTGTTAGATGATTTTCTAGGGCCTTTTTTTTCCTTTTGTATGGAATCCCCGACTTTTTTTTTTCATCTCTCTTTTTCATGTTGTGTTGTTTGGACGATTCTATGTGGTCCGATTCCCAGCGCCCTGCTTTTTTAGTCATCTACCTTTTTGGCTTTCTTTTTTTTTACCTCTTTTTTTTCGCAATGCTTTTCGGCCAACAGTCCGGGGTCCTTCATTGTGTCTAGGTCCGGGTTGGTTTCTCTGAGTCCCCCCCTTCTCGGTGCACACTTCGGTAAGTCTCCCATTCGAATTCGGTGTGCTTGGTTCTTTTCCCCTGGTCCTTTACGTGGATGTTCGTCCCAGGAAGACAAGCCATGGGATATCTCATTTGGGAAGTCTCGGGTTTTCAATTCCCGTCCAGTCCCGGCCACCCCCCCCCATCCACGGTGGCCCGACCCCCACGGGACTGCCTTTTTTGTCCCTTTTTGCAAGTTTTCGAGGTTCCACTGCGGTCCCATTTTTCCCCTTCCTGTTATTTCCGCGCCACACGCCCGGGTTGCTGTTGTTGGAATCGGATGGCCGCTTTAACTGTCTCTCTCTTCTGCCGCCAACCCCCCCCCCCCCCCCCCCCCCCCCCCCCCCCCCCCACCCCCCCCCCCCCCCCCCCCCCCCCCCCCCCCCCCCCCCCCCCCCCCCCCCCCCCCCCCCTTTGAGGGGACTAACGGCTCTCTGCTCATCCGATGTTCCCCTTTCCGGCACAGGGTTGCGTGCTTTTGTTGCCTTGTTTGCTCCCTTGTATCTCCTTTCAAAGCTCCACTGCGCGCGTTTTTTTTTTGTACGGGAAAGTGCTTTCCACCTCATCGATTTTTTTTGGGGAGTTGTAGATTTCCCCCGTGGTGAGGCCCCTTTTGCTATGCTGATTTTTGGTCCTCTCCCTTGAGTTGTCGATGATTCTGCTTGGAGGCTTCCCCCCCTTTGCGACGGGTGGGTTTTCTTTCTTTCCCCGTGGGGAAAGGGCCTGCAGGTTGCGTTCTGGGACAGTCAGCTGCATTCCGTTCCTTCCTTTTTTTCTTTGAACCCGGCCAAGATGTTTTGGCCCTTTTTGCCCAGCACGGGACTGTTTCCTCCGCTCTTCCTGGTTGATCTCCCTTTTTCCCCTTGACTGCAGCCTGGTGGCCCGGTTCTCTTTTGGCCTTGTGCCTGTGACGGCATTTTTTTTGTTTTTGTCGGATGGGCTCTTTTGGGGGTTGGTTTCGTTCGGGAGGCGCCCAGGACACCCCTTTTTGTTGGCGCGCGCAGTGTAGGAGGCCGGTGGGGCATGGGATGCGGGTCCCCCTTGTTTTTTCCCCCCCCCCTTTTTTTTTTTGGAGTCCGGTGGCGTGTTTTTTATCAACGACGTGGTTGTGATTAACAGAACAGGGTCCTTCCCCCCTTCTTTAGTCCCCGCCGAGTTGGGAGATTTTTTTTACGTTTGTCCCCTCCTCCTTTTTTGCAGTGGGGCGAGGCTATCCGGCAGTGGAACCCCCGTCCTTTTTTTTCCCTTCCGCAGGGCTCCCTTTGGAGCCGGCGGTCCCCGGGGTGGACTTTCGGTTTTAGTCTGTCCAAAACCCTTTGACCGGAGGTCTAGTACCGCTTTTTTTTTTCCCTTTGAGCTCCTGCACTTCCGCAGCTGCTTACACTGCTGTCATCGACGGGCCCCCCCGTCGTGCCTTTTCCTCTTTTTTTTCCCTCCCTTTTTCGGCCAAACCTTACAGTCAGCTCATGGAATCTGTGGATTAGTGCAAGTTGATCGCGCTGTTTTGTGGCACTTGACCCTCTTTCCCTTTTTAGTCATACAACTTTCCCCCCATGTACCCTGGGTTTCCAAGCGATGCGGGTCCATCCCCCCCACCCCGAGGCCTTTTCTAGTACCTCTGAATGTCGGGGTGCCTTTTCCAGCGGAGTGCGCCGGCTCCTAAGTGCTTTTTTGCGTGCTTTTCAATGCCTCTTTTCTTGTTTGTTTTTCTGCCTTTCTCCAGAGGATGTGATGAGCGTGTGTGAGTTATATATCGCCGTCGGTCCCACCCCCGCTGTCCGAACTTCCCCTTTCCCTCAGCTAAGTTCCCCTTCCTGTGGGCTAGACTTTTTTTCGTCGCTGAGGATTGCCCTGTCTCCTCTTCTTGACAAAAAGCTGGTGCCGTCATTGTTCAGTCTTTTATTCAGTTTCCCCTCCCTAGCTCCCCCGCGGGGACGCTACTTTCACCCTTTCCCCCCGTCAGGTTGGATGCCGAGTATTTTCCAGAAGAAATGCGTTGCCCCACCTTTTTTTCGACCACCCACCCTGACCCTACAAGGCAAACCTTCCCAGGTGACTGTAGTTTCCCAGAGTCCTCCCTTCCTTTGTTTTTTTGGTATCCTTGCAGTTGGCTCCCGGGACATACTTTGTTTTGTTCACCTCGGCACTGGTTGGCTTTTCTGTTAATTCTGGTCCCCCCCTTTTGGCCTACCGCAGCGCTATCCTTCCGGCCATGTCAACCTTGTTGGGCTTCCCTCCCCTTGGATGGCCTCGCCCACCCTTTTCCACCCATCTATATGAGTGTCCCCGCTTTTCCCACATCTTCAATCGGCGCGTACTCTTCGCCCGGACCGGTTCGTTTTGTATTCCGGAACCAGCACCAGTTTCCATCCTTTCTTTTTTTTTCAGGCCAGCCACCGTTTCTTCCCAAAACTGCACCCTGACCCCCTTTTTCTTCAACCCGGGGTCCCCTTTCTCGCCTGCGCCGCCGCAACTGTTCCGGGTTTTGAATGTCTCTGCCCCACCCCCTCTACTTCCAATTGTCCCCCCCAGACCCTAAATTTCGTCCATAAAAGTTCCCCGACCTTCAACTCTTCCTTTTCGTTCCTTGCAAAAACTTTTCCGACAGGCCTGGACTTCCCCGCTACTCTAATTTTTCTTTCGCGCACCCTTTGGGCTTGAACGTTTTCCCTCAAGGTACCCCTCTTTCTTTTTCTTACACAGACGACCTTTCCCCCTCCTTTTCCGTCGCCTACCGTCCGGATGCGCTTTTTTCCCCCCAAATTGGTTCTCTTTTTTTTTCCTCCTTCCACATTTTTCTTTCCTTCCCCTCCAATTCTGCGCCCCAATTGCTCTTTTCCAAACATCCGCATTTGTTTCCGATTCTTTCCTTTCCCCGGGTCCCTGGAACGCCTCTTCCCCCCCTATCCCAAACTCAACTTTGGTCCGTGGGTGTCTTTCCGGATTTTTGGTTACCGGCGCTTGCCGTTTTACCTGGACACGTCGTTCGTTATTTTATTTCCATGAGCCCCCCTGCCGCTTTCTGAAATGCACTTGTTTAAAGGCTGTCACCCCCCTTTTGATGCCAGTCCCTTCCCCTCTTTTGTTGCTACGCTTTTTTAGTTCCGGTTGCTCATGGGTTTTTTCCTGGGTGTCGGATCGCGTTTTCTTCTTTTACCACCGGGCGGCGTTTGCATTCAACATGTGTTTCTCTGGTCCAATAAACCTCTCGGTCATGCGGACCTCGGTTTTTTGTTCAAACTGCCCCTTTTTTCACCCTTTTTTTCCAGTCGGAAACGTTTGGCGTTGGGTGAACCCCCGTTGTCCCCCTTTTGGGGCAACTGGACTTTCTTTTTAGTCTGAGCGGGACCAAGACCCCTTTTGACGGACATGCCCCTTGCTTTCCCACTTTTCTCTTGGATCGAGACCTTTCATCCCCCTGTGTTTTTTTTTTTTTTCGTCCCAAGCAACGGCCTTTTTCTCAGTTACCACCCGCCTTCTTTCCCCGTTTTTGGCTCGCAGGTTTCTTTCCCCACGAATCCCCATTCCCGTTTTGCGAGCTTCGTGCTTTTTTCAAGGGCCTTGTTTCCCCCACCCTCCCGTGTCCCTATGATCTTCCCTGTGGTCCTTTTCTTGATCGTTTTTTTTTTCCTCATTAGAGACTTCTATCTTTTCCTTCTTTTTTTTTGTGGGTAGAGATGCTATTGAGCGACCCCTGAAATGCTAGATTCTTCCCCGTACCAACTGCATGGAGTTGGGTACCTGTCTCTTTTCGGCTTCGCCAACTCCCTTTGATTAGTTTCTTTTTTTCCCCGGTCCATTCCACCTGCGAGCCCCTTCGCCTGCCCTGGTTTTTTTTTTTTTTTTTTTTTTCTTTCCCCCCCCACTTTCATTAAGTTCTTCGGTGCTTTGACCCGACAAGGGACCAGTCCCCCCGTGTTTTTTTTCATTTACTCCCAACCTTTTTTTCCATGAACAACTTTTCTTTCGTGGGGTATTTGGCCCCCGCTCCGGCTTTTCCACAATTCCATTTCCCGCCACCTTCATGCCAACCCTCCCCCCATTTTCGTGGATGACCGAGGTTTTTTTTTGAACGGGCAAAGTTTTCGCTTTTTGGTACCCACCTCGTTCCCCCCTCCCTGAATTTTTAGTACCCTTTCGGCCCGGCGGCGGTGTTTTCTTCCTCAGATGGGACCCCCCGCGTTCCTGAGAGCTGATTTTCTTCGCGGGAGGCCGGGCTCCAGGCCCTGTAGCCTCCATCCGCTTTATGCTCAGCAAGGGTTGTCCCCCCTCCGGGTCCAGTTTTCCCTTTTTGTTGGCCTTTTCTTGCCCGACCTCTCCCCCCCTTCTTTTTTCGGGTTGTTTCCTTTCCCTTTCCTGCAAGGCCGCGTTTTTTCCAGATCTGGCAGTTGTTGTCTCAAGGGCGTTCCCTTCGTGAGCGCGGATCACCTTTTTCTGCCCTTCGTTGTGGAATTGCGTCAGTCCTCTTGATGCTTGATGCGGGGTCAAAAACTCTTTCTCCCCCCCCACTGTGTGGTCCTGTACCCCTCCCTCCTCTTTTTTTAGCCACGGAACACTGGTCTGTGGGGTTTTTCCTGGTGGCAGTAGAACGCTCCATGCCGGTTTGTTCCGTGGTAACTTCCCAGCTTCTTATTCACTGACTGAGACGGCCTTTTTTCCTTTTCGGTCGGACTTTTCCTTTTATCAGGACGATGGTTCCCCGTCCTGTGATGGTGACGTTCCCGGGGTCAGTTCTTGTTTCTTCCTGTGTTTTTTTTTTTTTTTTTTCCGAGTCAGGCAGCGCCCTTTTGTCCCCCCCCTTTTCGGGCGTTTTTTCGGTGAGCCCTTTTTGGTCTGGTGAGAGGGCCATGTTTTTTTTTTTTTTGCGTCTGTTTGTCCGTCAAATCTTTCTTTTGGCGTCGAGGACTGTCCTCCAGCTCTCACCCCTCGGTCGATTTTTGAGGGAGTTTTTAACCCGTGTAAGCACCCATCACCCGGTTCGGCGTGGCCGGAAAGGTGGTTTTTTTTTTTACTCCCCCCCCCCCTGCTTTTCATGCTGCCCGGGCTTACCGCGTCCGGGGTTCGGGCTTTTCATCTTTTCCGTGTTTCCAACAGTTCCCTGTTTTTTGTTTCCCGCGTTTTATTTCCCCCCTTTTGGAGCTCCTTTTGTCCGGCCGTGCGTACTTCATCGGGACCCCTTGTGCACATTTTTTTTGTTTCTTGAGATGTTTCTTTTCCCCCAATGTCGCCAATCCCCGTCCGGCCCCTCACTCCATCTTTGGGAACGTGTTGCTTTTTTAACCAGTTGATCTGGGCATATTCGCCTTCTTCTATAAAGATCTTTATTTCTCCCCCCACTCAGTCCCCGCTTTTTTTTAAGCTCCCCCAACGGAGGAGAGGCCCCTTCCGTTTGCGACTGAGCCTCAGGACTCCCTGCCTTTTTTCGTGGTGCGCTTGTTGCGCCTTCGATTTTTTCTTGCTAGTTCCCAAGCTCTTCTGTCTAAATCTTCTCTTTTCCTTTTCCTTTTTTTTCCTTGTTGTTTTCGGAATTCCATCAGATTTTGCTTCTTTTGTAGCACTAATTACTCGGGCGCCCCCCCTGGTGCGCGCGAACTCTCTTTCCCATGAGCTTCTTCGGTTTTTGCCTCGGACTTGTTCGTCGCTTTCCCTTTTTTTTGACGGGCGCGGCCGCTTCAACCCAAGAGGCCACCCCTGTTGGTGGAAAGGTTGTTATTGATTAGTGCAGCTTTCGCCTTTTTCTGTAGATCCCCCCCTCACTTCCCCGTCCCCGGCCGAGCTCCCGAGGCGCCTTTTGCTTGCCGACCCATTTTTGCACTCAAGTCCATTCCCCGGTTACCGTTTCATTACGCAGTTTTGGGCCCTCCCCCTGTCCAGGAGTCGTCCTCCCTCGTTCTAGCACTTGGGGTTGGGGTTTTGTCCCTTCCTGACCCCGCTCACTTTTACGTTGACCGCCGCGCGGTTCAATGCCCCTTTCTTGCTACATCCGTTTTTGGAGTCCCGTTGATTGCCTTCTTTAACTGCAAAAACCGCTACTTCTTTGTACCCACACTCTTTTGAAACCCCAAAACTCTTTCCCCCCCAGTGCGGGATTACTTTCCTTTCTTGCCTTTGGGACCTCTTTTTCTCGGTCCACCCTCCCCAGCTCTCGCGTCACCTCCCACTTAAAATGAACACCCACTGAAACTCATTAATTCCTCCCTTTGGCCCCTTCGGCCTCGCGCAATGTTCACTTTGAGTCCTTTTTCCCTGGCACCCCACTACTTTTTTCCCAGCGCCGACCACGATCCCTCCCCCCCCCACTTTTTCCCCATCCATTCCTAGTCCCGGGCCCCTAGTATGGCACGTCGCCGCTTCCCTTATACCTTTTACCTCCCCTGAGCCTGTCAGCCCGAATTAGGTACAGTCCTTCTCTTGCGTTTTTTTTGCCCCTTGTACCTTTTAGTTGCCGTTACCTCATTGTCCCGGCCCCTTCTCCTTTCACCAAGACGGCCACTTCGTTACTACTCATTCTGTTGTTAGCCCCCCCCTTCTATCCGTCTTTCCCTCATTTCTCCCACTTCCCCCCAAATCTTTGCGCCATTGGCTCTCGGCCCCTTTGAGTATCCTGCTCATCGGCACCCCCTTTTCCCTCCCCCCCCCCCCCTTCCACCCCCCTTCTGAGGAGGTAACCTTGCCCCGAAAGGACCCACCTCCCACTTCCTGCTCCTTTTTGCTCATTGTGGTGCAGGCACTGCCGCCTCGATTCCCTTCCCCTGTAACTTCCACACCCCTAGGTTTCAAGGGGTACCCGCTCTGCTTTTCGCTTTGGCTCCTCGCTGGTTTGTTCCCCTTTTTCAGTTCGTTGGCGCTACCCGCTTCTTTGATCAACACGCGGCCTGCGAATGTGTCGGTTTCCCCCCCACCTTGCCTTGAGGGGGTCCTCGGGTCCTTTCAAAAACTTGGCCCCGGTTCCGTAGCAAACATGTTTGGGAGTGGTCCCCTGGCCAACCTATTTTTGTCTTGCACTGTCGAGTTCTTGTGGGTTCCCACGTACCCCCCCCCCTGAAGTCAGTTCCCATGTCTTTTTTCTTAGTTTTCAGGGAGCGTTCCACGTTCCCTGCTGATGCGTTTTTTTCCTGCAAAGCAACGAGTTTCCCCCCTTTTTTTGCCGCCCAGTGAAGAACCCTTTTCCCCCCCCCTCGTGGGCTTTGCCCTCATTTACGTGGCAGGTATTTTCCCCCAACCCGTTTCCCCCCTTTTCCTCTTGAGTTTTTTTCTTCGGCCTTCTAAGCCCACCAAGCCCCGGCCCAACTCAGGTTGGTGCTCCCCTTGATTGGAGTCTCAGGTCAATTTGATTTTCCAAACTCACGGATAGATCTCTCTCTTTTCCTTTTTCTTGTTGTGTTTTTTTGCCTCGATTGCTATCGTGATCCTCCGAAGGCGCCCCCCTTGCTTCGTCTCTCGACAGGTCCCAAACTTATGCTTTGATTTGTGTGCTTTCGAAGGCTCGGCCCACAGAAAAAAAAACGAATCAGTTTTCTTTCATTTTCGCTTTGCCCGTGGGTTCCTTTCGTAGCTTCTCCGCACTCGGGTTTCCAAACTTTTGCGAACTTTCTCGTGGAGATGCCACGCAGTGCTCTTTCGCTTCACCCTCCCTCCCCATGGTTACAGTTTCTCTCACTTTCTTCTTGTGTCTTGGGGGATCCGCTCGCTCAAGGCCCTTTTTTAAGTTCCCTCACCCCCGGACCCCCTGGTGCCACCACACGTCGACTGACTGATTTTTTTGCACCCTGGTCCCGTTTTTTCTCTTGAACCCCTAGCCCCTCCGACACTACTTCCGGACACACATTTTCTTTACCTCGGTTGTCATTTTTTCCTCCCCGAGGCGACGATTCGTCCCCCTCCCACCAGCGAGTTGCGTTCCCCAACGGCCTGCTCATCTTTTTTCCCCCCTTTTTCTCGTCCAGTGGTGTTGACGGTTACAGGGTGGGGTAGTCTGCGCCGTGGCGTTCTGTCCGACAATCCTACATGTCCTTGGCGGCGGGAAAGGTGGGTTTTTTTCCTTTTTTCAAGGGCCGCCTTTTTCCCCCCTCCGATCTTTTTTAGTGTTCGACTTTTTTTGTTTTTCCCCTTTTCAGCTGGAGCTTTGTCTCCCTTTCTTCTGAGGTTTTTGAAGCGCATCGTTCGATGAGAATTGCTTTCACTTCTTCTTCCCCCAAGGGGTCCCCTCCCGTCCGGTAGCGTAGGTTGCGAAATGCGATGGGGTTTTGTTAAGAGTCCGCTCCTTGGTTTTTTTAGTTCCCCCGGGCACTCAGTGGCAGTTGCGAGTTACGTCCCTTACTCCTTCTTCCCGTTTAGTGTTTTCGGACCCTTTTCGGGCTTTCGCTGTACCCGTCTGCTTTGCTTCCTGAATTTGTTCTTGATTTTCTTCTTTTTTTTTTCCCCTTTTGATGTGATAGTTTTTGGTTGGCCTTTTTGATTTCCCCTTCTGCACCCAGTCACTTTTCTGTCTGCGTGAAGGAGGGCCCCGGGCTGCGCCGATGAGGGCATCTTTTCTTTTTGGCTTGCCCTGGCTTTTCCCCCGACGGGGTGGCCTTGAGAATAGTTCCTGCCCCAGTTTTTTTTGGCCCTTCGATTACGCTTTGTGTGTTTTTTTTTTAGAGTTGTTTCCCATTTTTGGCGTTGTCACGCCTTCTGTTTTTTTCGGGTCTCAGCCTCAACCTGATGATGTTACCACGGTGCTTTAAGTGTCTTGCTACCGCGCCGCCTTCAGTTCGGGACCGGTAGTCAAGCTTTCCCCCCCAGTGCTCCCCCCGTTCGGATTTTCCGGAGCTAATGGTCCATTTATTAAGACAGTCTTTCCATCGATCGACGGGCCCTGTGTCCCTGCTTTTTATTTTCATTTGCCCTTTTTCGGTTCCACCTCACCAGTAAGCCTTCCAAAGCTTTACCCGGCATTTCCGTTTTGGGTCTTGTTCCTTTGATAGCCACCCCCCCATCTTTCTGCATTGCCTTCCACTTTTTTTCCCTCTTCTTTCTATACCAATGCCAGTGTACGTTTTATGTTTTTTTTTCCCCCCCAAGCTTAAGCTTGACGTCCCCGTTTTGAAGCCCCCGCTTCGGACCCCTCCCGTCTTCCGGTCCTTTTTGTTTTACGTCTTGGGCCCCGCGCGTCTTGGGCCGGCTTATAGTGTCGAGCATCATCTCTGGATAAATCTCCTCTTCTCATCCTCAGTGTTTGTTTTTGTTGTCTCTCCTTCGTCGACTCTTGCTTTTTTTGGCTTGGGGTCCTTTATATCGTTTGTCCCAACCCTCGCGGCGACTCTTCCGAACAAACGGCGCTTTTTCCCCAGTTTCTGGCTCTCCTTCCCCGTCTGTTGGCCCTGATTGGCGGCATTTTTTTAAATCGGCACTTTTCACTGGGCAGTTTTCTACTTTCTTCTTTTATTTTTGTGCTTTTTTCCTTTCTCAGCTATTTTTGAGTTACCACACCCCTGCACACCTTCCTCCCCCCCAATCATGCCCGAGCACTTGGGACTTTGAATGCCTGTTTTTTTTTGCCCCTTTTTCTCCATCGCACAATGCACACCTCGTTCCGGTTCACGTCCCCCGATCCCATACATTTTTCCGCAGCTGCTGAACCTTGTCAGGAGATTCCCCGGTTTACCCTCACGCTTTCCCGGAGGTTGCCATCTTCCCATCCCTATTTGTACGCCAGTGCCAAAGTGACCGCTCTGCTATTATAATTATGTCACTGGGAAAAGCCTGGTAGTACCAATTTCGGGCATGACCCTCCCGAACCCCCCTTTTCCCCCCTGTCTTGAGTGGTCTGCTTTACCCCCCCTTTAACCTTTTTTCCCCCGTTGATCGTCCTACGCCACCCCCTTTTGTCCTTCTCGACCCACACACTCGCAATCGTTTGGGTTTCCCCCCCCCCGCCGTGCACAGAGAACAATGACAACCCCCCCCCACCATGTGCATTTTTTCCTTTGCATCGCCGCGCCCTCCCCGGGGTGTCACTGTTTTGGCGCCTCCTCTTTCCAACTCCCTCCCCCCTCCTGTCCCTTTTTCCCGCGTCCATTTCCTGACCCCTTTCATTCACGGAGCCTGGATCAACGGGCAACTTCTGGTCACGTCCGAGGCAACTTTTTCTCACCTTTTTTTTTTCCGTGCCCTTGATAGGTTACCTTTTTATCTAGCGCCTTTTCTGGCCGTTCAATTTCCCCCAAGCCGGACCCGAATGCAGTTCTACATCACGACCAAACCCCCCTTTTCCCTTTTCTAACTCTCCGCTCGCTGGTTCCCAGCCCCACGTGCGATCTTCAAGATTCACTTTTTCCTTCTCATCTTTTCCCCCCTTTGGTGCCCTTCTTCCCAACCTCACCTCGCCCAGTTTTTATAACTTAATCTTCCGGGAAAAACTCCTCCATGGTCCAGATCGAGTGGTTTTACCTTTGTTGGTTTTTTTTTTTCCCTGGGGCCCCTTTTCCCCCCCCCCCTCGGCGCAGGTTTTCTTGTTAAGAGCCCCCAAAATGCCGCCCCTCATTGGCACCACCTGTACCGTCTGAGTAACCCTTGCTATTTACCTACCCCTTCTTTTCGGCTCTGCTAGCCCTTAGGACCCCGGCCCCTCTATTCTGGACTTTTTTAACGTTGGGGGCTTGACTCCCTTCCTTCCCTGTCCCCCTCCTACAAACACGGCTTGGATTGAGCCCCCTTTTTTTTCTCTGAACATACCACACATCGGCCGAGGTTGACCAGGTTCTCTTTAACTTTTGGGGCCCAGGTTCCTTTCGTCCAGTTCTCCCCCCTTTTTTTGTTTTACCCCTTGGGATTTTTGCTTCACCACTTTCTCTCTTGGGTTGGGTAGTTACCCTTCAATTCCCTTTTTCCCCAATTACTCCCCTCCCCTTTTCCTTTTTTTGGTGTGAGAACCCTTTTCACGTCCCCCCCCTTGCGTCCCAATTTCCACACGAGCAAAACTTCCTACTGTGGTCGAACACTTCAACCCCCCCCCCCCCTTTTATGCTGCCGAAGGTGTTTCTGTTTCGTCGGGTTGAATCCCCCCCCTCACCGCTTCCCTTTCTTTCCACCTTTCTTCGTTTCTTTGCCGGAGCTCCTTCCGCAAAAAGCCGTTTTACCCCCCCTCCTCCTGACTCCCCGTTCGGTAGAGTTGTTCTTATATCCCAGGGGCGCATGTTTTTTTTTTTTTCCCCCCCGGGGGGGATCGACACTTCAGCATTCTCTTTTTTCTCCTTTTCCCTCCCTTTTTTTTTTGGTGAAGAATGTATCGTGATCCCGAGCCCGTCCTTTGCTAAGACCCCTTTTTCTCCGAACTTTCTTCTTTGAGTTTTTTACTTTTTTTTCGCCGATCCCAGTTCCCCCCCTCCCCCTCCCTGTGCGGAGGGTGGATTTTCGATCCAAATGAGAGCAGGTAGCCTCCCCTGGTCATTATCCTTTATTTCGGTGCTTGGAGACTCACGCAGGCTTTTTTTGTTTTCCTTCCAACTCCCCCTTCCCATTTTGGAACTGCTTCATTTTTTCCCGTTTTCCTTGTGGCCTTTCAGTCCCCCCCGTCAGTTAGTTTTTATTCCCACCGGTGCCACGCACGTTTCGCTGAGAGTTTCAACCTTTTTTCACGGTTTTCGGGGAACCCACAGTTCCTTTTTCCGGCCGAATGTTCCTTTTCCCGCGACACTTTTCCTTTTGCGCTAGGTGTTGGAGGGCCGCGCTGCGCCGATTTTCCCTCCTTGCTTTTTTCCCCCCTGATGCTGATTCATCCTCGTACGTGTACCTCCGTAGGTTTTTGTGTTTGACTTTTCCCAGGTGCCTGTCTTTGGGCTTTTTTCCCCTTTGTCTCTGCCCCCCCCTCCCCCTTCTCCCCTGTTGTTTTTCCCGGTGGCCTTTTCCTTTTCGCCCCCTGTTTCCTCCGATTTCCACGTTGTTAGCGCGCCTTTTCCATGAGCAGCGGATCAAGTCTTTTCTGTTGGGTCAGCTTTGTCCCCTTTTTCTTCCTTTTTTGGAATGCTGACCTTCCTTCCTCCTCCCCAGTGGGGGCCTTTTCTTTTTGTTCTTCCCCCTTTTCAAAGGCGATGGGTTCGTTGGTTTTTTGAGTCTGGTCCTGGTTTTTTTTTTCCCCTTGGCACGCCCTATTGAGCTGGACAGGCCTGTTACCTTTTACCTTTGATGCCTTCCCGGTGAGTGTTTTTTCATCGGGCCCCGTTCTACTCCTGTTTGCTTCCCTTCTGGACTCTTGTTGAGGGATCGTTTTCCGTTGCTGTGCTTTTTGGTTGCGCTGGGGATGCGCCCCCCAGGAACCTTTTCGGCTGTTTTTTCAGTTTTTTGGTGTTTTTTTTTTTTTGCGTGATGAGGGCATTCAATTTTCGTCCGGTTTGTCTTTTGTCTGTTTTTTTCTTTTTTCCTTTACACAGATTCGGTTTGGTTCGCTCTTCGCCCCCCACAGTTCTTTCTTTTTTTTTTTTCCGCCCGTAGTGTGGATCTGTGTTGGGTTACGCCTAATCGCTTTTAGGTGGGTGGGTCACTCCGTCCCCCTTCTTTTTGGACTCCCTTTTTTTCCCTTCTGGCTTCCCTGAGCGGCTTTTTTCCCCTTCCCGGCCGATGGACATCCTGTCGTTCACATGGCACTTGGGCCGTTTTTCCCCCCCTTCGTGAGTTACTGCGCGCCTTCAAGGTCCAGCATTGTTTACTGATATCCGACGGGCAACTTGTCGCATTTGCTATTTTTACCCGCCCAATTGTCTTCCCAAAACTCTTCCTTCCAGACGTTTCCGCTCGGCATATTCGTGGTCGTGTTCCCAAGTTTATAGGTCGGTTTCCTTTTTTTTTTCACGATCCCTCTTCCATAGATACCCCTTTTTTCCAGTGACGAGTTTTTTTTTTCAAGTGGCGCGCGAACTGCCTCTCCGATCCCTTTCGGGGACCCTCCCCTGTTTGATTTTTCTGTCTATCTTTTCGTCGCGTTGCCGTGGTTCTTCCTTGCTCGCGCTCTCCTGTTTTTTTCAATATCTCCTTTTCTCTGTGTTCTTTTTTTTTTTTCAGTATTAATCCAGCGTCTTTTTTTTTCTCACTATCCCTTTCCCCTTCCTTCCTTCGTCCCAAACGGCTTTCTGAACGCTAAGACCATCTTAAAGGCAGTCGGTTGTCTTTACCTTCCCTTTGCTGTCCGGGTTCCGGGGGCTCGTATTTCCCCTCCTGGAACTAATTTGGATTTTTTGTCTTTTTTCTGTTACTGTTTTTATTTGATACCGTTGGCGGCTATTCTGTTACACACTCCACGTTTCCCTTTTTGGAGATTTTTTTCCTTTTCATTTCCTTTGCCTGTGTGGCAGGACCCCTTGGGTTGCGAACCCCAGGTTACTCCCAAACTCGACACTTTTCCCCCGTCGCCTCAGATAATCAGCGCTGAAGACTCCCAGTGATTCTCCCCTTAACCTATCTACCCTGACCGGGGACTTTTTTTTTTCCCCTTGGTTACCCCAATTTCTTCAACGAAGATGCATCCCCCCGGTTTTCCTTTTTACTCCGGTTTTGATGTCGGTTCACTGACCAAGTTTTTGTCGTCCACTCTTCTTGTTTTTCCCCCCTGCCCCTCCTTCTTTTTGCGTGACCACCGGTTTAACACCCTCACGTTTCCCGTGTCACTTTTCTCTCACCTGGTCGTTTGCCCTACGAAACCAACCCTCCCCCTTTCTTTTTCCTGAGGCCCCTCCACCCCGGGACGGAAACAACATGACATCCCTCCCAGCTTCCCCGCCCGGGCCTTTTCCTTGCGCAGTCCCGCAGTTTTTTTTTCTTTTGATTTCTCCTTCTTCCCCCACCCCCCACTAGTCACAGCTTTCACCTTATTCCTCAGTTTTCCCTCTCTCCCCCCCTGGGCACCCCCCCATACGTCCAAACCCCATGATTGCTTTTCCCCCACCGGTTTTTTTTTCCCCCCCTCCAACGGATGGCCTGCGGTACAGTTCCTGCGCACCATCTGGCCGTGCCGTCGTCCCCCCCGACCCCCCCATTTCCCCTTTTTTTTTTTCCTTCAACCCTTCCCCCTCCCCCCCACTCGCCTTTCAGTTACGAGCACCGATGGTTTTTGTCCCCCCTTGTGACAGATTTTTTTCGTCATCACAAATCTTTCCTTTTCTTTCCCAACCCTTTCTTCCTTTTTTTTTTCCCAGTGATGCTGATCATCGGCACTTTTGTTTCACGTTCTTATCCCCACTTTTCCATGTTCGAGGAGTTTTTTTTTCCGCCCCCCCCCCTTTTTTTCCCCCCCCCCCCCCTGTCCCCCCGGTTTTTGCGCGTGAGGTTTTTTTTTTCAAAGATTGCTCAGTCCTTGGTCCCCCCACGTTACCGGCCTCACCTTGTTTTCTCAAGACCTTCTCTTCGCTCAGGGCTCTTGCTTTAGCTCTCGCTGGCGGCAGTGCCCCCACCGCGGTCTCCTTTGCCTCCTCAACAAACCACGCGTTTTTCGTCCCCCACTTTCGAGTAATCCCGGGAGTGGGGGCCCCTAGGCTGAACCCTTTCCCCTTGTTTCCCCACCCATCTTCAGTCGAAAACTTGTCTCGTGTATCCCCGTGGTCGGGCCCCCTGAATTTCTTTTGAGCGCGCTCCCCCAGCACCTGGGGTCCCCCCCTGAATTAGTTTCCCATTTTTTTTTCGTTCTAGGAGGAATTTTTTTCGCATCGTTTTTCTTCTAAGCATCTAACTTAGTCAACAGGGAACTGCCAGTCTGGCCGCCTTTGATGTGCAGCCCACACGTCCCTCCCCCCCTGACCACCCCTTTTATTTTCTTTGCGAGGCTTCCTCCGGCCACCCTCGGTAACCACAAGTGTAGCCAAAGTTCTTTGTGATGATTTTTATGTGCCTTCGGGATTTTTAAACATAGGTC
>Ga0179593_1635296_pt1 | contig 17075 bp, 29 predicted proteins | sample CZODoug2_1_08_16_FD_185931 | JGI IMG/M metagenome (GOLD analysis project Ga0179593, IMG submission 185931) | Vadose zone soil fungal communities from Angelo Coast Range Reserve, California, USA - CZODoug2_1_08_16fungal (PacBio error correction) | ecosystem: Environmental > Terrestrial > Soil >... | reverse complement strand
TCTCCTTCCTTCCCTTAAAGCTGTCTCATACACGTTTCTTCACGAGTTTTTTGTTTTGTAAGTGGTTTCTTCGGTCGACCTCGGCCGTTTTTTTTTGGAAAGCCTGGCGGCGTGGACCTTTTTTTTTTTTTTTTTTGCGCGGCTTTTCTACGAGGATTTCCGGAGTTTTTTTTCCACACCCGCAGCCGTTCTTTTGATTCTGTCGTTTTTCCACCGGTCTCCTTTTCCCTTTTTTGTGGGTCCCCTAGTTTGCGCGTGCGGAAACTCCTTTATCTTTCCGAAACACTTACACACCCCCCCCCCCCCCTTCCCGGAGTAACCCCTTTCCCAAGAGAGTTTATCCCCGAGTCCCGCAGAGTTCCGGACCAGAAGGACCCGTTATTGACCCCCTTCCAAAGAACGCTCAGTGGACCCTTGGGGCTTCCCCCCAGGCCGTCCCCCCCCCTTTTTCCGGCCCTCCTACAATTTTTTCGTTCTTTTTTTTTGGGAAAGAATCGTTTTGGCCCGAGTTCCAGATAGATTCCCTTGGTGGTCCCTCCCCCTCATGTAATTCCCCTTCCGAGTTTTTCTTTAGTGAATTTTTCATCCCCCCCCTCTGGACCCAAGCACATTTTTTCTTTTTCCTTCCCTTTCGGGGCTCCCCCCTTTCCCAAGGTTATTTTGCGTAACTTTCGGCCTTCTTTGCAAGCATTTTTGGATCTTTCTTTGTCCCACAGGAAACCCCCCCCTTTTCTACTTCTTAGAATCCTCCTTAAGGTCTCCCCCCCCTTTTTTACGGATCCCCCCTCTGAGTTCCCCCCACCCCCCCCCCCACCCCCCCCTCCTTTGAATTTTTTCTGTTGCGATTCAAGGTATTCGCTAGATGAAGCCGGAGGAAAGGTTCGCTCTCCCTTTTGTTTTTCAAGCAACTCTTCCCTGAACTGATTTTTCCCAGAACGTCCACGGATACTTCCCAACTGGACTCCCCACGACGACTTAGTAATGTACTGTTTCCTATGCTTTGAAGTTTATTTTTTTCCCGTTGCCCTTTTCCCGAAAGAATTTTCTTCCCTTCGTACGTCTTTCTTTCTTAGGTTTTTTCTTCCCAGGTCTCCTCCAGTGGACCCACCCTGGCTCCCCGGAGTCTTTCTGAACCAGCCTTTTTCCATACCTTTGCAATGATCTCTTTCGGGGGCGGCTCTCGGTCATATTCCCCCTGCGTCTTTTTCCCCTTTTTCGGCATAACCCTAAGTCTTTCCAAGTCCCTCTTGTTAGTTTTTTTCCCCGATCGGTTTTCGGGTCCCCCCCCCTCGTCGAACCTTTTTTGAAGGCAGCGTTTTCTCTGGTGCCTTTTTTTTTTCGATAGAGAACTTTCATGTGGTCCTCCCGGGGCTTTTTCACCTTGTGGATGCCCTTTAATTCTTTTCACGTTTTTTTTTCATGAACTTTGCATTAGTCCCCCAGAAAGGCGCGACCACTGATCCCCTTTTCCCCTTTTTTGAGGTATAGTCGGCTTTTTAAAGCCCTGAGTTTTCGAGTTCCCCCAGCAAGGGGTTCCCTATTGATCCCCCTGTCGATGAGGTCCTTTCTTGGGACCTTTTGCACCTTCCCTCCAGAGGCTCTTTTTTTTTCTCCGGGGTTTTTCCGCTCTTGACTCGACCTTTTTTTTCTTGGATTTTGCCCACTTTTCTTTTTCCACCATCCGGACTCCCCCGACCATTTGTGTCAAAAATTCTCCTGGGAAGGTTCCCGGTTCGTTCTTCTTTCCCTGGCTTTTTTTTCTCGGGATTCTGTCGTCTCAGTAAACCTTTTTTTTTCGTATCTCCCCCCAGACTTTTTCGTCCCCGGAATAATTTTTTTTTATGCTTTCCCCTTTTTTTTCAACCGCGACAAGTCTCGGGTTTTTCTTTCTTGAGGCTGGGCTGTACCGCGACTTGGCAGACCCTCCCCCCAGGGCATTTGAAGTTAGGGTCCCCCGGTCTTCCTCGTGTTGTTGTGTTTTTTTTTTTTTTTTTCTTGTTTTGTTTCTTTTTTTATTTTTTTTTTGTCAATTTTCTGAGAACCCCCCTGTGCGTTTTTTTTTTTTTTTTCCCGCGTTATTGGTCCACCCTTTGGGCAGTTGTTTTTTTTTTTTTTTTTGGCAAGTTCCGCTTTCTTGCCGGGCCGGACTCTCCCCTAGTTTTTGTTGGTGAGAGAGGAATGTACCTTGTCCGTTTTTTTTTTTTTTCGGCCCAAAGGTTTTTTCCGTTCCCGCTTTGATGGTGTCCCGAGAAAACCATTTTTTCTTAGTTTTCTTTTAAGCCGTTATATTTTTCCCCCGTTTTCCTTGACCTTTTTTTTTTGGGGTCTGACCCCTTCCGCAAGATGGCACCCCCACCCGTTCCCACAAAACTTTTCCCGCCATGATGATTTTTTTACGGCGGTCGGTAAATCTTTACTGCTTTTTTTATATCATACGTTCCTTTCCGCGTTTGGAGATTTTTACCTGGTTTTTTCCCCCTTTTTTTTTCGACTCCCTAGCTTTTTTCTTCAATTTTAGCCCTGTTGCAATCTGCCGGCGTTAGATTCCCCCAACCTTTTTCCCCCGGTGACGAAAACATCTTTGATTATTTTTACCGATTCGTTTTTTCTTTTCTTTCAGGGTTCAGGACCCCGCCCCTTTGTGGGCATTCCGTAACCCGGTCTCATTCGTCCAAAGGAGGAGTTTTCCCCTTCTACGATCTACCCGTTGGGTTTTTTACGGTTGGGTACCACCTCCCCCCAGTTTTCCTCCCCCCCTCGATTTCTCCGGGCCTGCCCCTTTCAATCACTTTGGACAGCGCCTTCACCCCCAATCGATGAGCCTCCCTTCACTTTTTACCCCTCCTTTGATTGCTTTTTTCCAACCGATTTTAACTCCCCCATCCGCTCCATGACTTTCTTGCGCTCTGCGTCCTCTGCATGCTTCTTCCCTTTTTTTGGGTACCAACCTTTCGACTTTTCTTTGGCTCGTATTCCTCGATTAGAGTTTGTTTTTGGCGTATCTTCCCCTTTTACATACATCCTAGTCTTTTGTCCTCGCCATGTCCGATTCGGTAGTTGTCACGCCCCCCTTCTTGGTTTCCTTCTTCAGCCCCTTTTTCCTCCCATGCGCTTTCAAGGGCTGTTTTCTCTTGGTTTCTTTTCCGTATTAGTCCCCCTTTTTTCTGCTCGGATTTCTTTTTTTTTTTTTTCTTGGTAGATCGCCGTGGTTCCGGACTCCCTTTCTGAATACGTATTTGGTTTATCTTTCCGTTTTTTTCCGTGGCAGGCACGTTGGACGTTTTGGCCTGGATTAGTTTTTGCCCCCACGCCCCCTCCCCTTCGGGACTTGCCGATCGGTTTCCCGGGTTGGTGTTCCTTCGATATCCCTCTCCTTTCTCGGCGGCGAGCATCCCTTTCGTTCGTCATCCCCCCCCCTTTTTCAGTTGCCGTTTGAGGGCATCCTTTTTTCACGGGTTTCCTTTTTTCCTTACTCCCCTTTTGCCGGCTTCTCTCAGACCGGACTTTTTCGTTTTTTTTTTCGTTTCCCCCCAGGACCTGAACACTAGCCTTTCTTTTTCAATCCCCCCCCCCAGATCTCCGAACAGGCCTTTTACGGAGATAAAATGACTTTTCTTTCATAGGGAGCTTTCCAGAAGGGAGAGACTGGGGAAGACTTTCATCTCCATGATTCCCCAGGATCCCTTCAGGGTCATAACACCCATACCCACGAAAGTTAACCTCTGACCCGTCGATTTTAAGAAATTCCTGACTCTCCTTTTCCATTAACCGCGTTTTTTTCTGAAAAACCCCCCCCTTGTGTATGGGTTGGCAGATCTGCCCCCCGAGATTTCATTTTGGGGGAAAGTGTTTGAAGCGTGTTGGTATCCTCCCCCCCCAAACCGTCCCTCAAAGGCTTTCAGACTTCCACGCGTCAAAACGGACTTCCGATTCCTCCCCCCCCTTTCCAAAAAAGGCCTTTTCCTCCTTTTTCTTTGGTACAAGTAGTTTTTTTTTTTTGGCGTCCATTCCCTGATTGTTGAGTTCCTTTTTTTTTTTTTCCCCCGAGGCTTTTTAGTCTTCCCCTCCCTTCTCTAACCGCGGCGACTCTTTTTTTCTCGGCTGCCACGTTTCTCCTTATCGAAAGTCCCCTTTTTTCGGTTTGTCTTTTCCCCTGGGCGTACTCTTTTTTTTTCGACTCCAGGTCTTCTTTTTGGCACCTTTTTCTTTTGGTTTCACCGATCAACGGGTCCTGAAAGGCGCCTTTTCAGACGTTTCTCTTCAGTTTCCTTTTTTGGTTTTCTAAGTACCTTCCCTCCCATTAGTGTTCCCCTTTTCCATAGATCCCCGTTACCTTCGGAGTCCCCTTTTTTCCAAGGAGTTTTGACTTGAATTTCACCCGGGCTCTTGAAAGATTTTTTTGGAGACCCCCTCTTCCTATCTCTTCCCTCAGCGTTTTTTTCCTGACGTTTTTTTTCGACCCTCCCCCTTTTTTTTCCAGATCTTCTTTCCGATCTTCGTGGTGTTGTTGTTTTTCATTGAGTCTAGGGCCTTTTTTTTACGGCTGCTGACGTTCAATCCCCCCCTAAGCCCTTTTTTTTCCCTGAAGCTTTTGCCGTCTTTTCTCGGTGATAATTTGTTTTCAATGATCTCCCTCGTCACCTTGCCTGCGTTCAAATTTGGCTGCGACTCCTTACTCGAGGACCTTCCTTTTTTTCAAACGGTTCTTTCCTTTCTACGAGTTTTTTAAACCGAGTTCCTTTGCTCACTTTTTTTTCCGTGATCGTTTTGCCTCCAGTGTGGTCACGCCATTGCCCTGTGGCCTGACCAGTCCCCTCCTTTTCACACAAGATTTTGCCTTTCCGGTTTTTTCACGGACCCTCCCCTGTACTTCCTCCTTCAAGGGAGAGGGTGGGTTGGAAGCCGGGGAGCCCCTCCTTTCATTAGGTTTTTTTTTTTTGCCTGCGGACGCCCCCCAGCTTTTGGGGCGGCAAACCCCGCCCCTTTTGTCTACGCACAGTTTCCTTCGAACCTTGTAGTTTTTTTCCTCAAAAGGTGGTTCTCTTCTACCTTCTCAGATGGACGTGGTTTCCCTATTACGGCCTAAGACTCTTCCCCCCCCTGTATTTTTTCTACTGTCTTCCCATCTCATGGGGTTTCTTCCAGAACCTTTTTTTCCCGCTTTTTAAGTGACCTTTGTACCCAGGCCTTAGGAAAGCTTAAGGGTAACTCCCTTTCTTTCCCTTCGACGGCTTTTCCTTCGGGGTCCAGTAGCCTCTTCCCATTTCCTTTCCTCGAGCTCGTTTTCTTAATTCCTCGCCGCTGATCGTTGTCCTAATTACGTTCGTTTTTTGCAGGTCCCTAGTTCAAGTTTTTTTTTTGATCACGGGGTTCCCAAGCACTAGTTGTTTCCGGAAAGCCGGCGTGCTTAGTACGTCCCTTTCAGTCGTCATCCTTTTTCCCCGGCTTTTTTTTCCGTTACCATTTTTGGGCCCTTTCTTTCCGAAGTGGTTTGGATTGATTTCAAACTTTCTTCGTTTTCCCCAGGTCCCCTGACTTTTTTCTGGAATTTTTTTCGGTCCGTCCTTTCCTTTTTTTCCCGGGCGCGACAATAAACCGGCGTTACGCGATAGACCTTACTGACCACGGGGATTTTTTTTCCCTTTTTTTTTCCTTTGCCCATGTCTTTATCCAAACGCTCCCTATCTTCAGCTTTTCCCCTTTTCAAAACTCTTTTTTTCCGTCAATCCTTTTCCTTGCTAGAGATTTGGGCCATATTCTTTTCCCTAGGATTTTTTTCCTCCCGATTTTCTTTTGCTGATCTATCTTGTAGACCTCTAAAGGACGCAACTTCTTGAGTTTCCCTTTAAGGACTTTTTTTTTTTTGTAAGACCCGGGTCATTTGTCCTTTTTTCAAACGCTTCCGGGCGGTTCCACACCCCTTTTCACCAGTTTTCATTTAGAGTTTTCCCCCTTAGTGGTTTTTTGGCTGGCGAAATCCTGCGATCCCCCGATTTCTTTTTTTTCGCTGCTGCGTTTTGTCCTGAAGCGAAGTTGCCCAGACTATTCGGCCCTTGATGTTTTGTACTTTTCGGCGCGTTTCCTGGAATTTTTTTCCCCTTTTTTGGGGCCGCCTGACTCGACCGGGGTGCGTGGTCCGCTTGCTTTTTCCCTTTTTTTTCATTGCCGCTCTTCCCCGAGTGGTTTCCTTCCTTGTGATGTTTTTTCCTTTTTTTGCCGCGAACCCATGCTTTGTCTCCTGTCCCCGACCTTATAGTTGGCCTATTGAATCCCCCCTTTTTTTTGTTTCCTTTTTCTTTAGAAGACAATATTCAGATTCCCCGGTAGCTTTTTTTTATCGCCCCCTTTCGCTTGGCTTCTCTAGAGTTTTCACCCCAGGGCCCTTGGTTTTCCCGGGTTGCGGCGTTTCTTTGCCTCGGTGGCCTTTCCTTTTTTTCTCTTCCAGCCGCCGAAGCCTTCAAGACCCCTGGGCATTTTCCTTTAGCCTTCCTGTGCCTTTTTTTTCCTTTGCGACTCCCTCAAAAGCCGTGGTACCATTTTCCTGCCAAGGTGTTTTTGCGGACTCGGACAGTTCTTCCTCTTCACACTCCTTGTTGTTAGAGAAGCTTTTTTACTAACTTATGTCGCACAAATTTTCCCTGGCAGAGTTTTGGTCTTTCGCCCTGCACCAAATTACCGTGTTTCCTTTTTTTTTGTCCCCTGATCCCTTGCAACGTTTTTAGTTTTGGTTTCCTGCTTCTTTTTTTTTTTTCCAACACGCCCCGTCAACCTTTTTTATTGTCCCCTCGCGTCCCCGCTGTCAACTTAGGCTGGCCTTTTTTGAGTACGTCCTTTTTTCGGTCTGGCAACGGCTGTTTGCTTATCTTTTTGCTGCCCCTAAATTTTTTTTTCCTCCCCGAGGATTTTTTCTTTCGTGACTTTCCCTCTTTTAGCTACGACAGTCGTCCCCAGTATTAGTCTACCCCTGTCCTATTTTTTGTACCCCCTCTATGGGACACTTTGGTTCTTTTCTTTGCAGGCCTTTCAGTTGCATTTTTTCTTACCGTTCCCCCCCCCCAGTCTTAGTCGAGTTAGGGAGTTTCCTTTTCCCCCAGATTTTTTTTTTTAACTTTTGTTTGACGAGTCCAATCACCGTCTCTTGGGGCCCCCCTTTCCTGCGAGACGGGCAACCCCAGCCTCCCCCCGGCCCTTCCCCTCTCTGCAATCCCCCCCCCGCGGGGACTTCTGGATGAATCTTTGATTTTCCCTACAGGTACGAACGTTCCGCCCTCTTTTGATCTTGTTCGTTCTACTGGCCTCTGGCACCCTTTCCTTTTTTTGGGGGCGTACACCTGGGCAGGTTTTTTTTTCGATTGTAATCAGCGTCTGGCATTGGTCCCGGCCGGAACGCGGGCTTGCCTAATCCCCTCCCCATATTTTCCTTTCCCCGAGCTTTCCCCGAACGTCGGCTTCTTCACGCCCCCCCCCCATGATACCACCCCCCCCCCCTTGAGGATCCCCGTTCTTCGAAGGATTCTTTCGTGTTTTTTTTCCCCCTTCTTTAGTCTTCGCGTGATCTTTCCATGGACGCCCCTTTTCGACCTCTTGGTTATTTGTTCCCCAGGGTTTTTCTTTCGGCTGCACCGTTTGTCCCTGTGACCTCCCCCCTCCCCAGATACCGAAGAGCCAGGCATTCTTTCTAAAGGGGTACATATTTTTTTTTCAAAGAGTCAGGTCCCAGTTAGCTTTTTTTCCGTTCTTCTTTTTCCCGGACTGACTCTACTGACGTATCCTGTCAGATTTTTTTTTTCCTTCAAGTTTTCTTTTCGTCCCGCCCCTTGCCTGGAACCTTTTTTCATTAAAATGCTGAGAGTGGGCCCTCCTTCCTTTACCTTCCTCCAGATTCCTCCTGTTTGGATGATTCTGACCTCGCAGAGTGGTCCTTTTCGAAAAGTGGAAGCGCATTTTAATCCCGGATAGTGAATCCAGATTAGAGATATTACCCCCCTCCTTGGTACCGCTCCATTGGAGCCGGAACCAAGCTGTGACATCGGTTGATTCACGCGTCAGTTGGATGATTTTTGAGCGTATCCTATTTTTCTAGGATCCCCATTAGTCTCTCTGCTGGATCTCGTTCAAGATTCCCCCCCTGATTTTCAAAAGGACTTTCTAGACCCTGGTACCTACCTTAGGGGTTTTCTTATCCCCCTTGATTTTTTGCTCCCCCCCCTGCTTTTCTCATGGCAGACCGGAGTTAGCTCGGTTCACGGCTCTGATTTCTCCCCGGATCTTTTCCTAATATGATTTCCCCCCCCCATTGGTTTTTCGCAGCCGGATTACCCCCCTTCCCCAGGTATTTTTGGAGGTCCTTTTTTCGGGAAGGGCTGGATCACCCGACAGCAGGGAACCATCTCCCCCTTGATAAACTATCCTCTTTTCTTTCCCGCGGCTGGGTTGGCCTTAGGGATCCTCACCCCTCCATCTGTCTTTTTTCGAAGATGGACATTGTCACCCCGTGACGACAAGCACCGGCGGTCGTGCCCCCCGGGCCAGTTGGGTCTCTTTCTATTCCCCTTTGTGGATTAGACTTCTTGGGGAAGACCTATTCGGGCCCTCTGATCTCGATTCTCTTTTCCGGTTGTTCTCTATAGGGGTTGGATTCCCTCTATTTTTTCCCTATCTTTTTCTTTACGGAGGTCTCCCGGTGCCCCCTGGGCGGCCCCCGGTCCGACCCCTCACCTGAATTTTTTGCCAATGGGCGTTAATAACTCATCATCAGTCTTTTTTTGATTTCCCTTCCCCGCTCCGAGTGGACCCAAATTCCGCCCGTCACCTCCCCTTTTCCCTTTTTCGACTTTTGCTAGGTTCCCAGTGTTCTTGTGCGACTCTTCTTTTTTTTTGACCCCCATGTTCTCTGTCCTTGCTGAACACGACTTTCTTTTTCTCAAAGCAAGTTTCTGGGTTTTCTCCCCCCGCCCGGTCCCCGGTTTGGCAAGCCTTCTTTAAACTTTTTCCAAGGGATTCCCCCCCCAGGCCCTGACAGTCCCCCCCCTTTCCGCCACCTTTCGCCCCCTTCTACATTGGCTGTGGGCCGAGTTCCTCCCCTTGTGATTTCTCGATTTTCCTATTTTTCACAGACTTCCACGTTTCTGATGCTACCCCTATGACGTGTCAGTATCCCATGGCCCCTTGGGCCCTGGCCATCCCCTTCTCAAGGATTCTTCATTCTTCCTTCCAGTCTCTGTCAGCTGATTGGGCTTTGGCGGAGCCCTTTTTTAAGGAATTCTTACCCCTTTTCCCCCTCGCTTCCGCGTACCCCCCTTTCCCCTTTATCTTGGGGCCTGTCAAAGTTCCATTTGATTTTTTCTCTCCGATTCCTCCTTTAGCTTCTCGTAAAGAGTTTCTGCGGCTTTCCCTAGAAGACACGTAGTAGCTCTGAAGTCCCTCCTTTTACTCGTCCTTTTTTCCGAATAGGTTCCGAATTCATGAATATAGAGGGATTCAATCGTACCCTTCCGAGGCTAACTCCCCTGCTGACGTTTCTCTACGGGGCTAGTTGTTATGTGGTGGACAAGTAACCTCCCCTTTCACCTGCCCCTTTTTGGGGGGGTTCCCAAGGGCCTCCTTCAGAGGATTCTTTAGGAGGCCACTCGGTGACCAACCACCGAGAAGGGGCTTATTTTTTTTTTTCCAGATCCCAGTCCTTTAAACTTTCCTAGACATTGGTCCTTCTCCCCTTACTGTGTCTTTTCAAAATATTTAGCTGTATTATATTGAACGACGCTTTCTGAGGTAACTTTGGGCTTGATCTCCCCTTGATGGACTTTTCTCCTCCTGAGGGGTTCCTTTTTGTACGGAACTTCTGCTGATTGAATGGTTAACCTCCGACATTTCGGAGTCCCCTTTTTACAACATTTTTTGAGGTACCCTTCCTTTTTCTCAGGTCTTTTTCGCATTCCCCAATCCGAGGACTCACCCCCTTGGGAATGTTGTGAAGTCTCCTTCTTTAGAAGTCCCGCTTTTCCCGTCCTACGTGTTTTTTTTGGATCTCCCATTTCTTTATAGGTATTGATTCGTGAAACTATTTTCCCCTCCTGGTTTTTTCCTTTCTTTTTTCTTGTAAACGCAATTGACAACTCTTTCGAGGGCTTTTGATTCAGGTCCCGTTCATTTTCAGGCCTCCGGTCGCACGATTTCTGCGTCTCCCATACAGTTTTTTTTTTCCCCCCCGGTTCTTTTTTCCCCTTAGGAAGTCCCCCCTCTTCCCTGATGTTTTGAGTTTCGTAGGAAGTTTCTCTGAACTCCCAGTCTCCCCAGATTTTTTCCATTCAGGCTATTTTCTACAGTTTATTCTTAATACCATACTTTTTCAGTTCCTCCTTCTGCGACCCCCTTTTTTTTAAGTTGGTTTTGAGTCTACCCTTCCTCCGGGGACTTTTCCTTTTTACTTCCTAATGTTCATTTTCCATCCCCTTTTTTTTTGTTTTTCCCCCATGTATTTTCCCAACCTTCTCCGGGTCAGGATTTCCCGCTGCCTGGTCCACCCCTTCCTTTTTGGGGGTCTTTTTAGTGTTTTTGATCCCCTTCTTTTGTTCTTCCCCTGTGGGATTTCCCTTTCACAAAACCTCGCAAACCTTAAGTTCTCGGCGTTTTTTTTTTTTTTTCCTTCTTTTTGCACCCTTTACGTCTTAGGATGCCTCGATTATTCTGGTTGGAAGCCCCTTTCTTAAAGTTTTCCCCCTTCTCCCCCAACCACCTTTTTTTTTTTTCAAAAACGAGGTTGCCCAATGGTTCTTTGCTCGGATTACTTTACCTTGGCGGATTTCGAGTTCCCCTTCCCCTTTTTATACTTTTTTTCTGCCTAATCCACGGCGCCCGTCTCGAAACGCTTGGTCCTAAGGCTTTACACTCTTCTGAAAGTTCTTTTTCTTCTCGGTCCCTTTCAGGACTTGTCCGAAGTCTTTCTCGTTCCCGGCCCAGAGTCATCTTTAAAACGTATCCCCCAGACGTCCCTCCCCCAACTTGACTAGATTAACGGCCCCTTCTTCCTCCTGACCTCCCCACCTCTCTCGGTTTAGTTTGTCCCTTAAACTGATGGTCTTTCTTTTTTTTTAGGAGATCTTTTTAACGGTCACCCTTCAGCTCCCCCCTTCTATGAGGTTCCTTTTTTTTGAATAATCTTTAGTAAAATCTACTTGGCGTCTCCCCCTTTCAGGACCTCTCCCCCTCTTTTTCCCCCCTCCTATCGAGTTCTTCTCACTTACTACTATTGGCTGCACGTAGGTTTTCCCTCAAAAATTATGAGTTGGCAGTTCCTCTTTTTTTTCTAGGGTCTTGCCTTTGTTTGCTAGTTTTTTTCTTCTCCTTTCAAGAAGCTCCCCCCATTTCTCTTCTCCTTTGTTACCTTCTTTCCTTGCAGTTTTGTTTGATTCTTTTTTTTACGTCCTGTATAGACTTTTTTTTTATGAAACTTTCCTTTACAATGCCCCCATTGAGGTCCCTTTGCCCCTTCTGTAGACTATTTTCTTTTCACCCTTTTGATGTCAGATCTCAGTATTCTTAATTGACCTCAGTTCCAATTATGTCCCCTTTAGACCCCCATCCCTTTTTTTCCTTTCACGCAGGTCTTTCGTCTAATAGTTTGATATACCGATCTCTAAAATTTTTTTTTTTTTTTTTTAATAGTTTAAATCTTTTTAGTCCCCGCAGACCTCCGTTCTCTCCCTGAGGCTCTACTGGCATAAATTATGTCTTTTTCTCTGGAAGGGTCTACTTTTCCCTTTCCAAAAGTTTTCCAGTAATCATCCAGCTTTTTTTTTCCCCCCTAGCCGTGATTAGACGTTTTTTAATTCCCTTCTATAGAAACTTTGTTCATTTTTACCTTTTCCGAACTTTCTGCTATTTTGATTTCCCGTTCCCCACTTCTGTCACTTAGTTCGCTCATTCGCGACCTTTTCTGATGTAGTCTTCTTCAATTCTCTGTTTTTTTTTTTGAGAAACCCCTTAACCTTCTTTGTTTTTTTTCTTCCCTCTCTGACTTTTTTTTTTGGGCCGTGTTTCACAATGTACCGTCTTCCCAAGGGACTTCCAGCTTTTTTTTTCGTGCTCCTTTCCCCCGCATATGGTGATAATTCCTCAGGACCCAAGATTTCTTGCTGGCCCTTCGGTTCCCCCCCCTTTTTTTTTTTTCTTCGCTCACTTCGCCCTCCCCTTCCCACCCCCTTTCCGGTCTCCAACTTTTTTTTTTCCCCTGGGTCCCCCCTCTTTTTCTCATCTCCCGTCAACATTTTCTCCCGTTGAAGCCCTTTTCTCTTCCGGGACTTTTCTGTTTTTGTGGTTCTCAGATTTTTCCTTTTTTTCACTCCAATTCTTGTTTTGGATATCCTATAGTTCAGTCCTCGATTCTTCTATTTTTCCCCAGATTTTTCAGGCTCCGGTTCCCTTCTTTTTTTGAGGGGCGCCCAGTAGCACTTTTTCCTGGAGGTCCTTTTAGTTTTCTTTTTCCGAAGTTTTTCTTGAGGGACTCCTCTTCGAGGTAGGATTTTCTTTTTTTCCTCTATTTCCTCCTCCCTTTTTGAGTTGATATCCCCCTTCTCTTTTAGCTCCTTTTCTTCGTTCCGTTTGCAAATCTTCCTTTCTCCGATTTTTCCTTCTTTTTTGATCTTTTTTTTTCTGGCCGTGACCACTTGTTTTCCCTTCTGGCCCAGGTCACCTGTCAGATCCCCCCCAGAGGCTTCTCAGGCTTCTTTCCTGAGGAACCCCCCTCATTTTTTAAGCATCTTCCCTACGGAGAAAACTTCATACCCGAGGCTGGTTTCTTTTTCCGGTTGCCCTCCTCAGGACAAACTTTCCATAGAAGACTCCGATATCGACCAACCTTTTTTCTTTTCTTGAAGCCTTTACCCCCTGGTTTTGACAGCTTTTTCAGGAGTCCCAGATTCTTTCTGGAGTAAGTCTTTACCTCAGCCCCCCCTCCATGGGATTACCTTCATTTCGGGGTACCCCTCAGATGGCTTCTTGGGCTTTGAGTTTTTGGGGCTTTTTTCCCTCTCCATTTGGGGCTCGATGGACCTCCCATGAAGTTTTCCTAAGACTTTTTTCCCGCAGTTTTCTTGATTTTTTTAAGATGCCTTTGTCTAAGTTTCCCCAGTTTTCACCCCCCCTTTGCCAAACCGACCCTTCGATTTTCCCTTCTCTTTCCGTTTGGACGCTTTTCTACTTCCCTCGTGTTCAACTTTTTAGCATTTTCTCCTTCCTTTTCACCTTTCCCTATCTTTCCCCCTCCGATGTTCTTTTTTTTAAATCTCCCTTTTTTTTGGACTGGTCTCTATTGGTTCCTCACTTTTTTCCCTTCCTGTTCCAATCTCTTTCTTTTTTCGAAGTTCTAGCGGGGTTTTCTTCAGAAGTTCTCTTTTTGAGGCTTTCCCTCCGTCCCTTCTCTTTTCTGAACTGGCTCGTTTTTCCACCTTTTTTGACTGCTCTTCGGTGAATCCCTTTTCAGCAGGTTTCTTTTCACGCCCCCTTTCTCCCGGCCCCCCCTTTTTTCTCTCCACCCTCCCTTCAAGGGCTCTTTTTTTCTTTTTTTCAAGCTTTGGCTTTTTTTTTTTCTTCGTACCATTTTCCGCAGCCCTTCCCCCCTGATGTTTTGACCCCTTCCCCTCCCCATTACCCCCCTCCTCTCTTTATGCGCCCTGACTATACTTTGCAGGCTCCTTTCCCCTATTTCACCCTTTACTTCCCATCAATACCTTCCCCCTTCCCGAGGATGCGCCTTTCCCCCCCTTCGAAACCCCTCCTTTGACCTAACTCCTTTCTTGTTAGATCTCTTTTATTGCTCCTTGGTCTGTAGTTTTTCTCTTTTTTCCCTGTTGCTGTTGGAAAAGCTTTTTTCTTTCCAGTATTTGAATTTCTTGTTTTTTTTCCTTGGTGTCCCCTCCCGAGGGCATTTCCTTCTTAATTTTTACCCGACTCCCCTGATTTTTTTTCTTGATTTTCCCCCCCCGATCTTAGTTGCGGTCCTTTTGACCCCTTTTTTGTTCCTGTCGGTTCCCCTCCCCCTCGTTTTCAAACTGATCTAGTCTTTTTTCGATTTCTTTCCTTTCTGGTCCTGTTTCCGACTACTAGGCCTTCTTCTGACGTGATTTTTTTTCCTCCGTTTTCTTTTTTCTCCACTCTTTGAAGGGTTAAAAAGCTTTTTTTTTTTCTTTTGCTGCCCCCTTTCACAGATTTCTTTTCCCTAAAGTTTTGTGTTAACCCTTTTTTCCCTGTTCCCTTTCCCGTTTATTCCCTTCAGAGATAGTTTGGTTCGGTTCCCCCTATTCAATAGGTTTTCCTTTCTTTTTTTCAGCTTCCCTTTCCATTCGGTTATATGCGAGACTATATTTCCCCTTAGCCTTACTTTTGATTCTTTCTCCCTCTTTGAAATTCTTTCTCTTTTTAGCCCACGTCTTCTTTTCCACAGAGATATAGATTTCTTTCCCGCATTGACCAGTCAGATCGGACCTCTCCGAGTGAACCCCCTTTGTTTTTCGGTTTTTCCCTTGTGAGGTTCTTTCGAAGTTCTTTTTCCCAGTGGACCCGCCGTCTTTTGGTCCCCTTTTTAACTTAGGTAGTTTCCCCCTTCTGGAGTCCAGTGAAGTTTTGATAGCCTTTTTGGTCCTCACTTTTTTGAACCTTTCCTATTCTGTTCCTCCTTCCTCATTTCGAGTCTTTTCATTATTCTTTGTTTTGTAGACCCCTCCGTGCTCTTTCCAGTCTTAGTCATTATCAAATTCCCCCATGTTTATTTTTTTGACCTTTTCCTGAGATTTTTTTTTTCGTATCCTGCTTTTTTTTACTAAACCTCAATTTTTTCCCCCCATCTTTTCTTCCCAAAGCTTCACTCATGTTCCTTCACCCTTCCCTGGACATGTTGTGTCCCTTTGTCTTAGGTTTCGAGTCCCCCCCTTTTTTTCCTCCTTATGACGCCCACCTCGACCTTTGGTGTGCTCCCTTTGCGTCTCTTCCTAACCCCCCCTTCTTTCCCCCAAATGAACTTTCTGAGTTTCTATAGCTTTCAACTAGGCACAGGATCCTTCTAGGTTCTTGTCCCTTTTTTAATCCCAGCTCTCTTGACTCCCCTCTGATGAACCTTTTTCCCAATCGGGGGTCTTTTTTGCGTTTCATTTCTGACCCTTTTAGTTACAACAAGCCCCCACGCCCCCCTTTTCTAGGCGCGGTATTTTCCCCCAATTTCCCTCCTTCCCCTCGCAGGACCTACACTTCCTTGTTTTTTTTTGATTCCCTTGACCTTTCCTGGCATCTTTGCCGGGGGTTCCCCCTTTAATATTAGGTTCACCAGAATTACTCCTCTGCTAGGAATTTCTTTCCCCTGATTCTCCTACATTTTACCAGTTCCTTTCTTCAAGAGTCTTTTTTCTCCACAAGCAGGCGAGCACGAGTGTCGACCCCTCTCAATTTATTTTCATTTTCTTTCGTTTTAAATTTTTGGCTTTTTTACCGGCCGCCTGTTCTCTAAGCTCAACGCCTGACTGGCCGACAATTTTTTCCCCACTTTGAAGCCCCATCCACTCTAGTGCTTTTTTTTCTCGACGTTGCAGTGTTTTTCTTTTTGATAGATACTACTTTCACGCTTTTTTCTTCAGGTTTTGTATTTCCTCCTTTTGGTTTTTTCTCTGTCCCATAGCGAGCCCCCTAAGTACAGCGCTTTGGGAACTTTGCTTTTTTCTGTTCCCCCCTGGATCTTTCCCCCTTCCGAGTTTTCTTGTTATATTTTCTATCAGAGGGTTTGTCTGTCCGTCTGTTGTTTCTTTTGTTCCCCCTTACCCCTTTTTTAATTTCTTTTCCTTCATGTGGCGGAGTGAAGGGGGTTGTCTACCATAGGATTTTCTGCCAGTTTCTGCACCTGGACTCCATTTTCCGGGGGCCTTCTACGGCTCTGTTTCTCTCTAACTCCCTTTTTGTTCCCCCCGCGCGATTGATCATTTTCCTTTACATGTACCAGGTTTTTCTGCGTAGCTTTTGAAGACACTCTTCTTTCTGATTCCCCTAGTATTCAGTCTTATTGTGGTGCTATTTGTCGCTCAGTCTCTTTTGTCCCCTTTTTCTCCACCTCACTAGCGGACTTCTGAAGGATTAGTAGGTCCCATTTCTATTAGGATTTTGTTTCCCAGTTCGCCCTCTGGAAGTGGTCCGACCTTCCCTTGGGCCGAGCAGGTCTCACTTTTGTAAGTTTTTTTTTTCCCCCCCCCCCAGTCTCTCCCTCCCTTTTTTGTTTATTCCGCTCCTATTTGAAGCAATTTTCTAACCGTTTCTACATGAGCCATTTCCTTTTCCTGTTCTCATCTTTCGTCCCCCCCACAACCCCTTTTGCTTTTTCGTTGGCCCTTTATGCCCCCAATTCCTGTTCAATACTCTGAAGCTCCTTTTTCCTTACCTCCCCCCATAAGTCGGGTGCCACTCCCCTTCCAGTCTCGAATCGTCTAAATTCAACACCTGATTTTCCCTTGTCCCTCAACACTTTCCTCAAGTTCGTTACGTCCCGTCTTTTTTTCCGGACCCTTGACCTGGAGTTGATGCTTTGGAGTGCTAGGCATCCTTTTTCTTTTTGACTACTTGTGAGACCGGCCATTGCGTCAGGCCCTCTATTGGGAAATTCTTTGAGTCGCGGATTTTTCTCTCTTTTTTGATCCCGCCTCTCCCCTCATTCATTCTGTGTGGTAGGTATGGTGGTCCGAGTTCCTGATTTACTAAGAACCAAGGGATTTTTTCCCCCTGAGGCGTACAGATTCTTTTTGCAGTCCCTTGGCGACGACCCAGAGGAGGGACTTTTTCGGAGGGGAGGGTGGAATAGTCTGGTTCTACTTGTTTTTTTTGAGTCCCCTCTCGTCGTTTGAGACCGTCCTAGGCCGCGAGGAAGGGATGTCCTCCTCCCCAGATGAGGCTTTTTTTTCTTTCGTTTCCCTTTCTCCTTTTCCTCAAAGGAGCACCTTCTGCTCTTGCCTCTTCTTCCCTCCTGAGTTTTCGCGGTTCCCTGCCGTTGGCTGATTTCTTTCTCGTGGCATCTTTACAGTGATTTGCGTCGATCTTTCTTACGG